>Ga0196971_1000475_pt1 | contig 29498 bp, 30 predicted proteins | sample S1v_1013CmetaG_FD_148660 | JGI IMG/M metagenome (GOLD analysis project Ga0196971, IMG submission 148660) | Soil microbial communities from Anza Borrego desert, Southern California, United States - S1+v_10-13C | ecosystem: Environmental > Terrestrial > Soil > Desert | place: USA: California...
ATCAAGGCCGTCATTCCCCCGCGCAATCATCGGACCGAGAAGCGGCAGTGCGATTGGTTTGTTTATAAGGAGCGCCATTTGATCGAATGCTTCTTTGGCAAAATCAAACACTTCCGAAGAATCTTTGCCCGCTTCGAAAAATTGCAGCGTAACTTCATGGGCTTTCTTCGCTTCGTCTCAGCACTCATCTGGTTGCGTTGAAATGTCAACAGAACCTAACAAAAGAATATAAAAAAAGAGGATGCGTCGATGTCGCGATTGCGTGTTGGGGTGACAATTTCCAGTTTGTTGTTTTCCGGGTTGGCTACCGCCGATCATACGGAAGAGCATCGTTTGCAGACGATCGAAGTAACCGCGCCCGAGGAAGAGTCGCTGACATCGACTAGCGCGGAAACGGCCAAGTACAAGCTTTCGCAGGTTCCGGGCGCAACGACCTTCATCCATTCCGACGAGTATCGCAGCCGTCCGACGCCTGGCGGCGTGGCCGACGTCCTGAGTTATTCCCCGGGCGTTTTCTCCCAAAGCCGATACGGCAACTCCGAAACCCGTATCCTGGTGCGCGGCGCCGGAACTTCACTGACCTTCGGTTCGGCGGGTCTGCGTTATTTGCGAGACGGCCTGCCTCTCACCGGAACGGACGGTTTTACCAATCCCGAGCTTCTGGAACCGATGAATGCCCTTTACACCGAGGTTTATCGCGGCTCCAATGCCTTGCAATACGGTTCCGCCTTCCTCGGCGGGGCGGTGAACTTCGCTTCGCGCAACGGCCGCAACACGCCGGGTATCCACACCACCTTCATCACCGGCACGCATAATTATTACCGCCCGCAAGTAATGGTCGGCGGCGTGCTAAACGAGGATCTGGATTATTTCGTTTCTTATACCGGCACTTACAACGACAGCTTCCGGGACAATAGCGAGGAGGAGGTTTCCAGGGGTTATGCCAATTTCGGCTACCGCTGGAACGAGGATCAGGAAACCCGCGTGCATCTGTTCGCCAGCCAAAACCGCCTGGAACTGCCGGGCTCGCTATCGTTCGATCAGTTCGATCAAGATCCTTCGCAAGCGCAGGATGGCCTGACGCCGGGGTCGTTCAACAATCGCTTCGAAACCATCCATGCCCAGCGGAACCTTGACACCCTGCGTGGCGACCTCCAGCACACCATCAAATTCACACCCAACGATGTACTGACGGTCGGCGCCTGGTACGAGAATCGCCGCCTGTGGCATCCGCTGCCGCCCGGTACCTCTACCAGAGCGCCATGCCGGGGAACTCCGGATTCGGCGGGCATCGTGACGGTCAATAACCCGCTTTGTGGCGGCCTTTTGATCGACTTCGGCAATTTGGCGGGCGGATTCAACCGCAACCGGCAGCACGATGTGGGCACCAGTTGGCGTTTCACCCACGACGGATCGCTGTTCGGTTCGCGCAACAGCTTTGTGCTGGGCGGCTTCTTCGGCTGGGGCAAATCCTACGGCACGGTGGACAATACCTTGCCCGATGCGGAGATCGGTACGAAGCTGAATAACACCAAAACCGAGGCTTTCAACATCGAGATTTTCGGGGAGGACAGATTTGGTCTGACCTCCAATCTCGATCTCGTGGTGGGCGGTCAGTTCATTCATGCCAAGCGGCGCAGTCTGACCGACTTTTTCGTGCCTACCTCAAGGCTTAGCAATGCTTTTGAAACCGATGCCTCCCGCTGGTACACCGCATTCAGTCCCAAGGTCGGGTTGATCTGGCAGGCGACCGACAAGCAGCAGTTCTTTGCCAATTTCAGCCGCAGTTACGAGCCGCCGACCAATACCCAATTGGCTTTCCGGGATCCTCGTCTGAATCAGGCGGGCAGCGAATCCGCCCTCGATGCGCAGGAGGGGACGACCATCGAAGTGGGAACCCGCGGCGAAGCCGGCGTCTTCAACTGGGATCTGGCGGTCTACCACTCTTGGATCAACAACGAGATTCTCACCACGCTACTGCCCGGTCAAACCCAGACCAGTACCAACAATGCCGACAAGACCACCCACACGGGCGTCGAAGTCGGTACGGGGGCGCTGATTCCCTTGGGATTGATGGGGGATGATCAGTTGCGGATGCGGTTGACCTATACCTATCAGCGCTTCATATACGACAACGATCCCGCGTTTAACGACAATTACATTCCGGGTGCGCCCAACCATTTCGGCGGCGCGGAAGCCGTGTATGAGCATCCCTCCGGATTCTATATCGGCCCGAATCTCCGCATGGCCAGCAACTATTTCGTGGACTACGCCAATACCCTCAAGGCGCCCGCCTATACCTTGCTGGGTGCGCGCGCCGGCTACAAGAATACGTTCAACAAACTCGGCTACCATGTGTTTGTCGAAGGGCGCAACCTGACCGACGAGCAATGGGTTGCCAGCACGAGCGTGACGGGAACGGCTTCGCGGAGCGGCAGCGCCATCCTGAACCCCGGGTTCGACCGTACGGTGTTCGGCGGCATCTCGATCGATTACTGATAGCTTTATAGCCAGCGGTGGGCGAGGGCTCCGGTCTTCGTCCGCCGTTGGCCGTTTTGTTTCTGAGATCCGGTAAGATGCTGAGGTTCGCCTGGCAAGGATTTTTCAGCTGTTTTCCGTGTCAGGTTGTGTTAACCCGAGAAAGAGGAAAGTTGATGAATGTTTTTTACAGATTGATCGGCTTGTCAGCTTTGGTTCTGGGAAGTCAATTCGTCTGGGCCGAGCACGGGAATGGCCAGTCCTCGTCCCAGCCAGCCTATTGCAAGGATTCGGCGACCGCTCCGACGCCCAAATGCGCACGGACGCCCAGTGCGGTTTTCGATGCCGATGGCCGGCTATGGATTTCCTGGGTGTATCAGGGGGGCATCTACGTTCAGTCCTCGAAGGACGGCGGCAAGACCTTCGGAAAGCCGGTGGCGGTCAATCGCGAGCCGGAAAATGTCCAGTCCCATGGCGAGAACCGGCCCAAGATCGCGATCGGTCCGGAAGGGCAGATTTATCTCACTTGGGCGCAGGGCCTGGAGAAACGCTTCAGTAGCCATATCCGGTTTGCCCGCTCGCTGGATGGCGGCAAAACCTTCTCCGAGCCGGTCACGGTCAACGATAACCGGGACATCATCGGACACTCGTTCGACAGCATGGCGGTCAGCCGTGACGGCAAGATCTTCATCGCCTGGCTGGATTCGAGAGATGTCGAGGCCGCGAAGGCCAAGAGCCAGCCTTACAACGGCTCATCCCTCTACTACACCTGGTCGGACGACGGTGGCAAGAGCTTCAAGCCGAACGCCAAGGCGGCCGATTACACCTGTCAATGCTGCCGGTTGCAGACCGCCATCGATATCGATGGATTGCCGCTCGTCGTCTGGCGCAATGTCTATCCCGAGAATATCCGCGATCATGCGCTGCTCAAATTCGCCGATTGGGACAAGCCGGGCAGACCGATCCGGGCGACACGCGAAAACTGGCATATCGAGGGTTGCCCCCATCACGGACCGGGACTGTCGATCGCCAAGGACGGGCGTTACCACTTGACCTGGTACAGTGCCGCGCCCGATGCGACGGGGCTGTTTTATGCCTATTCCGACGATATCGGCGCCCACTTTACTCAACCGATCAAATTTGGGAATCCGACGGCCATGCCGGCTCATCCGCACGTCTTGAGCATAAGTCGGCAGGTGGATCTAGTCTGGCTGGAATTCGATGGCAAGAACAATCAGCTCAAGACCATGCGTTCGACGGACGGCGGGTCAAACTGGTCCGAGCCGCGCATTCTGGCTGAAACCGACAGCGGCGCCGATAACCCCTTCCTGCATGCGAACGGCAACCGGGTTTATGTAACCTGGGCTACGGAAAAGGATGGGCTCAAGGTGATGGCGCTCGATAGCGCCCGCCGCTAGAGCATCTGTAGAGCAGGCGCAGGGGCGAATTGGACCGCCCCTGCACGCGCATCCCCCTTCCTTTCGTCCAGGTTAAAGGGTGCGATGGGTTTCGCTGACGCTCTACCCATCCTACAAGTCTTTCGGTGGGTCATGGCAACCGGGATTTCGTAGGATGGGTTAGGCGCACTCCGGTATAAGCTGGCCGTCGATCAATGTGCTGTGAGTGCGCCGTAACCCATCAAAGCGACGCCTTAGGAAAGCCCTGTCGAGCCTCAATCCAGATATCGTCGCTTGCCCCATTGGGCGAGACGCATCATCCGCACCAGAGCCCACCCCGCCAGAAGGCGGATAAGGCGGAGAAGGTCCGCCGACTGGCGCAAAAAAACGCTCTGCGCTCGTTCCAGTCTTGGCCTAAGCGCGGCGAGATTCACTTCCCGATCTTTGATCGAACCGCGTCGATGCAGCCAGTGCAATAAACCGGTCACATAAAGCACGAGCGGCATCAGACCGACACAGAACCAAAGAAACCGGCCCATGGCCCCGAAAGCCTCGCCGGTGTGCCAGGGCCATATCCGGCTGATAAAAGTTTGCCCTCCGCTGAATGTGTTGGGATTGCGCACCTCGCGAATCTGCCCGCTCCAACGGTCAACCCAGACCATGGTCGCCGGGTGTTTGATGTTCGCTTCTCCGCGTTGGCGCAGGTTGATGCGGTAAGTGCCGGTTTCGCCGGTCGGCGTGGCGACGCGCCTCACCTCAGCGTGCGGAAATGGCCCCCGTGCGACCAAAACCGCTTCGGCCAGGCTGACGGGGCGGGCATTGGGGGCAGCCGTACTGAGGATTTCCGGACCCTCATCGCCGTGGCCCATGTCCGAGGCTCCCAGGATCGTTTCCAGCATTTTCGGATAAGCCAGATGGAATCCGGTGAAAGCCAACAATAGCAGGACGATGGCGCTGAACAGGCCAAGCGCGCGGTGCAGGTCGAAAGCGAGTCGCGCCAAGCCGGCATCGTGCCGGATCGCGAAGGCGCGATGAATCCGGCTCAAGCCCGGCCACCACAGATAGAGTCCGGTGCTCGCCGAAACTATCAGCAGCAGGCCCAAAATACCGACGGTGTTCCAACCGAACAGGCCGAGTTGCAGTTGGGTATGGAGATCATAAATCCAGGTCGTCGCTGTCCGACCCCAGAACCGGTTGGCGGCGATTTCTGCCGTGTACGGGTTCACGGACACCATGAGCGGGGCGTAGAACTCGCCCACGGTCTCGTGGGGTTGTTCGTACCAGGCGGTGATCATGCCCTGACGGGAGCGGGGCATTTCCAGAATCCAGGCGCCATATCGGTTCGGGTGCGCGACCCGTAGCGCCGCCATGATGCGGTCCAGCGGCAGGTATTCGCCTTTCGGTTCCTCGATTACCAATCGAGGATTGAGGAGTTCGTCCAGCTCCTCGCGATAGACGCTGAGACTCCCACTGAGCCCCATCAGCACAAAGAGGAATCCGATCCCGAGCGCCAGATAAAGATGGAGCTTCAGCCAGGCATTTCGCGCAGGGCTCACGACGATGGCCGTTTGAGACGGTATAGAGCCGAGATGTCTTCCTCGCCGTGGCCTTCGGCGATGAGTTTGGCGTAATCGTTCACGGCCATTTCAGTAACAGGCAGCTTGAGCCCCAGTTTATCCGCTATGCCTTTGCAAATTTTCAGATCCTTATGGTGCAGGGCGAGCTTGAAGCCGGGTTTGAATATGCCTTGGGTCATGGTCGGTCCGCGCTTTTCCAGGAACCAGTTTCCGGCGGCGCCGCCGGAAACGACATCGATGACCTTGCGCATGTCCAGCCCTAGCGCCGCTCCGAATGCCAGGGCCTCCGCCACGGCCTCGTTGATGCCGGCCGCCATGATCTGGTTCACCGCCTTGGCCGCTTGGCCGGTGCCAACGTCCCCCATGTGAACGATCCGGCTGCCCATGGTTTCCAGTACCGGCATGACTTTTTCCAAAGTCTCGGGCTTGCCGCCCACCATGATCGCCAAGGTCCCATTCTTCGCGCCTTCGACACCGCCGGTCACCGGTGCGTCGAGGAAATCCGCGCCCTTGCTTCCAACCAGTCGGGCGGCTTCGCGTGCGGTATCGCTGCTTACCGTGGACATGTCGATTACGACTGTTTGCGGACGCAGCGCCGGCAAAATGCCGTGTACGACATCCAACACGTCGGCATCGGCCGATACGCAAATCAGGACGACATCGACGTGCGAGGCGAGCAGGGCAGGCGAGGCGGCGCACTGTACATTGAGTTCTTGAGAGAGAGTTATCGCGCTGGCTTCGGTGCGGTTCCAAACCGAAGCCAAATAATGTCCCTTCGCCACGTTTCGCGCCATGGGCGCTCCCATGGCGCCGAGACCGATGAAGCCTGCCTTCATGTCCTTTGTGCCTCCGGTGTTCAATGCCGTTTACTCCTCGAGATAGGTGTAGCTTCGCAACCCGGCGATCAATTCGCTCTCGAAGCGCTTGCGCTGTTCGGGGGAGATCTGCGCTTCGACCAGCTTTTTGCGATACGCGCGCTCCAAATCCTCCGGGTTGATATGCACGTAGCGCAGCAGGTCGTGGGCGCCATCGCCTCGCATCGGTTGGACGAACCGATAGCCGCCGGCGCCGTCGAGTTCGACATTGACCGAATGGGTGTCGCCGAACAAGTTGTGCATATCCCCGAGGATTTCCTGATAGGCGCCCACCAGGAAGATGCCGATGAGATACGGTTCACCCGGTTTGTGCGCATGCAGCGGCAAGGTGGTTTCGAGGCTCTGCCGATCGATATAGGTATTGATCCGGCCGTCGGAATCGCAGGTCAGGTCCTGAATGACCGCGCGGCGGGTGGGTTCCTCGTGCAAGCGTTGCAGCGGCATGACCGGGAACACCTGCGCGATCGCCCAGGCGTCCGGCATGGATTGGAAGAGCGAGAAATTGCAGAAAACCTTATCGGCGAGCCGCTCGTTGAGTTCGTCGATCAGTTCGCGATGGGCGCGGAGGCGGATGTCGAGCCGTCTGTGCACGGCGTGACAGATGGCCGCGTTCAGCCGCTCCGCATCGGCGAGTTCGGCCAGGCTCAATTTGCCCTGCACGTACATCGCGCGGGCCTCGGCGAGATCGAATTGAGCGTCGTGATACACGCCAAGAGGCGATTCCTGCGGCAGGGCTTGCAGCAAATCGGCCAGGTCCTGCAACGGCTTTGCCTTGATGTCGGCCGGCTGGCTAGCGTCTTCGGCCACCGATTCGATGTCGATGATATTGGTGATCAGCACCGCATGATGGGCGCTCATGGCGCGTCCGGCCTCGGTGATGAGGTTCGGGTGCGGCAATCCGTATTCGGCGCAGGCTTCCGAGAAGGCGCGCACGATGCTGTGGGCGTATTCGTCGATGCTGTAATTGATGGAGCAGTCGCTTGCCGAGTGGGTGCCTTCGTAATCGACGCCGAGTCCTCCGCCCACATCCGCCCAGGAGAGATGGGCGCCGAGTTCCCTCAATTCGGCATAATAGCGGCAAGCCTCCCGCAGCGCCGTTTTGATGTCGTTGATGTTCGCAACCTGCGAGCCCATGTGAAAGTGCATCAGCTTGAGCCATTCCAGACCGCCGGCTTCCCGTAGTTTGACGATGAGCCTGAGCAGTTCGTTCGCATGCAGGCCGAACTTCGATTTTTCGCCGCCGCTATTCTGCCATTTGCCGGCGCCGATACTGGACAGCCTGACGCGCACACCCAATTGAGGCGCAATGCCCAGGTCTTGCGATTCGGAAAGCACCAGTTCCAACTCCGACAGTTTTTCGATGACGATGAAAACGTTCAGCCCCAGGCTGAGGCCGATCAAAGCCAAACGAATGTAGGAGCGGTCTTTGTAGCCATTGCAGATCACCGTGCCGGCCTTGGATAAGGCCAGTATGGCCAGAAGCTCGGATTTGCTGCCGGCCTCCAGGCCTACGGCGGTATGGCCGTTTTTCAAAATGCCCTCGACCACGCTCCGCTGCTGGTTGACCTTGATTGGGTACACCGGGGTATATCCACCCTGATAATCATGTTCGCGCCGCGCCTTTTCGAAGGCTTCGCGCAGCAGGCTCACCCGGTCGCGCAGGATATCGGTGAAGCGCACTAGGACCGGCAGCGACAAGCCTTCCTGCCGAACGGCTTGGGCGATGTCGAAGAGATCCACCGTGCCTTGCGCCGGGTTCTTCGTCGGGCGGACGACCACGTGGCCTTCGTCGTTAACGTCGAAGTAGCCTTCTCCCCAGTGCTCTATGGCGTAGGTATCAACCGCCTGCTGCAGACTCCAACTCATTTCGATGGCTAAGCTCTTTAAAAAAGGTTGAATTATGTGGAAAATCGCTGGATTTTTCCATTGCGAGGAACACCATGCTGAGCGACGACAACTGGTTTACCGAGGTTTATCCGAAACACGGGAGTGCGCTCTCTTTAAAGGTGACTGAAAAGCTTCACGAAGAACAGACGCCGTTTCAGCGGATTGAAATCTATGAGACCGAGTGGCTGGGCACGCTCATGGTGATCGACGGCTGTACGATGGTGTCCGACCGGGACAATTTTCTGTATCACGAAATGATGACGCACCCGGCGCTCTATACCCATCCCAATCCGGAGACCGTTTGGGTCATCGGTGGCGGCGATTGCGGAAGCCTCAAGGAAGTGCTCAAACACCCGGAGGTCAAGCGGGCGGTCCAAATCGAGATCGACGAGAGGGTGACCCGGCTGGCCGAGCAGTACTTCCCGGAATTGTGCGAGTCGAACAACGACCCCCGCGCCGAACTGCTTTTCATCGACGGCATTCAGTGGGTGAAGGATGCGGCGGCCGACAGCGTCGATCTGATCATCGTGGACAGCACCGATCCGGTGGGGCCGGCGGAAGGATTGTTCAACGAAGCGTTTTACCGGGAGTGTTTCCGTTGTCTGCGCAAAGACGGGATTTTGGCCCAGCAGAGCGAGTCGCCGCTGTTTCATATGCCGCTGATTGAAGCCATGCACAACACCATGCGGCAGGCGGGATTCCCGCAAACGCGGACCTTGTTTTTCCCGCAGTTCATTTACCCGTCCGGTTGGTGGAGCGGGACCCTGGCAGGAAAATCGGATTTGGCGCATTTTCGCGAGGCGGACGCCCGAGGCAAGCCGTTCGCAACGAACTACTACAATGCCGAAGTCCATAAGGCGGCTTTTGTTGCGCCGGAGTTTTTCAGGGCGGCATTGCCGGCGCCTTGAGCAAACGGTTGCCTGGGCTTCGGCTTAATCCAGTGGCCTGTGTTACGATTTGCGAAGAAACGATGGGTTTGAGGAAAAGATTCCATGACTGAAAAAGAAATAAGTGAAGCGCTTTTCAATCTGCGCACTGAAATCGAACATCTGAATACCAGTGACCCCGAAGTCAGGGCGCGGCTCGAAACGCTACTCAGTGATCTCGAGCGGCGGCTTGAGGCGTCGGAAGACGAGCATCACCTGCATTTGATCGAAGACATGAAAGAGGCGATTTCGCAATTCGAAGTCGAGCACCCTCGTCTTACCGGCATTCTCAACGAATTGATGGTTGCTTTGAGCAACCTGGGGATCTGATCCTCTTCATTCCTTATCGTGCAGCCGCCTGGTGAATGCCCGGGTTTATTCAGCTTGAGCGGTTGAAACGCTTGGCAGGGGCGGGTTAGATAAAACCCGCTTTTGCCAAAGTCTAATGTGCCGCAGTTGTTTCCCTCTGTCAGACATTCCGCAAGTAATCCGGTCCTCCGAGTTGCCTCATTTGTCTCAATATCCATAACCGGCGATGCATCACATAAGCCGAAGGTTTGTCAGCGCGCAGGCGCACGGGGTTGGGCAAAACGGCGGCGAGCAAGGCGGCTTCGTTCGGGTTGAGCTTTGAAGGCGGCTTGGCGAAAAAGGCTTCCCCCGCGGCCGAAACGCCAAACACGCCTTCGCCGAATTGGGCGATATTGAGGTAAATCTCCAATATGCGCCGTTTCGGCCACATCAATTCGATGAGCGTGGTGAAATAAGCCTCCAAAGCCTTGCGGACGTAATTCTGTCCCGGATAAAGAAACAGATTCTTGGCAACTTGCTGCGAAATCGTGCTGGCGCCTCGCACGTGCTTCCCGTGTTGATTATGTCTCCAGGCCTTGCCGATAGCCTTCAGATCGAAACCGTAATGCCGGTCGAACAGCTGGTCTTCGGCGGCGATCACGGCGACTTTGGCATAAGGCGAAATCTCGTTCCAAGAAGTCCACCGGTAGCGTGGGCGAAGTCCCGGTTTCCCTTCGATGATGGCCAAGAAGTGCGCGCGCAGCATGAATGCGCTGGTCGGCGGAGGCAGCCAGCGCAACAGAGCGACGGGAACAACGGTTAGGGTGACGATCGTCAGGACGAGCTTGCGCAGGATGTTCCTCAGCGCCGATTTCGGGTTTGCGGGTTTGGATTTCATAAGACCGAGTTGGTGCGATGCCTCAGACGGATTGACGGCGCCAAGCTCTCAATATCGAGCGACAGATTTGATTCCGGCCTTATATTGCGCTGTTTGGCAGGGGTTGGATTGTTTGTTAAAGCCGTTGCGGCGGCTACAAAGTTGACTCAAGCGCCATTGCTGGCCAGAATACGTTATTTTTCCGACTGATTTAAGTGGCGTTTCATCAAAACATGGGTGGCGGGAAAGCGGGTGACGAAGTTCTGGTTTCGATCAGAAATCTAACGTTCAGTCGCGGCAGCCGCAAGATTTTCGATGACGTCAACCTGGACATCCCCAGAGGCAAGATTACCGCCATCATGGGGCCTAGCGGCACCGGCAAGACCACTCTCCTGAAACTAATCGGCGGCCAACTCAGACCGGACAGCGGCACTATTTGCGTGGACGGGTGCGTGGTGCATGACCTGCGCCTCGGCCAGTTGTACGAGCTGCGCAAAAAGATGGGGATGCTTTTTCAGACCGGCGCCCTCCTAACCGATATCAGCGTATTCGAAAACGTCGCTTTTCCGCTCCGGGAGCATACCAAGCTGCCCGAGTCCATGATCAGGAGCCTGGTTTTGATGAAATTGCAGGCCGTAGGGTTGCGGGGGGCTCGCGACCTGATGCCGGCGCAGCTATCGGGCGGTATGGCCAGGCGGGTGGCGTTGGCGCGAGCCATCGCCCTTGATCCGATGATGATCATGTACGACGAGCCGTTTACCGGGCAGGACCCGATTTCCATGGGCGTATTGGTGAAGCTGATCCGCGATCTGAACCAGGGCTTGGGGCTCACCAGCATCGTCGTGTCCCACGACGTGGAAGAAACCGCGTCCATTGCCGATTACGTCTATCTTATTTCCGAAGGCAAGGTGGTCGGTCAAGGTACGCCGGATGCCATCGAGCACTCGGAATCGCCTTGGATTCTCCAGTTTATGAAAGGTTTGGCGGATGGCCCGGTGCCGTTCCATTATCCGGCGCCCGATTATGCGGCCGATTTGCTTAAACCCCATGTCTGAAATCAGCCCGTCGTTTACCCGGAACATGTCATGCTAGCCCCATTCCAGCGACTTGGATACGCGACCCTGGAAACCCTGCAAAAGCTGGGTCGGGCCAATTTGTTCATTTGGCATGTCGTAACGGGGTTGCCCGAGATCCTCAGGCGCATTCGTCTGTTGCTCGCGCAGGTTTATTCGGTGGGCGTGCTCACCATCCTGTTGGTGAGCGTTTCCGGTTTGTTCGTCGGAATGGTGCTGGGGCTTCAGGGCTTCAATGTGCTTTCCGATTTCGGGGCGGAGCAGACCTTGGGCGTCATGGTGGCGGCTTCTTTGGTCCGGGAGTTGGGGCCGGTGGTCACGGCGCTGCTGTTTTCAGGGCGAGCGGGTTCCGCTTTGACGGCGGAAATAGGCTTGATGAAGGCGACCGAACAGCTTTCCGGCATGGAAATGATGGCGGTCGATCCGGTGAAGCGCATCATCGCGCCGCGCTTTTTCGCCGGCTGCCTGTCGATGCCCTTGTTGGCCTCGCTATTCAGCATGGTCGGCGTCATGGGGGGATATTTCGTCGGAGTCGGATTGCTCGGAGTGGACGAAGGCGCATTCTGGGCTCAAATGAAAAGCAAGATCGATTTTTACGACGACGTCGTCAACGGTCTTATCAAAAGCGCGGTATTCGGGGCCATCGTCACGTGGATAGCCGTGTTCGAAGGCTATGATGCCGTACCCACTTCCGAGGGGGTCAGCCGGGCAACCACTCGCTCGGTCGTTTATTCGGCCTTCGCCGTTCTCGGATGGGATTTCGTGTTGACGGCTTTAATGTTCGGGGAGGATTGATGCAGTCATCGAAAGCAATCGAGATCTGGGTTGGTTTATTCGTTGCCATTGGTTTGATCGCATTGTTTTTCTTAGCCATGCAAGTCAGCAATCTGGCCGAATTGAAGAGCAACAATGACAGCTACAAGATCGTCGCTCGCTTTGAAAACATCGGCAGCTTGAGAGTTAGGGCGCCGGTATCGGTGGCCGGTGTCACGGTGGGGCGGGTCAGCTCCATTTCGTTCGACAATCAAACCTATGAAGCCGTGGTGGAGATGCGGATCGAGCCGAACTACAACACGCTGCCGATCGACACCAGCGCCAGCATACTTACCGCCGGGCTGTTGGGCGAGCAGTATATCGGTTTGACGCCCGGCGGCGCGGACGACCATCTGGCGAGCGGCGACGAAATCGAGTTGACTCAATCGGCGATCGTGCTTGAGCAGGTCATCAGCCGCTTCTTGTTCAGCAAGGCGGAAGGCGGAGGCGAAAAAAGCGGCGACGGAGAGGGTGGCGGAGCTGCCACCTCCACCGAATAACACCGGCATTACGTGTTAGTCGAGTATGGCTAAATCTCCCATCCCATTCGAATTGATCGACGAGGGTCAAGGGTGCTACAGACTTAAGGGCGAGCTGACCTTCGCGACGGCGTCGGCTGTTCTGAAGAAGACCCTGGTTATCTTTAAGGAAGCATCCCGGCTTTCGTTCAACTTGGAGGGAATCTCTCGGGTCGACAGCGCCGGTGTCGCACTCCTTTTAGAGTGGCTGCGGCGTGCGGAACAAGCCCGGACAGAACTCTGTTATGCCAATCTCCCGCAGAATGTCAAAGCGATCGCCCGAGTCAGCGGCATCGAGCAATTAATCGCTGCCGGTTCATCTGAAGCTGTCGACTGACGTCGATCCCGTATTTAGCAAAAAAATATACCAACAATGGATAAACTCCTTATTACCGGCGGCAGGCCCCTTAGCGGCGAGTTGCGCATTTCCGGGGCCAAAAACGCCGCATTGCCCATCCTCGCGGGCGCATTGCTATCGGAAACGCCCGTGACCATCGGCAACGTTCCGCACCTTCACGACATCACCACCACTATGGAGTTGCTCGGACGCATGGGGGTGCATCTGGTGGTGGACGAAAAGCTCAACATCGAGGTGGATTCCGGACCGATCGAGAATTTTTTCGCGCCTTACGAGCTGGTGAAGACCATGCGGGCTTCCATTCTGGTGCTGGGGCCGCTGTTGGCCCGTTTCGGCCGGGCCGAGGTCTCGCTGCCGGGCGGTTGCGCCATCGGCAGTCGGCCCGTGAACCTGCATCTTCACGGGTTGGCGGCGATGGGCGCCGAGATCAACGTGAAGAATGGCTACATTCATGCCAGCGCCAAGCGTCTCAAAGGTTGTCGTCTCGTCCTGGATCAGGTCACGGTGACCGGCACCGAGAATCTCATGATGGCGGCGGTTCTCGCCGAGGGAACAACGATCATCGAAAATGCCGCGCGTGAACCCGAGGTGGTGGATTTGGCCAATTTCCTCAATGAGATGGGCGGAAAAGTCCACGGTGCGGGTTCCGACATCATGGAAATCGAAGGGGTCGAATCGCTTTCCGCCAACGGTTTGCACTACCGTATTCTTCCGGATCGGATTGAGACCGGTACTTATTTGGTAGCCGCCGCCATGACCGGCGGTCGGGTCAAGCTGAAGAATACCCGGCCGGATCTGCTGGATGCCGTGTTGGTCAAGCTTCGGGAGGCCGGCGCGATCATTACGTGCACCGATTCGACCATCGAGCTCGATATGCAGGGCGATCGCCCGCAAGCCGTTTCATTGCGCACCGCGCCTTACCCGGCATTTCCGACCGATATGCAGGCGCAATTCACGGCCATGAACACGGTTGCCGAAGGTGTCGGCGTGATCACCGAGACCGTATTCGAGAATCGGTTTATGCATGTCCAGGAAATGCAGCGAATGGGAGCCGACATTCAGCTCGAATCCAATACGGCTATTGTTCAGGGCAGGCCGAATTTGACGGCTGCACCGGTGATGGCGACTGATTTAAGAGCTTCCGCGAGCCTGGTGCTGGCCGGGCTCGTGGCCGAAGGCCAGACGGTAGTCGACCGGATTTACCATATTGATCGCGGTTACGAGTGCATCGAAGAGAAGCTATCGCAGCTCGGTGCGGAGATACGCCGTATACCCAACTGAAACGTCACGCATGCTCACTTTAGCCATATCGAAAGGACGAATTTACGAGGAGGCGCTACCGCTGCTGGCGCAGGTCGGAGTCGAGCCGACCGTGGATCCGGACAAAAGCCGCAAGCTGATTCTGCCGACCAATCGGGAGGACGTGCAGCTCTTGATCATCCGGGCCACCGACGTGCCCACCTACGTGGAATACGGGGCCGCCGATCTCGGAATTGCCGGCAAGGATGTGCTGGTCGAGTACGATGCCCAAGGGCTATACGAGCCGCTGGATCTAGGCATCGCACGTTGCCGGCTGATGACGGCAGCCATGCAAGGTTCGGCGCCGGCTTTAAGAGGCCGGTTGCGGGTGGCGACCAAATATGTGAAAACCACCCATCGCTATTTCGCCGGCCGCGGCATTCAAGCGGAAGTCATCAAGCTCTACGGCTCGATGGAACTGGCGCCTCTGGTGGGATTGGCCCACTGCATCGTCGACCTCGTCGACACGGGGAACACGCTGCGGGCCAACGGACTTGAGCCACGCGATTTGATCATGGAAGTCAGCAGCCGACTCATCGTCAATAAGGCTGCGATGAAGATGAAGCATAAGGCGGTCACGAGTTTCGTCGAAGAATTGAGGCAAGTCGTCAGCGATCGCAGTAAGCAAGCGGGGTAAGCACTATGTCGAATATCTCGATTACCCGTCTCGAAGCGGGGGCACCGAATTTCGCACAACGCCTGGATGCGGTTTTGGCATGGGATGAAGCCGAGGATGCGGCTATCCATGGGCGAGTGATGGAAATCATTGCGCGCATACGGAAAGAAGGCGATGCCGCGTTGGTCGAATTCACCCGTCTCTACGATCATTTCGACGCGTTGAAGGCATCAGGTCTCGAACTGTCGCGCGACGAGCTGAAAAAGGCTTGGGAAAGTTTGCCCGGCGAATCCGCCGAGGCGCTCCGGAAAGCCGCGGAGCGCATCCGGATGTATGCCGAACGCCAAAAGATGGAATCCTGGCAGTATACGGAAAGCGACGGCACGGTGCTGGGACAACAGGTGACGCCTTTGGACAAGGTGGGCATCTACGTTCCCGGCGGAAAGGCGGCTTATCCGTCGTCGGTGTTGATGAACGCCATCCCGGCGGAGGTGGCCGGTGTGCCCGAGATCGTCATGGTCGTCCCGACTCCCAGGGGTGAGACGAATCAACTGGTTCTCGCGGCCGCTTATCTTTCCGGCGTCGACCGGGTATTCCGGATCGGCGGCGCACAGGCGGTGGCGGCTCTGGCTTACGGCACCGAAACGGTGCCGCGGGTCGACAAGATCGTGGGGCCCGGAAACATTTACGTGGCCACCGCCAAAAAGCTGGTATTCGGTCAAGTGGGTATCGACATGGTAGCGGGCCCGTCGGAAATCCTCGTCATCAGCGATGGAGGAACCGACCCGGACTGGATCGCCATGGATCTGTTCTCGCAGGCGGAGCACGACGAAGATGCCCAGGCGATACTCATCAGTCCTGACCGCGCCCATCTGGACGCGGTGGAATCGAGTATTCGCCGTCTGCTGCCGGGGATGGAGCGGGCCGAGGTGATTCGAACCTCGCTGTCCCGCCGCGGCGCTCTAATCCACGTTGAGGATTTGGACGAAGCTGCGGTTGTGGCCAACCGGATCGCGCCCGAGCATCTGGAGCTTTCCGTGGGAGATCCCGAAAGCTTGGTCGGCAAAATCCGCAATGCCGGCGCTATCTTCATGGGCCGCTACACGGCGGAAGCCTTGGGCGACTACTGCGCCGGACCCAACCATGTGCTGCCCACGTCCGGGACGGCCAGATTTTCCTCCCCTTTGGGCGTTTACGATTTTCAGAAGCGCTCGAGCCTTATTTTCTGTTCGAAACAAGGCGCAGATCATCTGGCTAGAACCGCATCCGTGCTTGCCCGCGGCGAAGGATTGACGGCTCACGCCCGCTCCGCCGAATATCGGATCCTAGAGCAATCATGACCGATCTCGCGAGCAAAGTCCGGTCCTTGCTAAGACCGGAAGTACTGGCCTTGTCGGCCTATCACGTTCCGGATTCTTCGGGTTACGTCAAGTTGGATGCCATGGAAAATCCTTATTCGTGGCCGGATGACATGGTCGAGGCATGGTTGGCTCGGCTTCGCGAAGCTCAGCCGAATCGCTATCCCGATCCCGCTTGCAGCCGGCTTAGGGCCAAGTTGCGCGAGGCTTACGGAGTGCCAGAGGGGGCCGAACTCCTGATGGGGAACGGTTCCGACGAAATCATTCAAATCATTCTCATGGCACTGCAAGGACGAGATGCGACGGTTTTAGCGCCCGAGCCGACTTTCGTCATGTACCGGCAGATCGCGTCGTGCCTGGGGCTTAAGTTTGTCGGGGTGCCTTTGCGGGAGGCGGATTTTTCTCTGGACATGGTTGCGATGCGTACCGCTATCGAGAAACATCGACCCGCCGTCATCTTTCTGGCCTATCCCAATAACCCGACCGGCAACGTGTTTGATCCCGAGGATGTCGCGGAAATACTCCAAGCGGCTCCGGGTCTGGTGGTTTTGGATGAAGCGTACACGCCCTACGCCGGGCGCAGCTTTATGCCGCGATTGGCGGAGTTCGAGCGGCTTCTCGTAATGCGTACGCTATCGAAGCTGGGTTTGGCGGGGCTGCGCTTAGGTCTCTTGGCCGGTGCCAGGGCGTGGATCGATGAATTTGACAAGATCCGCCTACCTTACAATATCAATATACTGACCCAGATCAGCACGGAATTCGCTATCGAAAAGCGCGAGGTATTCGAGGCTCAGGTAAAACTTATCCTGCGGGACCGACAGTACTTGCACGAAGAACTTAGCCGGCTTACGGGAGTCCATGTCTATCGGAGCGACGCCAATTTCATCTTGTTCAGGCTTTTGCGGCACGACGCCAATCAGGTGTTTCAGGGGCTTAAGTCCTCGGGCGTCTTGATCAAGAATCTGCACCCTTCCGGCGGTCAGTTGTCCGGGTGTTTGCGGGTCACCGTCGGAATGCCGGAGGAAAACGACAAATTCCTCGCGGTGCTCGCGAAAATTCTAGCTTCGTAGGGCTCTCGTTCCGATGCTATTGCTTTCTTAGCCTTTCTCAAACAAAATCCTCCCCCCGAGGAAACGCATTGTTAACTATGGCGATTCAACGACATAGAACCACCGAGTTCCAAGATTACAACAATTACAGTTTAAGACTATAAGACCTAACAATTAGAGAGGGGTATGTCGGAGATGTTGGCATGACTAGTGAAGGCGTGGATATCGACAAGCGCCGTTTTTTAACCCAGGCGGCGGTGGTTGTCGGCGCCATAGGCGCGGGCGCCGCGGCGATGCCGTTTATCTCGTCAATGAAACCCAGTGCCAAGGCCGAAGCCTTGGGTGCTCCGGTGGAAATCGATATCAGCAAAGTCGAGCCGGGACAGTTGATCCGCGTTTTGTGGCGCGGCAAGCCGGTTTGGATATTACACAGGACCCCCAATAGTTTGGCGATCCTGCCCACGCTCGATGATCAATTGCGTGATCCCCTGTCGAAGCAACCGCAACAGCCGGAGTCGATGCGCAATGAGTTTCGATCCATTAAGCCGGAAATCTTTGTTGCCGTTGGCATCTGCACCCATCTCGGCTGCTCTCCGGTTTATCGTCCCGAAATCGCACCGGCGGATCTGGGGCCGGACTGGAAGGGCGGATTTTTCTGCCCCTGCCACGGCTCTCGTTTTGATTTGGCTGGACGCGTCTATAAGGCGGTTCCGGCGCCGACCAATCTCGAAATTCCGCCTTATCGCTATATCAGCGACACGCGGATTGTGGTCGGTGTGAGTAGCGGCGAGGAGTAGGCGAGATGGCTTCGGAAAAAGCAAAAGCTCTTTTGAATTGGCTAGACGAACGGCTTCCGGTAACGAAGTTCTGGAACGAACAGTTTGCCAAATATTATGTGCCGAAGAATTTCAACTTCTTCTATTTCTTCGGCTCCCTGGCGCTGCTTGTACTCGTCAATCAGATCCTGACCGGGATTTTTCTGACGATGCACTACAAGCCCTCGGCCGAACTCGCGTTCGATTCGGTCGAATACATCATGCGTGATGTGGATTACGGCTGGCTGCTCCGGTACATGCACTCGACCGGCGCGTCGATGTTTTTTATCGTCATCTACATCCACATGTTTCGGGCGATCTTCTACGGGTCTTTCAAGAAGCCCCGTGAGCTGATCTGGCTGTTCGGCATGGCTCTCTTTTTGCTGCTCATGGCGGAAGCATTCATGGGCTATCTGTTGCCTTGGGGGCAGATGTCCTATTGGGGAGCGCAAGTCATCATCTCGCTATTCGGTGCGATTCCGGTCATCGGCGAAGATCTCGCGGTGTGGGTCCGGGGTGACTATGTTGTTGCTGACGCGACTTTGACCCGGTTTTTCGCGCTCCATGTAATCGGGATTCCGCTGGCCATCCTGATGCTGGTGGTACTCCACTTGTCCGCATTGCGTACCACGGGCTCCAGCAGTCCAGACGGTATCGAGATCAAGAAGCAGAAGGACGAAAACGGCATTCCGGTTGATGGCATACCATTCCACCCTTATTACACTATAAAGGATCTGTACGCTGCCGCAGTCTTTCTCATTGTCTTTTCGCTCATCATCTTCTACATGCCGGAGATGGGCGGGTACTTCCTGGAACATCAGAACTTCGAACCGGCAGATCCGGCTGTAACTCCCGAGCATATTCAGCCGGTATGGTACTTCACGCCGTTTTATTCGATTTTGCGTGCGATTCCGAACAAGCTGAGCGGAGTTCTGGCGATGGGGGCGGCGATTGCGTTGCTGTTCTTGCTGCCGTGGTTGGACCGCTCGCCGGTGAAGTCGATCCGCTACCGTGGGAGAATTTTCAAAGCCGCTCTGGGCTTGTTCGTGGTGGCTTTCATCGGGCTTGGCATCCTTGGAACGAAACCCGTCACACCGAGCGCAACGGCTTTGGCGCGGCTATTCACGATAATTTATTTCGCATTCCTGCTTTTGATGCCGTTTTACCCGAAGCTGGAAAAAACGAAGCCGATCCCCGAACGGCTTACCGAGCCCGTCATTCCGTTAAGTAAGCGCGAGGGCTGGCATTGGCGACTCATCGAGCGCGGTTTGGAGGCAATCCTGACCAGTGCGTTCTCTAGTGCGTTCTCTCAGAACATGAAAGCGCGGTTAGAGGCAGTTGAAGCCAGTCCGTATTATCAGAATATGAAAGCGCGGTTATTGGCGGCTATCGGACGGCTGAAAACCTACGGAAGCAAATAAGAATGAAAACGGCGTTCGGCATAGCACTATTGTTATTTTCTTTTGCCGCTTCTGCGGTGGATCCCGTAAAACCCCTCGAAGACGCGGATGTGGATGTTTTCGATTCCGATTCGGTGCGAAGAGGGGCTGGTTTCTTTGCCAATTACTGCATGGGTTGTCATTCCATTAAGCAGATACGCTACTCGCGGATTGCGAAAGACTTCGAGCTCAGCGAGGACACCATGCGGCGTGAGTTCATGTTCGGCAAGGTCAAGGTTCACGACTATCTCGAGACCGCAATGAGCAAGGCGGATGGGGAAAGCGCCTTTGGCGTGGCGCCGCCGGATCTTTCTCTCGTCATACGGGCGAGAGGCGCGGATTGGGTTTATAGCTATCTTAAAGGCTTTTATGTGGATCCCAAGCGGCCGTTGGGCACAAATAACCTGGTTTCTCCGGACGTAGCCATGCCCAATGTTTTATGGGCGCTTCAGGGACTTCAGGAGCCCGTGATCAAAAAGATCGATGGCACGGATACGGTGGTTGACGTCCGGCTGGTAAAGAAAGGCCAGATGTCGCCGAAGGAGTTCGATCAAGTCTTGACTGACATGGTCAATTTCCTCGCGTATGTGTCCGAGCCCTCCAAACTTCAGCGCCTTCCGCTCGGGAAATACGTCATCTTTTTCCTAGTGGTGCTGGCGGTCATTATGTACCGATTGAAGAAAGAGTATTGGAAGAAGATCCATTAAGGTTTAATGGTAGAATGAGCGGCCGGCCGGTTGGAAGCCAATGACACGGTATTCGTTGCCGCTCCCCGACGAACAACTCTTTACCCGGTGGAGGACGGCGCGTAAACCTCTAGTTTTTCTCCAACCGGAACCTTTTACTCTTTCGTGAGGTGTTCAGCGTGGCAACCACTGCCAGTCGCAAATCGGTAATGACCCTTTTTTGTTCCCCCACCTGCGCCTATAGTCATAGAGCACGGATCGTTCTGTTCGAAAAAGGAATTGCGGCGGATATAGAATATATTGATGTCAATCAGCCGCCGGAAGACTTGATTGCTCTAAATCCTCACGGAAACACGCCGACAATGGTGGACCGGGATCTGGTGTTATACGATTCTCGGATAATCATGGAATACTTGGACGAACGCTTCCCTCATCCGCCGTTGCACCCCATGGATCCCGTATCGAGAGCGCGAGCCCGCATGCTGGTTCATCGTATTGATCAGGATTGGTATCAATTGCTGGACGAAATCGAAAGATCGGCGGATAAAAAGAACGTCAAGGCTAGGAAGCTATTACGGGAAAGCCTTATCGCCGCGGCTCCGGCGTTCGCCACCAAGCCTTATTTTCTCAGCGACGAATTTTCTTTGGTAGATTGCACATTGGCCCCGCTACTGTGGCGCTTGCCTGCCTTGGGCATCGATCTGTCGAAACAGGCGGAAGCGATTAAAGTCTATGCTCAACGCTTGTTTGACCGGGATGCGTTTCAAGCCAGTTTAAGCGAACAGGAGCGGGACTTAACTTCCTTTGTTGAGCCGCTAACTGCCTGATGACTTCGCTCAAGCCGTATTTGATACGGGCGATATACGACTGGATCGTCGACAACAAATTCACTCCCTATTTGCTCGTTGATGCCGAAGCGGAGGGAGTCGTCGTGCCCAGACAGTATGTTCAGGATGGAAAGATCGTGCTGAATTTGCGTCCTCAAGCCGTGCATGGCTTGTCGTTGGGCAATCAGACGGTCGAGTTCAGCGCCCGTTTCGGTGGGACTCCGATGCAAATATCCGTCCCTGTGCGCGCGGTGTTGGCCATATATGCGCAGGAAAACGGAAAGGGAATGATTTTCGATGAGGAGGGGGACGACGATACGCCTCCGCCTGCCGATTCCGCACCTCAGCCGTCTTCTGCCAAGAAAAAGCCGGTGCTCAAGGTCGTCAAGTAGCTCGAAGGATCCGTTGCCGACTGCCGCTACGGCTTGTCCGGTACGTAAAATTTCGCGACTTTGGGCGATTGGCCCGCTTCCCGGTCGAGGGGAATGATCTTGGCGGTCCCTCGTCGTTCAACCTGATCGATACGAACGATTTCATGCATCGGAATGAATGAACGCCGCACGTTGGCAAATTCCGTCTTGAGCTTCTCTTCGTAAGGATCCACCACCAAGGATGTGGTCTCGCCGAAAATGAAATCCTCAATCACTACGAATCCGAACATCTCGCCTTGAAAAACCCGCTTGGCGTACATTTCGTAGACTTGGTTCTGATTGATGAAGACGACTTTGTAAATCAGATTATCCGACATGATGATTTCAACCGAGCAATGGGGGTGTGATTCGGAGCGGACGGGATACTCCGCAATTATAAGGCAAAATTAGAAGGCTTTAGTTTGCCCGAAGATACAGTAGCCGCACTGAAGGGGCACGGAATTACGGTACCATTGTGTGCGGGCGCCAAAGTTTTTGTGGGCGTGTTCCGAATGGTAAATAATTGTGCCGGATAAAATAACTTCCTGAGGAGAAATGCCCATGTACGCATACGGTAGAGGAAAAACCCGATTAATCATTATTGCGCTTGCGGTCTTGATGGCGGCAACGAGATTCCATCATTTCGGCTCTCCATTTTCGCTGCCGGATGCATCGTTGGCGGTATTCTTCATGGGAGGGCTTTATTTAGGTGGTCTGGCCCCCTTTGGGCTGTTGCTGGCAGAGGCATGTGCGATCGATTATGCCGCGATAGCCTATGCGGGAGTCAGCGACTATTGCATCTCACCGGCTTATGTCTTTCTGATTCCAACCTACGCCGTCCTGTGGATGGCGGGACGGCAAGTCCAACGTCCCGGCTTTTTCGAAAAGAATGCGGCTCTTGGAGCCGTGTTTCTCCTGATCGTTTCCACTAGTCTGGCTTTCGTCATTTCCAATGGCAGTTTTTATCTATTCTCCGACCGTTTTTCGGATTTGAGCTGGTTTGATTACACCAAAAGTGTAGTCTTCGAGTACTACCCGCTCTATATGCTTTCCACTCTCGTTTATGTAAGCATTCCGTTGGGAATTCGTATCTTCTCGCAGGCTCGCGATATCCGAAAGCTGGAATTCAGGTAAGGTCTGCCGATATCACTCGCCACCGGGGGGTTTATGAACCGTCCCCCCGGTGAGGCTCCCGTTTCAATAGCTCATCTTCACGCCGCCGAATCCGGCCACGCCCATCGTCCCGAACCCGAATGTCTCCTGGTATTTCTTATCGAAAACATTGTCGATGCGCGCGAAAAGCTGAATGTCATCGGTAACGTCGTATGTGCCTGCCAGGTTGACCAGGGCATAGCCTTGCATGGTTACCCGTTCGAACGCATCGAAATTCATATCGTCCCGCTCTCCCACCAGCAACACGTTAAGGTTCACATTGGTATTGCCGCTGATACGGTAATTGGCGTCGAAACTGCCCTTGTGCCTCGGCCTGCGCAAAAGCGCCAGCTTTGTCCCGTGATCCTGCGTGCGGGTATAGGTGTAATTTCCCCGTAAGGTCAGATCGTCCGTCGGCTTGAATTCCAGAAACGTTTCGACGCCTTCCGATTCCGCTTTGTTGATATTGTTAAAGCCCGTGCCGAAATCGAAATCGATCAGGTTCAAGAAGTCGTTATTGAAATAGGTCGCCCCTAACGAGAGCTTTCCGTCCCAGATGCCCTGTTCGATACCGACATCCCAATTCCGGCTTTTTTCGGGCTGTAATCGAGAATTGCCGAGCGGGCCGAAGCTGGTAGGGGGCGCAAATAGCTGATACAGGGTCGGCGCCTTGAACCCGGTTCCGTAACTGCCCTTGATTCGAGTGCCGATCTCCTCGATGACGAACGCTTGCGTCGCGCGCCACGTGACCTCGCCGCCGAATCGGTTATGGTCGTCGAACCTTACGCCCAGCGTGGTGAACGACCGGTTGAAAAGGTTGATTTGATCCTGGCCGTAATAACCCGTGGTGTTGGCGGTTTTCGCCTGAATGACGGAGCTAAAGGGCCCGAACAACGAATTGCCTTCATCGTCGGCGTGTATTCGATCTTCCTCGTTCTGGATGCCCAAGGTGAGCGTGTTGGTCTCGTGAAGGTAGAGGTTGTTTTGCCAATCGACCTTAATCTTTTCGCCGGTAAAACTCGCCGTTTCCCATTCCGTTGGATGGGTTGCATCGACTTTATTGATATTCCTGCGATCGGTCAGGCTGTAGGCGATTCCCAGTTTTTGCTCCCACAAATTGTCGAATAGACGTAGTCGCCCCTGTCCCCGCGTGAAAAGCTGTTCGGTGTTGCTGCGGCTGTTGGGATCGTCGCAGAGCGTGCCGAATTCGCTGAATCCACCGCAATTGTCGAGGTCCGCAGTGCCTTTGTTGAACCGCAAATTCCAATCGAAATCCAAGTTGTCCGTGGCGTCGGCGTGTACCCGGCCGGTCACGGTGGTGTTCTTATAGCCATCCCGTTCGAAATTTCCCATCTCCTTATCGGCGGCGGAAAAACCGTCGGTTTCGAGCCGGCTCGCGCTGAGGTTGTAATTCAATCGATCGGTCCCGCCGGAGACGCCGCCCTGCAGACGAAACGTATCGTAGCTGCCGCCTTCGCCGGAACCCTGAAGCTTGAGAGCTCCAGCACCTTTTTTGGTAATGATGTTTATGACTCCGCCGATGGCGTCCGAGCCGTAGATGGAGCTTTCGCCGCCGCGCAGTATTTCGATGCGTTCGATTTCGTCGGCTTGCAGATGAGCGAAATCGAAGAGGCCTCCCGGATTGCTGGGATCGTTTGTCTCGACGCCGTCGATCAGCACGAGGGTGTGGTTGGAATTGGCGCCGCGCAGGAAAACCGAGGTCGTTTGGCCAAGCCCGCCGTTTCGGACCACGTCCAAACCCGGTTGACCGCGCAGAATATCGGCGACCGTATTGAGTCGGCGATTAGCGATATCCTGCGCCGTGATTACCGTAATAGAGCTCCCTACTTGGCGAAGCGGCGTTTCGGTTAGGGTTGCCGTAACGACTGTAGTATCGAAGCGTTTGACGACCTCATCTTTTGCGAAGGCGAACGGAGCGGTTGCCGCGAGCGCGGCGAATGAAAAGCTTAGAGCCTGATGATGCATTATGATCTCTACAAACCTTGGCCATGCCGACCCGCATGGCATTAACAGGATGTTGCAGAGGGGAGAGCGACAAAGCGGCAAGAAACCGGCGGTTTCAACCGTCTAGCCGACCCTTGCCCTCCGCAACGGACGTTCGAGCTGTACCAGGCCGGTATCCGGGCTTATCAGCGGCCTTGAGGCCCGGCGAGTCGCCTTCCCATGCATGAGCACAGTGGCATGATGGCTCGCCTTAACTGATTTACCGTTGCGGGGGCAGCGCCGGCGTTGGAGTAGTCCGCACCGGCTTCCCGTTTAACCCGAAGAACATCGCCCTCGGGCACCTGGATGGCCGCGGAAGTTTATCAGACGGGATTCAATTTCCGTAACGTTTTGAGCGGATAGCTGTCACGTGGGGCTTATCCAATCATTTAAGCGGTTGGCTGACTGCGATATCCAGCAGTCATACGAATGCGAGGTCTTCATGGTGAGTGTGAAACGTGTTTACGAAGCGCCGGCTCCTAACGATGGTGAACGCTTCCTGGTCGAGCGGCTGTGGCCGAGGGGCATCTCTAAGCCTACGCTGGCTATGACGGCCTGGATCAAAGAAGCGGCACCGAGCGGTGACCTGCGGCGCTGGTTCGGTCACGATCCGTTGAAATGGGACGAGTTCAGGCATCGCTACTTTGCCGAACTGGATGGGAAGCCCGAGGTGCTCCAACCGCTTCTGGACGCCGCCGCCCGCGGGAGGATCACCTTGCTCTACAGTGCGCGCGACACGAAGCACAATAGTGCGGTAGCCTTGGCGGAGTATCTGTTGAATCGGCCACCCCCGCCTATGGATTAGGCTCTGCATACTTGGAGCTACCTATGGACCCGATCCATTTCGATCCCCGCGTTTTGTTCAGCTATGCCTTCCGCCCTTTCTTCTTGCTGGTTGGCGTCCATGCGGTTCTGGCCATTCCAGCCTGGGGTCTTCATCTCAGCGGAGCTCTGAATTGGCCGGATGCGTTGCCCGCCGCTGTCCGGCATGGGCATGAAATGATCTTCGGGTTTGCCGGGGCCGCGATTACGGGATTTTTGTTGACGGCTGTCGCCACGTGGACCGGCCGTCCGCCCGTCTCGGGACCGCTGCTGATGATCCTGTGCGCGACCTGGGTCGCCGCCCGAATAGGGGCTTTCTTTCCAGCCCTTTTCGGTAGCGGGTTATGGGGCATTGCCAGCCTCCTCTTTTGGGGCGGAGTGCTGGCGCTCGTTTCCCGCGAGGTGATCGTGGTCCGAAACACCCGCAACTACAAGGTGCTGGGCTTGCTGTCTGCGTTTCTCGCGACTGAGGTTTACTTCTTCTTCTCGGCGCCCGGCAATGTGGCGGGGCAGGAAACGGCGGTTCGCATCGGATTATGTCTGGTGATAGGCATGATCCTATTGATCGGCGGCCGGATCATCCCCAGCTTCACTCAGAACTGGCTGCGCCTGAACCGCCCTAAGCTTGCCGTGAGTTTGCCGCCTTTCGACCGTTTCGATGGCATGGCCGTCGCGGTCAGCATGCTGTTTGCCCTGGGCTTCATCTTTTCGCCCCGTTCGGTGGGGACGGGCGTACTCGGCATCGCAGCTTCCGCACTCCAATTTGTCCGCTTGGCCCGGTGGCGCGGCTGGCTGGCTCGTCCGGAACCGCTGCTATGGGTCTTGCATGTCGGCTATGCCTGGATACCCGTCGGTCTGGCCTTGCTCGGATCGAGCATGCTGCTCGATCATCCGGGACTCTGGGACAGCGGCCTGCATGCACTGGGCTACGGGGCCATCGGCACGCTAATCCTGGGCGTCGCGGCCCGTGTGGCGCTGGGCCATACCGGGCGGCCATTACGAGCCTTTCCTTCGATGACTGTCGCTTTCGGAATAATAACGCTCGGAACTCTTTTCCGCCTTTTCGCGCAACCCGGCGACCTGCTCATGTGGATTTCCATCGGCCTTTGGTTTACGGTCTATCTGCTGTTTCTGGTGCGGTACCTCCCCATTTTGCTGGCGCCGCGCCTCACGTCTTAGTTTCAATCCACTCCCGGCTATTTAGCCGGGAGATACCCCTGCACGCTAGATCGCCTTCCATGGACTTATCCTGTTTCAATCCACTCCCGGCTATTTAGCCGGGAGATACGCGCGCCGGTGATCCTGGCCCGTGTCGGTCACTGGTTTCAATCCACTCCCGGCTATTTAGCCGGGAGATACAAACGACAAAATTAAGTCCGTGTATCCCATTTGCAACGGTTTCAATCCACTCCCGGCTATTTAGCCGGGAGATACAACTCCGCCAATCGCAACCAATCAACCAACACAAGTTTCAATCCACTCCCGGCTATTTAGCCGGGAGATACAACGCCATAAACTGAGCTTGACCCAGCAGTATCGGTTTCAATCCACTCCCGGCTATTTAGCCGGGAGATACTGCCTTTCGGCAAAGCAAGAATAAATCAGGAAAAAACGGTGGGAAAGCGCGAGTGGGAGGAATGGGAGCGTCAAAGTCGGGCGGGACGGAGAGTTCTTGGTAATAAAAGCCAACCAGAACAGAATGTTACGGTCTGCGCGAACATCTCGGCTTTTTGCCATTGCTTCAGGTTCGCGCATCGGCAGGGTACTCATACGATCAAGGTATCCGCAAAGTCGACTGCCTTGAACTTGCCGAATTCCATGACATTTTTCTCCAGCGGTTCGATGATGCGGTAAAGCCGCAAGCTGTCTTCCTCTTCATTGATGATGTCGAGCAGGTCGCTTTTCAGCGTCTCCAGTTGCATCAGCTCGACCTTGCATTCGAACACCGATTTTTGCACGCGCTGGCCGTAGTTGAGACAGATTTTGGCGACCCGCCGGAGTCTTCTGCGGCCTTCCGAGGTTTCGGTCGAGACATCGTAACTGACCAGAATCAGCATGTTTACCTCAGCGGTTCAGGAAGGGGACGTAGCTCGGAATATCGCCGCGCAGGTAGCGGGCCAGAAGCCGCGCCTGCAACTGCGCCAACAGGCCGATGGACACCTCCGCTTCCAGTACCGGATGCTTCAGCGTTTCCTGTTTTCGGGTCTGATACGCGGCAATCACGGTCTTCCGCCCGCTGTCGTTGAGCAGCACCGCGCCGCCTTCCCGCTCATCGAAATCCTTGGCTTGGATTTGGCCGCGATTGATCAAGGTCAGGGCGAGCCGGTCGCACAAGGGTGCCCGGAATTCCTCCAATAGATCGAGTGCCAATGCCGGGCGACCGGGTCGAACCGCGTGCAGGAAACCCAGTTGCGGATCGAGCCCGACCGTTTCCAGCGCTGATCGGCAATCGGCCAATTTAAGAGCATAAAGAAACGAGATCAGTGCATTGAATCGGTCCCTCGGCGGACGGCGGTTTCGGGTGGAGAAAGGGAAGGCTTCGCGGGCCGACGGCTTCATCAGATAGGGCAGGGCATCGAAGTAAATACGAGCGGAATCGCCTTCGAGTCCCCGCAACGTGTCCAGATTTTCCGCCTGCGGGATCTTGCGGATCTGATTGGCGATGAGGCGCGCCGCTTGAACCAGCGCGTCCCGTTCCGCCGGGCTGTCGGTTTCCCGTGCGCCTCGCATAAGCACCTGGCGGCTGTTGCGCAGCTTGCCGGCGACGGTGGCGCGGGCGATCGCGAGCGTTTGCGATTTGTCGTCGGCCACTCGATATTGGGCTTGGCGCAGCAACACGTTGCCGTTCACCGGGCCTTCGAGCCGCGCCTTGAAGCGTCCGGATCGATCCAGCCAAACGATGGAGCGGCCGTCCTCGGCACAGCGCCCCAGCAGCGCCGGACTCAGCATCACATGGTCGAACAGCACAAAGGCACCCAAATGATGCAGCGGCACCTGAAGTCGCTTTTCCTCCTCAAGCATCACGCACACGGTGTCGCCTTCAAGGCGCAAGTACGCATCCGGCGTGGTGATGTAAAGAGTGTTTAGAAGAACGGTCATACTGCATCCTCTTCAGGCTTGAAAAGTGTCTCCGTGAGTTGCCGGATTCGCTTCCCGGATTTCACCAATTCGGGCTGGCACGCCTCTTTCAGAGAACAGCCGCGGCACTGCGTCGGATCGTCGACCGGTGGAGGCATCTCGCCGGACTGGAGCAAGGCGCGAACGGCTCGCGCGATTTCCTCGACCTTTGCGCGAAGCTCCGGCGTGATGGGAACGATCCGTCGACGCCGCGAGGTGTGGTGATAGATGGCACCCTCGGCAATCCGCTTGCCGGTCATTTCTTCCAGACAAATGGCCTGCGCCGCCACCTGTATATCATCGTGTTCCCGATTGCGGCGCGGGCCATGTTTGTATTCCACCGGGCATAGCGAGCCATCAGAAAGCACCTCGACCACGTCCGACTTGCCGACCAGCCCCAAGCGTTCGCTGACCAACGGAACGGACGTTTGTATTTCCCGATCCCCCTCGATCCGTGTCTCCGGCTCGTCCACCCGCTCGTGGACAAACCGTCCGCGCACAGTGAAAACGTTCTCCGTGAACGTCTGCTCCTGATGGATCAGCGCGCATTGACGCAGGCAATAGCTGTAGTGCTGGAGGGCGGAAATGGAGATCAATTCATCGGGTTCGGACATGGATGTTTTTTTAGTAGGGTGGGTTAGGCCGATAGGCCGTAACCCGCCAAGACCTTGAATCGGTGGGTTACGCTTCGCTAACCCACCCTACAATCTCTAGTGCTTCATCAAGGTTGAATTGAAGGGTAAAGATGCTTGAGCTTTATGCGCGCATTGTCGGTGGTGAAACGCCAATCGATTTTGGCGCGGACGGTATTCCGGCGGGTTTCCCAGGCAGCGACTT
>Ga0196971_1000476_pt1 | contig 29441 bp, 24 predicted proteins | sample S1v_1013CmetaG_FD_148660 | JGI IMG/M metagenome (GOLD analysis project Ga0196971, IMG submission 148660) | Soil microbial communities from Anza Borrego desert, Southern California, United States - S1+v_10-13C | ecosystem: Environmental > Terrestrial > Soil > Desert | place: USA: California...
CTCTCGGAATTCTTTTCAGGTAAAAGCGCGGATGACCTCTCGCTCGTACCGCCCGGCTTCTTCGATCGCGACAACATGCTGCTCAGGCTGAACAGCCGCGCCGTGTCCATCGACCGCGACAAGAAGACGGTCACTACCGGCAGCGGCGAGGTCCTCGGCTACGACAAGCTGGTGCTGGCCACCGGCTCCTATCCCTTCGTGCCGGCGGTGCCCGGCAAGGACCGCAAGGATTGTTTCGTCTACCGCACCATCGAAGACCTCGAAGCCATGCTTGAATGCGGCAGCCGTGCCAAGAGCGGGGTCGTGATCGGCGGCGGCCTGCTCGGCCTCGAATGCGCGAAGGCCTTGCGCGACATGGATCTGCAAACGCATGTGGTCGAATTCGCGCCGCGCCTGATGGCGGTGCAGGTGGACGACGGCGGCGGACGCGTGCTGCGCCGGAAGATCGAGGAACTCGGCGTCACCGTGCACACGCAGAAGAACACCGTGGAAATCGTCGATGGCGAGCAGGCGCGTCACCGCCTCGTGTTCGCGGACGGTTCCCATCTCGAGACAGACATGCTCGTCTTCTCCGCCGGCATCCGGCCGCGCGACGAACTGGCGCGCCGGTGCGGCCTCGCGCTCGGGCCGCGCGGCGGCGTCGCCATCGGCGCCAACTGCCTGAGCGCCGATCCGGACATCTATGCGATCGGCGAATGCGCCGCATGGAACGGCCAGGTCTTCGGCCTCGTCGCGCCCGGTTACGACATGGCGCGCACCGCGGCGAAACATATCGCCGGTGAGGCCGTAGAGTTCACCGGCGCCGACATGAGCACCAAGCTCAAGCTGATGGGCGTGGACGTGGCCAGCATCGGCGATGCCCTCGGCAATACCGCCGGCAGCCGCGCTTACCAGTTCACCGACGAGCGCAAGCAGGTCTACAAAAAGATTGTCGTTTCCGAATGCGGCAAGCAACTGCTCGGGGCGGTGCTGGTCGGTGACGCCGCCGAATACGGCAGCCTGCTGCAGATGATGCTCAACCGGATCGCATTGCCGGAAGCGCCGGAATTCCTGATCCTGCCGCAGAGCGACGGCAAGGCCCGGCCCGGCATCGGCGTGGAAGCGCTGCCCGCGTCCGCGCAGATCTGCTCCTGCAACAACGTCTCCAAGGGCCAGCTTTGCGACGCGGTCGCCGGCGGCGCCACGAATATCGTCGAACTCAAGTCCTGCACCAAGGCAGGGACGGCCTGCGGCGGCTGCGTGCCCCTGGTGACGCAAGTGATGAAGGCCGAGATGAAGAAGCAGGGCATGGCCGTCAACAACCACCTCTGCGAGCACTTCGCCTATTCGCGGCAGGAATTGTTCCATCTGGTCCGCGTCGGCAAGATCCGCACCTTCGAGGCGTTGCTGGAAACGCACGGCAAGGGCCTGGGATGCGACATCTGCAAGCCGGTCGGCCAGCACATCTTCGCCTCCTGCTGGAACGATTTCGTGCTGAACAAGGACCATGCGAGCCTGCAGGATTCGAACGACTACTTCCTCGGCAATATCCAGAAGGACGGCACCTATTCCGTCGTGCCGCGCATGCCCGGCGGCGAAGTCACGCCCGACGGCCTGATGGCGGTGGCGCAGGTGGCCAAGAAATACGGCCTCTACACCAAGATCACCGGCGGCCAGCGGGTGGACCTGTTCGGCGCGCGCGTGGAGCAGTTGCCGGCGATCTGGGAAGAGCTGATCGCGGCGGGCTTCGAGTCGGGCCATGCCTACGGCAAGTCGTTGCGCACCGTGAAGTCCTGCGTGGGCTCGACCTGGTGCCGCTACGGCGTCGATGACAGCGTCGGCCTGGCGATCGAACTGGAGAACCGCTACAAGGGCTTGCGCGCCCCGCACAAGATCAAGTTCGGCGTTTCCGGCTGCACCCGGGAATGCGCCGAAGCGCAAGGCAAGGACGTCGGCGTGATCGCGACCGAGAAAGGCTGGAACCTGTACGTCTGCGGCAACGGCGGGATGAAGCCGCGCCATGCCGAGCTGCTGGCTTCGGACCTGTCGAAGCAGGAACTGGTGCGCTACATCGACCGCTTCCTGATGTTCTACATCCGCACCGCCGACCGCCTGCAGCGCACAAGCGTGTGGCGCGACAACCTGGAAGGCGGGCTGGATTACCTGAAGGACGTGATCATCGGCGACAAGCTCGGCATCGCCGCCGAGCTGGAAGCCGACATGCAGCACGTGGTCGATACCTACCAGTGCGAATGGAAGAACGCCGTCACCGATCCCGAAACACGCAAGCGCTTCCGCCAGTTCGTCAACAGCGACCAGCCGGACCAGAACGTCGTCTTCGTCGAGGAGCGCGGACAGATCCGTCCGGCCAACCCCGACGAGCGCGGGACCGTCATTCCCATTATTGCCAAGGCAGCCTGAACCATGAACCACGACAACAAAGCCATCACCTGGAGCGCGGTGTGCTCCGTCGACGATCTCGTTCCCAATACCGGCGTATGCGCGCTGGTGCAGGACCGGCATGTTGCTGTCTTCCATGTCAAAGACGGCACCGACCGGCTGTTTGCCATCGATAACTTCGATCCCAACGCCCAGGCCAGCGTGCTGTCGCGCGGCCTGGTCGGCAATCTCGGCGAGCGCATCGTCGTCGCCTCGCCGATCTACAAGCACCATTTCGACCTGAAGAACGGCGAATGCCTCGAAGCGCCCGAGAAGTCGGTTGCGGCTTACCCGGTGCGCGTGGAAAAGCGGACGGTCTGGGTCGGGGTCTAAGGCCCCGATCTGCGCAACTACTTGAGATACTGCAAGGGGAAGTAGAGCAGGGCCGCCATGCCCAGCGCGCCGAGACAGGTCACGACCGCCACGATGAATCGCGACAGGCGGTCGGCTTTCGTTTCCTTCGGACGGTTTTCCATTTCAGCCTCCATTGCGCCAGTTTATGTCAAGGCGCCCGGTTCGTGGCCGGCGGCCCTGTGCCGCCGAAGTCACGGAATGACCGCATCACTCCTGCAAGCACCGTTGCATCTGCTAAAGTACCGGGCTGATTTCCTTGCGGCATGCTGTGCCGGAAGCGCTTCTGGTGACATTTAGACAAAAGAATGCAAATGGCGGTTACGGGTTGGTTCGGTTGGTCTGTGCTGTGGCTCTTGCCCTTGTTGTGGCGGCTGGCGCGGTCGTTCCTGTTGCGGCGCGCGCCTGTGCAGGGACAGGGCTCGATCCGTCTCTGGCTCGGCACGGTGCTCGTGCTGTGCGCCAGCAGCGCGCTGGAAGCGTTCATCCGGGCGGAAGCAGCACCCGCTGTCGGCCGCTTCGTCGGCAGCTTCTTTTCCGATGCATTCGGCATGGCGTTCGGCGTCGTCCTGCTTCTGGCGACGGTGCTCATGAGCTTGCCCTGGCTGTTCGGGCGGCGCGCCTTCGATCTTGTCCGCTGGGTGCTGCGCTCCGGCGAGCGGGGGCAAGCCAGTGCGAAGGCCGCCGTGCGCCATGCGCCGGCGCCCGTCCGGCCAGGACCGCGCACAGGTGGCACGCCGGCCGCCGACGCCTGGAAATTGCCCGCCACCTTCTTCGGCAAGGATGCAGTCAGGAAGCCGGCTGAAAAAAGCCTGCCGCGCAACGAACCGGCCGCACCGGCGGCCCGTCCCAGCGAGGAATGGGCGCCGTTCGAGCAGATTCGCCCGACCTCCGCGATGCTGGCACGTGCCAAAGCCGCCGAGGAAGCGAATGCGCGCAAGCTCCAGCGCGAACCGGTGCGCATCGTTGTAACGCCGCCGCGTGCGGCTCCAGCTGCGAGGCCCTTGCCGCGTCAACCGCTGCCAGCGCCCAAGCCCGAAGAAAAAAGTGTCGTTGCTCCCCTTCATGAAGCCGCGCCGCCCGCGCCCGTGGTCGAGGAGCCGCCCCGGCAGGAAGAACAGCAGCTCGTGCAGGCGGTCGCCCAGCTCGCGGCTGTCGTTGAGCGGGTGGAGCAGGATGAGAGGGTAGAGCCGGTGTGGAACACCTGGCAGCCGCCTGCGCCGTCCCCCGCGCCGATGGCGGAAACTCCGCCGCCGCCCCGCATCCCGGCGGGAGAACCCTTTGCGTTCCAGCCGCCCGCGGAAATCGATGTCGACCTGCCCGGGCTCGACCTGCTCGACAAGCATCCCGACGACGTCGTTGAAATCTCCGCCACCGAGCTGGCCGATACCGGCCAGCTGATCGAGCAGCGGCTCAAGGAATTCAAGGTGCCGGCCACGGTGCTTGGCGCTTCCGCCGGCCCGGTCATCACGCGTTTCGAGATCGAACCGGCGGTCGGCGTGCGCGGCGCGCAGATCGTCGGCCTCATGAAGGACCTGTCGCGCGCGCTCGGCCTGACCTCGATCCGCGTGGTGGAAACCATTCCGGGAAAGACCTGCATGGGGCTGGAACTGCCTAATTCCCGCAGGCAGATGATCCAGCTGTCCGAAATGCTCGCCTCCGGTGCCTACCGCAATGCGCGCTCGCAGCTCACGCTGGCGCTGGGCAAGGACATCACCGGCACGCCGGTCGTGACCGATCTTGCGCGCGCGCCGCACATGCTGGTTGCCGGTACCACCGGCTCCGGCAAGTCCGTGGCGATCAATGCGATGATCCTGTCGCTGCTCTACAAGGCGACGCCGGAAGACGTGCGTCTGATCATGATCGATCCGAAGATGCTGGAACTGTCGGTCTACGACGGCATCCCGCATCTGCTTGCACCGGTCGTCACCGACATGAAGCTGGCGGCCAACGCGCTGACATGGTGCGTGGCCGAGATGGAGAAACGCTACCGGCTGATGTCCGCGCTCGGCGTGCGCAATCTCGCCGGTTTCAACCAGAAGATCAAGGATGGCAGGGCGGCGGGCAAGCTGGTGAAGAACCCGTTCTCGCTGACGCCCGACGCGCCCGAACCGCTATCGACGCTGCCGACCATCGTGGTCGTCATCGATGAGCTGGCCGACCTGATGATGGTGGCCGGCAAGAAGATCGAGGAATTGATCGCCCGCCTGGCGCAGAAGGCACGTGCCGCCGGCATCCACCTCATCCTGGCCACGCAGCGGCCGTCGGTGGACGTGATCACCGGCCTGATCAAGGCCAATATCCCGACCCGCGTCGCCTTCCAGGTGTCGTCGAAGATCGATTCGCGCACCGTGCTCGACCAGATGGGCGCCGAAACGCTGCTCGGCCACGGCGACATGCTCTTCCTCCCGCCCGGCAGCGGCTATCCGCAGCGCGTGCACGGCGCCTTCGTGTCCGACGAGGAAGTGCATCGCGTGGTGGAATACCTGAAGCAGTTCGGCGAGCCGGAGTACGAGGAGGCCATCCTGGCCGGTGCGCCGAGCGAAGAGGCGGGCGGCGACCTGTTCGGCGAAGCGGGCGCCGAGTCCGACCCGCTGTACGACGAAGCCGTCGCCTTCGTGGTGCGCAGCCGGCGCGCATCCATCTCCGCGGTGCAGCGCCAGCTCAGGATCGGCTACAACCGCGCCGCGCGTCTGGTGGAGCAGATGGAAACGGCGGGCATCGTCTCGCCGATGTCGTCCAACGGCAGCCGCGACGTGCTGGTGCCGCCTTCCTCGAATTGACGCAAAAAGGCGGGGACTTTCGCCCCCGCCTCGCCTGTCTCGATGCGCTCGATCAGAAGTTGATGTTGTTGTTGGCCGACTGGGTCGGGTTCACGGTGGACGTGATGCCGCTGGCGAAGGCGACGTTGTTGCCGTTGTTGTTCATGACGTTCTGCGACTGGCCGATCATTTGCGACGCGTCGAACGAGAACTTGCTCTCGGGGGCGTAGGACGTCGGCATGCCCCAGCTCGGCTTGCAGAAGTCAGGCATGTAAGGGGCGGACGCACCCTTGTAGTAGCCGCCGCGCACAGCGGACATGGCAGCACGGTCGAGGTCGGAAGCGATGGCGAGGTCTTTGATCAGCAGGGTCATGGGTCAATCTCCTAAAAGTGGTTGGGTTGGTTGCGAAGCGCGTTTCGTCGCGTTCGATGGAGATATTGCGAGGAGTGTGCCAGGGTGGGGGTGAGGTGGGTTTTTTTGCTTAAGTCTTTGAATCGAAATAAAAAACTCTGGGCTGGTGTCAAAGAAACATCGCTGCCGAGTGTTAGCGGCGTGCAGACTACTGAAGGCATCCAGTTGGCCGATGACCAACCGCGGCTCTAGATCCCTCCCCTTAAAGGGGGAAGGAGCAGTTCAGCTCTCCGTCGCCACTCACGGGCACGACGGGAGGATGTCGCGCAGCAATCCCAGCCCGTCGGGATCGTCGGGGCCTTCGTCATTCCTCGTGAACGCACACCCGTAATTCCCACTCGCCACCGCCGCCGGATCCAGCACCTCGTCGCCAGCCGGCTTCGCTCCGCCCAGCTCCCACGTCACCATCGCCTCGAAGGCTTCCACCTGCTCCTGCACCGTGAAATCGCAGTGGGCGGGCGCGCGGATCGCGCGTTGCACCAGCCAGCGGTCGCTGCCGTTCGCGATGGCGCGCCGCTTGTAGATCTGCTGCATGCTGAACGGAACGAACAGGTCGCCCAGGCCCGCCAAAGTCACCACCGGCACGTCGAACTCGCCGTTCACCTTCGGCACCCAGCGCAAGCCGTCGCTCCTGCGCGGGTTCGCATCCGGGACGGCCTGCACGCGCAGGATGTTGGCATTCATCGCCTGTTCCTCCGGGGATAGCGCCGGATCGCCATCGAGCTGGTAAACCACGCCCGTGGTGTCCGCGATATTCCTCGCGAGGATGCCGTCAAGCGTACCGTCGTCGCCGAAGCGACGCCACACCGGGTCTTGCATGGGCTTCAGCCTGAAGCTGTCCTCCGCGATCGGCCGCACCCCGCCGGTGAGGCTGATGAAGGCTTGCATCAGCTTGCGCCCCTGGTCGGTCGGCACCGCCGGGAAGATGCGCCACAGTTCGCGCTTGATCCGGTCTTCCTTGCTGGCGAAATCGGTGACCGGGAAGCTCGTCGCCGGCACGCCGGCCAGGTATTGCGCCGCGAGTTGGTAGGCGGTGGCGTAGCTGAACAGGTCGGTATCGCCGACGTTGGCGCACATCGGCACCGCGCCGTTGTAGCGCACCTTGTTGTTGGCCGTCTCCAGCGTTTCGCGCTCGACCGCCGCCGCGGCGGCATGTCCGCCCATCGAGGCGCCGACGATATAGAGTTTCGACGGCGCCGGCAGGGGACGGTTGTTCTGCGCGGAAATTGCGGTGAAGGCGAGGGCGAGTGCATTGGTGTCTTCGATGGCCGTGCGCACGTCGTAGCCGTTCTTGCTGAAGCTGGACGCGGCCCAGGCATAGCCGTTCTCGATGAGATGTCGGCGGATGGGAATGTCGGAAACCTTCAGCACCGGATCCAGTCCCTCATATCCGTGGGCATACAGCACGAGGCGGCCGTTCCAGTTCTTCGGCACCTCGACCCGGTAGCCTGCGCCGTTGAGCACGCCGTGCCAACGGTCGGTTTCCGCTGTCACGCCGGGCATGGGGCCGAAGGGCAGGTGCGCGGGATCGAGGGTATAGGTGCGTGCGTCCTGCAGGCGGACGGGCTGCGCGCCTGCGGCCGGTGCGGGTGCCGGGGCCGAGGGCGGCGGTGCCTCTGCCGTGTCCGTTGCCGGCGTCTCGTCTTTGCCGCCGCAGCCGGCAAGAAGAAGGATGGCGGCGAATAGCGCCGTTGTTCTTTTCATTGTTTGCCTCCGAAGCAGGTTATTGGTATTGAGGCAATGGCTGCGAATTCGATCCGGCGAGACAGACAAGGGCTGACAATCGTCAAAGACTTGCCGGCTGTAAGCGTGCTGACAGCTTAGCAGTGCTACGCTCGCATGATTCTTTACGGCAACCAGGACAAGGAGAAGGCGATGGGAACAGCATCAGCGGAACGGATACCGGCAACGCTCATTCCGGGCGACGGGATCGGACCGGAAGTAACCAAGGCGACGGTGGAGGTGCTGGATGCGTTGGGTGCGCCCTTTGCGTGGGAAACGCAGATCGCGGGCATGGCCGCGGTCGATGCCACCGGCGACCCGTTGCCGGCGGCCGTGCTGGAAAGCATCCGGCGCAACCGCCTTGCGCTCAAGGGGCCGCTGACAACGCCGGTCGGGGGCGGCTTTCGTTCCGTCAACGTGCGCCTGCGCGAAGAGTTCAAGCTCTACGCCAACCTGCGCCCGGCCAAGACCCTCATTCCCGGGCGTTACGAAAACATCGACATTGTGCTGGTGCGCGAAAACATCGAGGGCCTGTACGTGGCGCATGAATATTTCGTGCCGGTTGGCGCCGACCCGCGCGCCGTGGCTGTCTCGACCGGCGTGAATACCCGCGAAGGCTGCCGCCGCATCGCCCGCTTCGCCTTCGAGTATGCCGTGAAGAACGGGCGCAAGAAGGTCACTATCGTGCACAAGGCCAATGTGCTGAAGGCGCTGACCGGCATCTTCCTGGAGGCTGCGCGCGAAGTGGCGCAGGAGTACGCCGGCCGCGTCGAAGTGGACGACCGCATCGTCGATGCCTGCGCGATGCAACTGGTGCTCAATCCCTGGCAGTTCGACATGCTGCTGTGTACCAACCTGTTCGGCGACATCCTGTCGGACCAGCTGGCCGGCCTGATCGGCGGGCTGGGCATGACCCCCGGCGCCAACATCGGCGACGGGGCCGCCATCTTCGAAGCGGTGCACGGATCGGCGCCGGATATCGCGGGCAAGGGCGTGGCCAACCCCGTGTCGCTGATGCTGGCGGCGGCGATGATGCTCGACCACGTCGGCAGGCAGGATCTGTCCGCGCGGCTGCGCAGCGGGATAGAGGCGACGCTTCTGGAGGACAAGGTGCGCACGCGCGACCTCGGCGGCAGCGCCTCGACCGCGGAATTCACCGCGGCATTGCTCAAGCGCGTGGCCTAGCTGAAGACAATCTCGTCGAACAGGCCGATCTGCACGATGCAGTCGGCCGCTTCGGCATCGATTGCCGTGCCGTCGTCTTCCTGCACGGCGGCAAGGATGAGCTCGCGGATCGCCGGCGGGACCTGCACCTCGCCGTCGGCAATGCGTTCGATCGCATCGGCGATGCCGTGCAGATCGAGCGTGCCGCCCTGAGCGGGATCCTCGGAAACAAGAAAGCTGGCTGACTTGTAGAAGCGGCTGCCTTCATCGGCCTCGTCGCTGTCTTCGACGTAATCGCCGACGTCGAAGTCCCGTACGCCGTCGGCGCCGGCATCATCCCCCTCGGAATCCGCGCTCACGTCGGCCCAGTAGGAGCAGGCGCCTTCCACCGCTGTCTCCAGCACCTGCGAAAGAAATTCGTCGTCGAGCGCATACTCGATGTCATCGATCCTGATCGTCGTCCGGGCTCTCATGGCTGCTCCCATTTCCGCATTCGATGTTACGAGGGCCGGCAGCGCAAATAGTTCGAGCCGCGCCTGTCCGCATACGTCAGGTAAAGGACGTGCCGGTGCATCCTCCCTCTATTCTTCCTGAACTTCGTTGCAGGCACTTCATCGAACACCGGATGACGTTCTCGATGAAAGGGGATAGCAATGCAGATGGTTTCCGATTTCATGACCCGCGATGTCCGTGTCGTCGCCCCGCAGGAAAGCGTGCAGCATGCTGCGCAGCTGATGGATGAAATGAATGTCGGCGCATTGCCGGTATGCGACGGCGAGCGGCTGGTAGGCATGGTGACCGACCGCGACATCACCATCCGAGCCACCGCCGCCGGACGCTCGCCGCAGGAGGTGCATGTCGACGAAGTGATGAGCACCGATGTGCGCTGGTGCTTCGAGGACCAGCCGCTGGACGATGTGATGGTACAGATGGCCGACAGCCGGATACGCCGCATCCCCGTGGTTTCCCACGATGAGGCGCACCGGCTGGTCGGCATCGTTTCGCTCGGCGATGTGGCGACCAGGACGCCCGATGGCGCGGCGAAAGAGGATGTGGAGCAAGTGCTGGAATCGGTGTCGTCGCCTTCGCGCCCGGTGCGGCCCTACATTCCGCCGGAACAGGTTGCCGGACGCAGCGGCGAGGTGCCGGCCCATGCCGGTTCGTCCCGTGAGGCAGGTGTTGAGCTGCCGCATGCCGGAGAGACGGGCGGCAGCCTCAAGCACGGTATCTCCGGAGGCGCCAGCGGCGACCCGCGCACGACGGTTGTGGACGCCGGCGGAACGAAGCGCTCCGGCAATACCGGTGACACGCAGCGCAATTTCGGCGTCGGCGGCCAGGACTTGCAGGAAGACGGACTGCCGCCGGCGTGAGCCTGCCCGGTTCAGGAAGACTTGCTGCCGCTCTGGTCGCGTGTCTTGCCGGGCGGCGTCCTCTTCGTGTTCTTGAACTCGCTGTACTTCGTCCCCGTCTTGTCGGCGGGATACTTGTTCTTGGTGTTGGCTGCCATGTGTCCTCCATTCGGATTCAGGTTGCACGAATCTTCTTAGTGCACGGCACGACGGGAAGGTTTCATCCCGTTGCCGCTATGGTTCGGACACGCTGTGGAGGATGAGATGGAAGCAAAAAGGCTGAACGGCGAACTCGCCGTCGTGACCGGTGCAGACTCAGGGATCGGGCAGGCCACCGCCATTGCCTTTGCACGCGAAGGCGCGGATGTCGTCATTACTTATCTGCATGACCGCGACGGTGCCGAGCAGACCGCGCGCGAGGTGGAAGCGGCGGGGCGCAGGGCGGCGGTGTTCCAGGCTGACCAGCGGGAATCGAAGAACGTCCGGCAATTGTTCCAGGACGTGCTCCAATCGATCGGATTGCCCACCGTCCTCGTCAACAACGCCGGCGTGGACGCGACGGGAAAGCACGTCAAGGACATGACGGACGAGGATTGGGACCTCGTTATCCGGACCAATCTTTCCGGTCCCTTCTATTACTGCCGCGAGTTCATCCGGGGCATCGAAGGTTCGGGACGCCACGGCACCATCATCAACATCACCAGCGTGCACCAGGAAATCCCGCGCGCCGGCGCGGCCGGCTATGACGCTTCCAAAGGCGGGCTGCGCAATCTCACCACGACGCTCGCACTGGAGCTGTCCGAGCGCAACATCAACGTCAACAACATCGCGCCCGGGATGGTGCTCACGCCGATGAACCAGCAGGCGATGGACGACCCCGAGGCTGAGAAGCAGCAGGTGCAATCGATTCCCATGAAGCGGGCGGCGAAGCCGGAGGAAATCGCGCACGTCGCCGTATTCCTTGCCTCGGAGCAGGCGCGTTACATCCAGGGCACCACCATCGTGGTGGATGGCGCCCTGATGCTGTTCCAGGGGCAGGGCGCCTAGCTCACTCGCTCAATGCTGGCTCGGCTGCTTGCCAGTGCTCGGGCGGTCAGGCGGCACAGGGGCGGAAATATCGCCCAGCGTGGCATCGGTATCGACATTCTGCGCGGTGGCAAGGTCGCCCAGCGACACCACGCCGACCAGCTCCATGTTGCGGCTGATGACCGGAACGCGCCGGATCTGCTGATCGCCCATTTGTTGCAGGACTTCGCCCGCCGTCTGGTCTTCGAAGCACCAGAAGACCTGGTCGCTCATGATGTCCGACACGCTCATGCTGTCCGGCGCCTGGCCTTCGGCCACCGCGCGGATGGTGATGTCGCGGTCGGTGATCATGCCGACGAGGCGCTTGCCGTTGCAGACGGGAAGGGCGCCGACGTCCAGGTCGCGCATCAGCTGCGCGGCGCGCAGCAGCTTGTCGTCGGGCGATACGACGCTGACGTCCCGGGTCATTATCTGAGAGATCGGTTTCATGGTGTTCTCCAATTATCTGGTTGGTCGACAGGCAATTGGATAAGGACGGGGCCGCGGAGTTTCCTTGCGCGGCCGCGATGCATTCCGGCCACGGTGAAGATAGTGTAGGCTATGCCGACATCATTCCATGGAGGTGGGGCCTTGAAGAAAACCGTCCTGATCACCGGATGCTCGACTGGCATCGGCCGTGCGCTCGCGGAAGAGTTCTGCCGCCGCGGATACCTGGTGTACGCCACCGCAAGGCGCGTCGAATCGCTTGCCGGGCTGGAAGCAGCGGGCATGCGCGTTGCGGCGCTGGACGTGGATGACGCCGCCAGCATCGCTGCCCTGCGCGCGACGCTGGAACGGGAGCAGGTCCGGCTCGACGTCCTGGTCAACAATGCCGGATATGGTGCGATGGGGCCGCTGGTGGAGATGCCGCTGCCGGAGCTGCGGCGGCAGTTCGAAACCAATGTGTTTTCCAACCTCGCGATCATCCAGGCGCTGCTGCCGCGGCTGCTGGCGGCGGGACGGTCGACGGTGGTGAACGTCAGCAGTGTCTCCGGCGTGCTCGCTACGCCCTTTGCCGGTGCCTATTGCGCCTCCAAGGCGGCCATCAATGCGCTTTCGGATGCGTTGCGCATGGAACTCGCTCCGCTGGGGATCAGGGTGGTGACGGTGCAGCCGGGAGGCATTGCGTCCCAGTTCGGACAGACCGCGGCGAAATCGGCGGTGGGACTGTCGCCCAATTCCCTGTACAAGCCGCTGCAGGCGCAGATCCAGGGCCGGGCCAACGTGTCGCAGGAAAACGCGATGCCGGCCGAGGTCTTCGCGCGCGAACTGGTTGCGCGGCTCGAATCATCCGACCCGCCGCCGGTGATCCGGCTCGGGCCCAAAAGCACGCTCATGCCCGCGCTCAAGCGCTGGCTGCCCACGCGCACGCTGGACCGTATCCTGTCGCGCCGCTTTGGCCTGGATGCCGAACTGGGCAAGGAATCCGTCACATGAGCAAACCCGAAGTGCAGGCGAACGAGGCACAACCGAAGCCACGGACACGGCGCATCCTCACGCGGGACGACTGGATCGACGCCGCCATCGGCCTGCTGGTGAGCAAGAGCATCGATGCCGTGCGCGTGGAAGCGCTGGCCAAGGATCTCGGCATTACGATCGGCAGCTTCTACCATCACTTCAAGGATCGCAACGAACTGCTTGCCGGCGTGCTCGGCAAATGGCATGAAAGCACGACGGCGCAGGTGGTGCGCGCCTACGGCGACCTGACGCTGGAACAGGCGATGCACGACATCCTGTCGCTTCCTTTCCACGGCGAGACGGCGCGCCGCGCGGCCATGGTCGAGTTCGCGATCCGCGCCTGGGCGCGCAGGGACGAGATGGCGCGGCAGGCGGTGCGCGAGGTTGACGAGCAGCGGCTTGCCTACTATGCCGGCGCCTTGCAGCAGGCAGGCTTCAGCAAGGCCGAGGCGGCCAACAAGGCTTTCCTCGTGTACAGCTTCCAGATTTCCCAGGCGCTGCTCTGGGAGGTCTATGACGACAAGGCGCGCAAGCGGTTGCTCGGCTTCACGAAGAAGCTGCTGCTGGCACCGGATGCTTAGGCACCCATCAGACCTTGCCCGCACACCCGGATCGTCTGTCCGCTGATGCCGAAGGCGCCAGGCGTGCACAGGAAGGCGATCAGTTCGGCGGCGTCGCGCGGCTTTCCCCCTTGCAGGAGTGAATTCAGCCGCCGCCCGACTTCGCGCGGGATGAAGGGCATGGCATCGGTCATCGCGGTCTCGATGAATCCGGGCGCCACCGCGTTGGCGCAGATGGCGCGCGCGGCCGCCTGCGGCGCCAGCGCCGCCACGTAACCGATGAGCGCGGCCTTCGAGGCGGCGTAATTGGTCTGGCCGATGTTTCCCGAAATGCCGCTGATGGAGGACAGGCACACGATGCGTCCCTCGTCGCGCAACACTTGCTGCGAGAGCAGCACGTCGTCGATGGCCGCGATGGCCGCGAGGTTGACGTTCACCACCATGTCCCAGTAATGCTCTTTCATGTTGGCCAGCGTGCGATCGCGCGTCACACCGGCGTTGTGGACGACGATGTCCAGTCCGCCGAACCTGTCCTTGAAGAAGGCGGCGATGCGTCGCGGTGCATCGGCTTCGGCAATATCCATCACCAGCGGAATCGCGCCGATGCGGATGCAGGTATCGTGCAGCGCGTCCGAGGCCGAAGGGATGTCGAGACAGACCACCTGCGCACCTTCCTGCGCCAGCCTTTCCGCGGTCGCCATGCCGATGCCGCGCCCGCTGCCGGTGACCAGCGCGACCTTGCCTTTGAGCGCCTGCGTCCACGGCAATACATCCGGCTTTGCGGCAAGCGAAGTGACCCTGACGGCTTGCCCGCTGACATAGGTCGTCTGCTTGCCGCAGAAAAAACGGACCGGCCCTTCAAGCCGGCTGACGGCGTCGCGCGCAACGTAGGCAAGGTTGACGCAAATCCCTTTCTTTCCCAGTTCCTTTCCCAGTGCGCGGCTGAAGCCTTCGATGCCCCGCGCTACCGCAGACGCCACGGGGCCGTCCGCTTCATCCGGCAGCGGCGCGGCAATGAATACCCGGCCGTTGCGCGCGATGCGGCGCATCACCGGGTGGAAGCTGTCGTACAGCACGCGGTAGTCGGACGGCGCCCGGCACCCGGTGGCGTCGAGCACAAAAATGTCGATGTTATCGCCGGAATCGGACAGTGAGGCGCTGCCGTTTTCGAGGGCTGCCTGCAGATGCTCCGCGGCGTATCCGTTCTCCGAGCGGCCGAGGATCACCATCTTGCCCGCGAAAGGCTGCGCCTCATAGCCGCCCTCGGCGCGCGCCAGCGGAACCGGGTTGGGCAGGCCGAGCGCCTTGACGATGGGGGCAATCGCGCGATTGCGGTTCAGGGACATCAGGATGTCGGACATGGTATGCCTACTTTTCGAGGATCGCGGTCACGCCCTGGCCGCCGGCGGCGCAGATCGAGATCAGGCCGCGCCCGCCGCCGGCCTGGTCCAGGATCTTCGCCAGCGTGGCAACGATGCGTCCGCCGGTGGCGGCGAAGGGATGGCCGGTTGCGATGGAACTGCCTTTCACGTTCAGCTTCGCCCGGTCGATGCTGCCCAATGGCTGGACGAGGCCAAGCTTGTCGCGGCAGAACTCCGCCGATTCCCATGCGGCGAGGGTGCACAGGACCACGGAGGCGAAGGCTTCGTGGATCTCGTAGAAGTCGAAGTCTTGCAGCGCCAGCCCGTGCTTGCGCAGCATGCGCGGAATGGCATAGGCACCGGCCATCAGCAAGCCTTCGCGCTCGTCGATGAAGTCGACGGCGGCGACTTCGCCGGCGGCGAGCCAGGCGAGGATGGGCAGGCCCTTTTTCCGCGCCCATTCTTCCGAGGCCAGCAGCACGGCGGACGCACCGTCGGTGAGCGGCGAGGAATTGGCCGCCGTGATGGTGCCGCCATTCCTGTCGAAGGCAGGGCCGAGCTTGCCCATTTTTTCCAGCGTGGTGTCGGCACGGAGGACATTGTCGCGGGAGAGCCCGTGATAGGGCATGACAAGGTCGTCGAAGAAGCCTTCATCGTACGCTTTGCCCAGATTGCGATGGCTGGCGAGCGCGAGCTCGTCCTGCGCTTCGCGGCTGATGCCATAGCGGTTTGCGGTGATCTGCGCATGCTGTCCCATCGACTTGCCTGTCCTCGGCTCGGCATTGGCCGGAATCTCGGGCACGAGATGCTTCGGATTGACCAGGCCGAGCGCGGCCTTCAACCTGGCGCCGCTGCTGCGTGCCGCGTTCATCGCCATTAGCGTGCGCTGCATGCCGCGGCTCACCGCGATCGGCGCGTCCGAGGTGGTGTCCGTGCCGCAGGCAATGCCTGCGTCGATCTGCCCGAGGGCAATCTTGTTCGCCACCAGGATCGCCGCCTCCAGCCCGGTGCCGCAGGCCTGCTGGATGTCGTAGGCGGGCGTGTTCGGATGCAGGCCGCTGCCGAGCACGGATTCGCGCACGAGGTTCCAGTCGCGCGCATGCTTCATCACCGCCCCGCCCGCTACCTCGCCCAGCATCTCGCCCTGCAGCTGGCACTTCTGCACGAGACCTCGGAGGGTGTCGGTGAGCATTGTCTTGTTGTCGAGCTTGAAATACGCGGTGTTCGAGCGCGCGAAGGGGATGCGGTTGGCCGCGACGATCGCGACGCGGCGAGGGGCGCCATGGTGCATGAGCTCTGTCCTCGGTTGGGGAAGGTGCCGGGGATCGTAGCATAGGCCCCCTTATGTCGCAATAGGGTTGCCTATGTTCCAGCCGGGAGCGCCGGCCACCAGTCGCTGATGCGTCCGTCCGCGAAAACGGCGATGTCGCCGAACTGTTGCAGCACGGCTTCGCTCTGGCGCGGGCGAAGGAAGACGAAATCGTCCGGCCGCAATCCCTGCACGCCGGAGCCGACGAGCAGCTGCTGGTTCGACGAAGTGCCGTACAGGCCGGTCTCCGCCAGCCCGGCGGGGGAGACCGGATCGGCCAGCCAGTTGCCGCCATAGATGAAGTAGGCCTGGCGCTGGTTGACGTCCCATGCGGAGGCAATTGCGCCGATGGTCTCCACCCCGTAGGGCAGGACGAATTCGCGGCCTGCCTTGAGCACGGGGGCGGCGATGAAGGCGGCGGGCGACAGGTCGTGCAGCAACGGGACATCGAAATCGCTCGGCTTGAGCAGTGCGGAACCGAGGGCCAGTTCGTTGGCGTCGCCGCTGCCGTCGTGCAGCCGGTAGGTCAGCGATCCGCCGGTGTTGAAGCAGGCGGGTGCACCGTGCGGCATTGCCTTGCGCCCAAGCGACGCGCATTCGGCGTATCGCCGCTTGGATTCGGCGAGCGCACGTTCGCGCAGGCCGGGGATGTCCGGCAGCTTGGCGACGTGCGCGTCGTATCCCATCAGCCCTGCGAGTTCGAGGCGGGGTTCCGAGACGATGATGCCGATCATTTCCTGCAAGTCCCGGACGCTCTCCACGCCGCCCCGGTGCAGCCCGACGTCGATTTCGATGTTGAGGCGCATCTGCAGGCCGCGGCCCTGCGCCAGCGAGCGATACTGCGCCAGCCGTTGCGGCGTATCGACCAGCCATTGCAACTGGCGCTCGGGACGGAAGCCCTTGTTCGCGGCGCTATCGTAAAAGCGTGCCGCCGCCGCCACAGGCAGGGGTTTTCCGAGCAGGAGTTCTGTGCCGGGACGTTCGGCGGTGAGCCGCTGCAAGGCGGGGAGGCTGAATACCATGAGCCTGTGCGTGGCGGCGCCTTGCATGAGCTGATCGAGCAGCGGGAGGCTGGGCAGGGACTTGGCGACGAGGCGCAGCCGCATTCTGTCGCCGATATGCGCAAGCACGCGCTGCGTATTGGCAAGCATGCGCTCGCGGTCGATCACCATGGTCGGCGTGGCGATGCCCGCTGCGGCCAGCGCCCGCGACATTCCTTCGAAATACGCGGAGTGCCGTGCGCCGGCATCGCTGGGGCGGAAGGCGAGCAGGGCGGCGCCCGCGCCCGCGCCGAGCGCTGCGAGGAAAGTGCGGCGGCCGGCAGGCATCAGGCGGCTCCGAACAGCGTGCGCAAGTGCGGGTTGAGCATGCGGCCGCGCGGATCGAACCCTTGCCGGACTTCATGAAAATCCTTCCAGCGCGGGTACAACTGCGCCAGTTCGCGCGCCGTGAAGTCGTGCAGCTTGCCCCAGTGCGGGCGGCCGCCGTACTTGCGGAAGACCGGGCCGATGTCGGACAGCAGGTAGTTCCAGGCTTCGTCATGGGCCGCATGGACGGCGATGGAGCAGCTGTCGCGCTGGTAGAAAGGGCTGAGCCAGGCATCGTCGGCCTTCACATAGCGGAACTCCACCGGAAAGAACACCTCGTTGCGCTTTTCCAGCGTGCGTATTACTTCCTTCACGCAGGCGATGCCGGCTTCCCGCGGCACATGGCACTCGGACTCGTTGAAGCGCGTGCGGCGCGTCGTCGACAGAAGGCGCCAGGAGCGGTTGCGCGCTTCTTCGGGGGGCGCCCCATCGATCAGCCTCGCGGCGGCCCAGCGTCGCAGCTCGGGAAAGCGGCCGAGCCAGTCGCGCAGCCGGCGCAGGTCGCGCAGCGCATCCTCATCCTGCTGCGGCGGCATCCACACATCGTTGCCGGTGTAGAGGTCGTACGTGATCGCCGCCGCGTATCCGGTAAACGGCAGGTAGTAGAACTCGAAATTGCGGTGCCGCGCCGCCAGTTCCGGCGCAAGCGGCAGCAGCTCGTCGATGGGCTTGAGCCAGACGCGGCGCTGCAGGTTATAGGCGGGCACCACGCGCAATGTCATCTGCGTGATGACGCCCAGGCAGCCGAGCGAGACGCGCGCCGCCGCGAAGACGTCCGGGTGGCGGCGCTGGTCGCATTCGATGATGCCGCCCTGCGGCGTGACGATGCGCAGCGCCAGGACGTCCGCGTGCAGCGCGGGCAGGGCGGCGCCGGTGCCATGCGTGCCGGTGCTGACGGCGCCGGCCAGAGTCTGCATGTCGATGTCCGGCAGGTTGCGCAAGCCGAGGTAATGCGGGTCGAGCTGTCGCGAGAGGACGTTCAGGCGCGTACCGGCGCGTACCGTGGCCGTGCCCGCACCGGTATCGACGGAGACGACGCCGGACAGCCGGTCCAGCGCGAGCAGGGTGCCCTCGGTCGGCACCAGGGGGCTGAATGAATGGCCCGAGCCGACGCAACGCACCGGCCCGCCTGCCTGCCGCAGCAGCGCGGCAATCTCGCTTTCATCCGCCGGCGTTGCCAGCGCCTGCGCCTTGCAGTGCTGCAGGCCCGACCAGTTGCGCCAGGTGAAGGATGGGGCCGGCGGATCGGGCTGGGCAGTTGCGGCGAACAGCCGGGCGCCATATCCGGCTGCGAGTCCGCCCAAGCCGGCTTTCAGGAATGCACGCCGGCGCAGAGTTGTCCGTTTCATGCCGCCGCTCCGCCGCTCATGAAGCGGATCAGGTCGCGCAGATCGTCCCGGTTGCAATCGTTGCACAGGCCGCGGGCGGGCATGGCCTTGAATCCTTCGAATGCATGGTCGACCAGTTGTTCCATTCCCTTGCCGGCCAGGGGCTTCCATTGCGGCGCGAAACCCGTGAGCGGCGCGCCGCTGCCATCGACGGCGTGGCAGCCCATGCAGGAGCGCTCATAGCGTTCCGCCAGGCGTGCGTCGTCCGGGCGCAGCGCTTGCGCGCGTGCGATATCGGCCGCGGCGGGCTTGCCGTTGCCGGCGCAGGCGGCAAGTGCCACGATGACCGGCGCCAGCATGTTCAGTCGCATTGGTCTTCCTCTCGTAGTGCGCTCGATAGGAAGATTCTCTAGCGGTTTGGGGACGCTTATGCGGGCCGCGGCTTGGCCTGGGAAGCCAATCGCTGAACCCGGCAGGCCCGGCTTACAGCAGTTCTGCGAGCGCTTCGGCCGGCCTGGGCGGCGACAACAGGTAGCCCTGGATTTCGTCGCAGCCCTCTGCGCGGAGGAAGGCCGACTGCTCGTCCGATTCGACGCCCTCGGCGATGACGGACAATCCAAGGTTGTCGGACATCGCGATGATGGTGCGGATGATCGCGCAGTAATGACTGTCGGCAGGGGTATCCCTGACGAAGGACTGGTCGATCTTCAGGCGGTCGATGGGCAGCTGCGTCAGGTAGGACAGCGACGAGTAACCGGTGCCGAAATCGTCGATCGCCACCGTCACGCCGAGCGCCTTGAGCTGGTTCAGCTTGGCGACGGTTTCCTCGATGTTTTCGAGGATCGAACCCTCGGTGATTTCCAGCTCCAGCAGGTCCGGCGGGAGGCCGGTGCGCTCCAGCGCCGACCGCACCTCGGCGACAAAGCCCTCATGCAGGATTTGCCGGGCGGTGATGTTGACGCCGACCCGCAGCCTCAGCTTCCTTTCCCGCAGCCAGTACGCCGCCTGCTCGCAGGCGCGGTGCAGCACCCAGTTGCCGATGGGGATGATCAGGCTGCTTTCCTCGCTGATGGGAATGAATTCCTGCGGCGAAATCATCCCGATGCCGGGGCGCTGCCAGCGCAGCAGCGCTTCCACGCCGATGATGTCGCCGGTGTGCAGGCTGCGCTGCGGCTGGTAGTACATCACCATTTCATCGCGGTCGACCGCGTGCCGCAGCGCCATGCGCAGCTCCATGCGGCGCGAGGCGGAGCGGGCCATCGATTCGTTGAAGAAGCGCCAGCAGTTGCGGCCGGAGAGCTTGGCCCGGTACATCGCGGTATCGGCATTGCGGATCAGGGTTTCGCTGTCGCGCCCGTCGTGCGGATACAGGCTGATGCCGATGCTCAGGCCGACGTAGAGCTCCATCCCGTTGATGCGGATCGATTCGGAAACCGACGCGCACAGCTTTTGTGCAATATGCTCGATGGCGGGGCGGGCGTCGTCGAGTTCCTCCAGCAGCACGACAAACTCGTCGCCGCCGACGCGGGCAACGGTATCCGACTGCCGCAGGCAGGCGTTGATGCGCTCGGCGACGCAGCACAGCACCCGGTCGCCGATTACGTGGCCCAGGGTATCGTTGATGGTCTTGAAGTGGTCGAGATCGAGGAACATCAATCCCAGCCGGGTCTGCCGCCGTTCGGCGGTCGGGATTGCATGCTGGATGCGGTCGGCGAAGGTTTGCCGGTTGGGAAGCCCGGTCAGGTGGTCGTAATGGGCCATCTGGTAGAGCTGCCGTTCCGAGGCGCGCTGCTCGGTGATGTCCTTGCAGATCACGATGAATGCCCATGTCCGTCCGTGCTTGTTGCGCACCACCGTCATGCTGTTGAGCAGGATCAGCTCCTGCCCGGCCTGCGTCCTGGCATGCGACTCTCCCTGCCATGTGCCGGTTGCCCTCAGCGATGCCTTCACTGTCTCGAAGAACTGGGGGCGGTTGAAGTCGTGCGCGATGGTAGATACCGGCGCGCCGGCGAGCTGCTCTTCCGCGTAGCCCAGCAGTGAGCAGAACGCCTTGTTGACGCGCAGTATCGTTCCCTCGCGCGACACGATGATGATGCCCAGAAGACTGCTCTCGAATACTTTCGCGGCCAGTTCGAGTTCCTGGTATGCGCGCTTGCGTTCGGTGGCGTCGACCATCACGCCGCGCAGGGTGGGGTTGCCGTCCGCATCGGACATGGCGAGGTGGTTCAGCAGCCATACCTCATGCCCGTCCGGATGGACCAGCCGGTGTTCCATGTAGGAGGGAAGGGTGGGGATGGCGTCGAGCACCTGCTCGCGGGCGGTTCCCAGATGTATTTCCCAGAAGCGCTCGTCGCGCAGCCATTCCTCCGACGGGTAACCGGTGATCTTGGCCGCACTGTTGCTGACATAGCGGAAACGCAGGCTCGGATACTCCGCTTCCCAGACAATGCCGTCGATGCCATTGACGAGCTGCTGGAAACGCCGTTCGGAGCGCACCAGGACCTTGTTCTTGTCTTCCAGCTTTTCCTGCGTCTGCAGCAGGGAAACGAGTTGCGTGCGCAGCATCGCGATCAGCAAGACCATCAGCGCGGCCGAGGCGGCGCCCCATGCCAGGGAGTGGCGCATGCGTCGCGCCCAGGGCGCCAGCACATCGTCCCTGGAAATCGATGCGACCGACAGGAAGGGAAAATTCGCCGATTCCGCGTACCCGACGATGCGCGATGTGCCGTCCACGGCGCCCGCGTCCACATGGTAAGAGCCGGCGGGGGCATTGCGGAAGTGGTCGAACAGCGGCGCGCCGGCGATGTTCTTGTCGAGCGCCTTCTCCGCCAGCGGGCTTTCGACCAGCACCCAGCCGTCCCGGCGCACCAGCAGCAGGCGGCTGTCGGCGCCGAGGTTCAGGGAGCGGTAGAAGCTTTCGAAATAGGCGATCGACATGCCGGCGACGAGAATCATATGCAGCGAACCGTCACGGGCCCGGATGCTGCGCGAGATCGTGAACACCCATTGGCCGCTGGTACGGCTTTTGACGGCGCGCGACACGTACACCGCATCGCTTCGCGCCGCCTTGTGAAAAGCAAAGTAGTCGCGGTCGCTAACGCTGGCGTGCGGGACAGGATGCCTCAGGCCGCTCGCCACGATATCGCCCTCGGCGTTGACTGCGTTGATGGCTAGGAACTGGGGCAGGGCGTTCGAATAGGACTTGAGCAGCTTGTGCAACGCGGCTTCAGGGAGAGGGCCGGTGCTCAGCCCGTTTTCGCGGATGTCCGCCGCCGCGTTCTGCATCAGCCGGTCGGCCTCGCCGAAGGCGCGGTTGGCATGTTCCCCGAGCGCCTTCGAAATGCGTGCCGCATCCGATTCCGCCGTGCGCAAAGTGCTGTTGTAGTCCTGCACGATGGAAGCGAGGGTGGACGCAAGATAAAGCGCCGGGAAGAGCACCGCCAGCACGAGCAGGCGCCGGCGCATGCGTTGAGCATTGTGTGTATCCAGCATCCGCTGCTCCTCTTGGCGATGTCCTCCCCGAAACGAGTCTGCGACGGCGGAGGCCGAGGCGTTTGCTGTAGCTCAAATGCACGGCGAATGCAGAATCTCGTAATGCGTTTGCGGTTTCATATACCCGACATAAGAGCAAGGTTTATTAATTTTATGTATAATGAGAATCGTTATCATTCTGATTTGCGCGTTTTTGCAATCTCCGCGCGGATTCCGGGCGATGAGCCTTTTTTGACTGAGGATTTGAATGAGCATTTCCCTGCGGTATGTTGCGGCGGCAGTTCTCCTGGCCGTTGCGGCCGGCACTTCCGTCCACGCCCAAGACAACGTCCTGAACCTCTATTCGGCACGGCATTACCAGACCGACCAGATGCTCTATGACCAGTTCACGAAGCAGACCGGCATCCGCATCAACCGCATCGAAGCCGACGACAATGCCTTGCTGGAGCGCCTGCGGACCGAAGGCCGCAACAGCCCGGCGGACGTGATTCTGATGGTCGACGCCGCCCGCCTGTGGCGCGCGCAGGTGGAGGGCCTGTTCCAGCCGGTGCGTTCGAAAGTGCTGGAGGAGCGCATTCCCCAGAACCTGCGCGGCGGCGACGAAGGTCAGGGCGCGCAGTGGTTCGGTTTTTCGACCCGCGCGCGCATCATCGTCTACAACAAGGTCAGCGTGAAGCGCGAGGATGTTGCCACCTATGAATCGCTGGCAGACCCGAAGAACAAGGGCAAGGTCTGCACGCGTTCCGGCTCGCATCCGTACATGCTGTCGCTGATCGGCGCGATGATCGAGCGTAACGGCGAGCCGGCGACGGAAAAATGGGCACAGGGCATGGTCGCCAACTTTGCCCGTCCGCCGCGCGGCGGCGATACCGACCAGATCAACGGCGTGGCCTCGGGAGAGTGCGGCGTCGCGCTGGCGAATTCCTACTATTACGCCCGCATGCTTCGTTCGCCGCGCACCGAAGACCGCGAGGCCATCAACAAGGTCGGCTTCGTCTGGCCGAACCAGGAAACGACCGGCACACATATCAACGTCGCGGGCGGCGCTGTCGCGCGCAACGCGCCGCACCGCGAGGCGGCGGTGAAGTTTCTCGAATATCTGACCAGCGACGAAGCCCAGGCCTACTTCGCCAACGGCAATAACGAATGGCCCGCCGTTCCCGCCGTAACAGTGAAGAACCCGGCGCTGCAGGGCATGGGCAAATTCAAGGCGGAAAACGTGAACGTCACCGCCATCGGCAAGAACCAGGTGGCCGCGCAAAAAATTCTCGACCGCGCCGGCTACAAGTAAGCATTTTTCAGATCGGGGCGCCGGATGCCGGCGTCCTCCAACATCAACCGTCGCCGCCAGCCATTCACTCGATAGCCAGCCAGACGAAACACTTCGAGGATTGGCAATGCAAGAAAAGAACGGGAAACCCCAGGTTTCCGCAACCCCTCCTTTGGCTGACGCGCCGCAGCGCCCGATGCCCGAACGCCGTCTCGCCGGGCTGCCGCTGGGCGCGATGATGTTTGCCGTCTCCATGTCCAGCATCGCGCAGACCGCGGCGCCGGAACAGGTCTTGCCGGCGGTGAACGTCAAGGGCGTGAAGGAAACACAGAGCAAGGAATCGGTGCGCACCACCACCACCAGCATCGGCAAGGGCCAGCAGGACATCAAGGACATCCCGCAGTCGGTCACCGTGATGACCGAAAAGCTGATGGACGACGCGAAGCTGTCCACCCTGCGCGAGGCGCTGCACTACACGGCCGGCATCACCTTCGCCGCCACCGAAAACGGCACCGACCAGGACATCCGCATGCGCGGCTTCCCGGTGGCGACCACCGGCGACCTCCTCATCGACGGCATGCGCGATCCTTCCCAGTACGACCGCGATACCTTCAACTATGACCGCGTCGAAGTGATGCGCGGCTCCGCGTCCATGCTGTTCGGGCGGGGCTCGACGGGCGGTGTGATCAACCAGGTCAGCAAGCGCCCCTTCCTGGCCGACCAGCATGAAGTGGCGACCACGGTCGGCACCCACGGCAACAAGCGCGTCACCGGCGACTTCAATTTCAAGACCGGCGAGGATGCGGCACTGCGCCTGAACGTGATGCGCCATGTGGCCGACAACAAGGGCGCGGAAATCGACAAGTACGGCATCGCGCCGAGCTTCAGCTGGGGCATCGGCACGCGCGACGAATTCAATATCGGCCTGTTCCATCTCGATACGGACAACATCCCCCAGGCCGGCATCGCCTACCTCGGCGGCACCGTTCCCGACATCGAAGCGGGCAACTTCTACGGCACCCGCAGCGATTACATGCTGGGCAAGGCAACCTACGCCAACTTCGCCCACATCCATCGCTTCGGCGAGGGCGCGGAGCTGCGCACGCAAGTCCGCAGCGGCAAGTTCGACCGCGCGCAATGGAGCAGCCGCGCACGCTTCCTCGACGCAACCGCCACCACAGCCAGCCTGAGCGCGGCAACCCGCTTGCAGCGCAACGGTCTGGCGCCGCGCAAGGATGAGTACCGCGGCACCTACGCACAGAGCGACTACAGCGACAAGTTCAACTGGTTCGGCGTGCAGCACGCGGTGCTCGCCGGTATCGACGCGGCCTATGAAGAGGCGGACCGTTTCGGCGCCGCCGGCGTGGTGGGAACCAACTTCGACAAGGGTATCACCCTGGTCGGCACGCCCAATGACGGCACCACGCTCGGCGTATTGCCGACGTATCGCCCGACCAGCGCCTACGAGGCGAAGTCCTTCGGCGCCTACCTGCAGGACGTGGTGCAGGTCGCACCCGCGTGGAAGGTGCTCGGCGGCATCCGCTTCGACAGCTTCAGCGGCGACTTCGAGCAGATCACCTACTCGGCGGCCGGCGTGCCCACGCGCACCGTATCCAGCCTGTCCGAGTCGCCGGTCAGCTATCGCACCGGCGTGCTGTACAGCCGACCAGCGCCTCCTCGTTCCACCTTTCGTACGGTACCTCGTTCAACACCGCGGCCGACACCTACCAGTACGTGACGCCGCAGAACGCCAACACGCCGCCCGAAAAGAGCCGCAACATCGAACTCGGCGCGAAACTGGACTGGCTGGACGGCAAGCTCTCTACGCGTGCGGCCCTGTTCCGCACCGAGAAATACAACGAGCGCACCACCGATTCCGATTTCGCCGGTCAGGCCTATCTGCTGTCCGGACGCCGCCATTCCACCGGCGTCGAATTCGACGTCGTCGGCAGGCTGGCGCCGAAGTGGGAGGTCTACATGTCGTATTCCTACCTGCACAAGGCGACCATCGACGCCATCGGCAGCGCGCAAGCGGCCGTGGTGGGCTCGCCGGTCGGACTTACGCCCAAGCATACCGGCGCACTGTGGCTGAGCTACCAGGCCACCCCGCAGCTGCGCGTCGGCGGCGGCATCCACGGTGCCTCCGTCAACCGTCCGCTGCAAGGGACGACCGGCGCTGCCAGCACGACCGCCAAGGCACCGGGCTATGTGGTCGGCGACTTGATGGCGGAATATGTGATCGATGAAACCTGGACCGCGCAGCTCAACGTCAACAACGTCACCAACCGCACCTACGGCGACCAGCTGTATCCGGGCTTCTCGATCAGCGGCCCGGCACGCACGGCGCTGCTGACGCTGGTGGCACGTTTCTAAGTTATTCAGCATGCTCCTTCATCTGAAAAACGTCTTGTCGAAGGATGAAGTCCGCCGGGCGAGGGAAGTCCTCGCCCGGGCCCCCTGGGCCGACGGCCGGACTACATCGGGCAAGCAGGCCGCACAGGCCAAGAACAACCTCCAGCTGCCCGAGCAGTGCGACGAAGCGCAGGCCGTGCGGGAGCTGGTGCTGTACGCGCTCGAACGCCATCCCGTTTTCTTTTCGGCGGCCTTGCCCAAGCAGATTTCCCCGCCGATGTTCAACCGCTACGGCGGCGATGCCAACACCTTCGGCAATCATGTGGACACTGCCGTGCGTTACCTTTCGGATGGCGGACGGGTGCGCACTGACGTGTCGTGCACCGTGTTCCTGAGCGAACCGGAAGAGTACGATGGCGGTGAACTGGTCATCGAAGACAACTACCTCGACCGGCGGATCAAGTTTCCGGCGGGGGACATGGTGCTGTACCCCGCCAGCACGGTTCACCGCGTCGAGCCCGTGACCCGCGGCGAGCGCATCGCCAGCTTCCTGTGGGTGGAAAGCATGGTGCGCTCGACCGAGCAGCGCGAGCTGCTGTTCAACATGGATTCCGCGCTGATGCGCCTGCGCACGACCGTCGGCGAGACCGATCCCGCCGTCGTCGGGCTCACGAGCACGTACCACAACCTGCTCAGGATGTGGGGCGACACGTGATCAGGATTCCCGCAGTCGAACCCGTCCCGGCCGGCGTGGTGACGCTGGACGACCACGAACGGCACGCCCGGACCCGGCTCGACGACAATGCCTGGGCCTATTTCGCGGGCGGGGCGGGCGACGAGATCACGGTGCGCGCAAACCGCAGCGCCTGGGATGCGATGCAACTGTCGACGCGCGTCCTGCGCGACCTGAAGGGCGGACATACCCGGGTCTCGCTGCTGGGCCGTAGCCTGGCGCATCCCATCCTGCTGGCGCCGGTGGCGTTTCAGCGCATGGCGCACCCAGACGGCGAAACCGCGACCGCCTTCGCGGCAGGGATGCAGGGCGCGGGGATGGTCCTGAGCAGCCAGGCCAGCACGCCGATGGAGGAGGTGGCGCAGATCGTGCTGGGCGAAGCAGGGCGCGGACCGCTCTGGTTCCAGCTCTACTTCCAGCATGACCGCGCGTTCACGCTCGAACTGGTACGGCGCGCCGAGCGCGCGGGCTACGAGGCACTGGTCGTCACCGTCGATGCACCGTGCTCGGGCGCGCGCGACCGCGAGCGCCGCGCCGGATTCGTTCTGCCGCCGGGCGTCAGCGCGGTCAATCTCGATGCGATGCCGCCGCCGCAACCCGTCACCATCGAGGCGCACCAGAGCCGTATGTTCGATGGCCTGCTCAGGCATGCGCCGACCTGGGAAGACATCGCATGGTTGTGCCGTGAAACCACGTTGCCGGTGCTGTTGAAGGGGATAACCCATCCCGAGGACGCACGCACCGCCAGGGATGCCGGCGCTGCCGGTATCATCGTTTCCAACCACGGCGGCCGCACGCTCGACACCATGCCGCCGACCGCCGCGCTGCTGCCGCGCATCCGCGCCAGCCTCGGCAAGGAATACCCGGTGCTCGTGGACGGCGGCATCCGCCGCGGCACCGATGTCCTGAAGGCCATCGCACTGGGCGCGGACGCCGTCCTCGTCGGCCGTCCCTGCGTGTACGGGCTCGCGAACGCCGGCGCGATGGGCGTCTCGCATGTGCTGCGCCTGCTGCGCGACGAACTTGAAATCGCAATGGCCTTGTGCGGCTGCAGGACGCTGCGCGATGCCGACAGTGCGCTGCTTGTCCTGCCTCATGCCAGCTAGACAGAGCATCGAGGCATGTTCCTAAGAGTTTGCTAACGAAGCTTCCTGCCTTTCGTTGCCTCGCCTAAGCTCGCTGGGTCGCTGAATATCCCTTCGCCCCAGCATGTCACATTCCAGTCAATCGCCGACCGGCTCGCGGAACGCGTTCCTCCGTTTTGTTCTTGCCACGATATCCTTCCACCTCGTTCCGCTGGCCATCGCGGTTTTCTCGATCATCGCCTTTGTCTTCTGGACCAGCCGGTACGGCGCCGAAGCGGGCCGTCCGTTGCGCATGCAGGTCATTCAGTCCGATGCGATCTCGACCCCTGACGAGGCTCGGAGCCATCTTGCTTCGGTGCGGGCGACTCGCGGGTACGAGACCAGGCTGTCGGAAGCGCCTGTCTGGTTCATCGTGAAGCCGTCGGCCGATGGCCGCCCCTCGGTGATCGAGCTCCCATCGCGCCATGCACGAGACCTGGAGTGCTGGGACGGAGCAACGCTGGAAGTGCTCGGCAAGTCGGCGGAGAGGGGTTTCAGCGCCGGCATCGTGCCGGCCAAGAGTGGGTTCGTGCTGGCGTCGCCGCCGGACAGCGCGGTTTGCCGTGTCAGGTTCGCCGGGCCGGCCAGGCTGACCGCCTTGCAATGGTCGAGCCGCCAGTTTGCATTGTCGGAGGCGCATTTCCACCGGCAATCGGGGCTGCTTGACGGCGGTCTCGGCGTGTTGGCAGTGTTCATGCTGTTCATCGCACTGTTCAGCCGGGAAAAACTGTACGTACTCTTTGCAGTCTGGTTGTGCCTCAACCTCCGGGTCGCCGCGCTATCGACAGGATGGGATGTGCAGTGGCTGGGCCAGCGCGTTCCCGAAGACTGGCTGCTGCCCATGCGTACCGTGACCATCGCGCTGTACGCCCTGGTGACGCTCGAACTCTATATCAACCTGTTCCGCGAGCAGATTCCGCGCACTCCTTTCGCGCGTGCGCTGACGGTCACGCACTGGATGTGCGTGCCGCTGCTGGCTGCCGCCATTGCCCTGCCGTTCAGGCAGTTCCTGCCGGTGATGTGGGTGTTGGTCGGCGCCGGCCTGCTGGTGATGGTCATGAGCCTGATGGGGATACTGTCGCGGACGCGCTCGAAAGTTGCGTTCTGGCTGGTGACGGCCTTCGGCGTGATGTTCATGTCGAGCCTGTCGGAGGTGATCGCCGCGGCGCTCGGGCTGCGCGATTTCGTCGGCGTCGTCAACAGCGTCACCGCCGCCCTGGCATCGAGCGTGCTGGCTGCGCTGGCGGTCGCGGAGCACATTCGCCAGGAATATTGCAAGCGCGTAGCGGCTCAACGGGAACTCGAACACGCCGCGCTGTCGCAACGGAAGATTGAAAGCGCCCTGCAGGACGTGGCAAGGCAGGCGCAGGCGACCGAAGACTTGCGTTTCATGGCCAATAACGACTCCTTGACCAAGGTTTACAACCGGCGTGGCATCGAGGAGGTCTTCCACCGCGCGCGAGCAGCCGAAGGCAAGCCGATGGCGCTGGGCTATCTCGATCTCGACCGCTTCAAGCTCATCAACGATTTGTTCGGCCATGCCGCGGGCGATGAAGTGCTCAAGCAGGTATGTGAACGCATAGGCGCGGTCCTCGCCGCCGCGCACGAAATCGGGCGTGTCGGGGGCGACGAATTCTTGATCGTGATGCCGGACACCACCGTGCCGCTGGCCTCGCTCATCTGCCAGGGAATCGTCACCAGTCTCGGCAAGTCGCCGTACCGGGTCGGCAACAAGGCATTCCATGTGCGGGGCTCGATCGGCCTGGTCGAGGTGAGCCCGGGCATGTCGATGCAGGAAGCGGTATCGGCAGCCGACCGCGCTTGCCGCGAGGCAAAGCAAAAGC
>Ga0196971_1000477_pt1 | contig 29427 bp, 46 predicted proteins | sample S1v_1013CmetaG_FD_148660 | JGI IMG/M metagenome (GOLD analysis project Ga0196971, IMG submission 148660) | Soil microbial communities from Anza Borrego desert, Southern California, United States - S1+v_10-13C | ecosystem: Environmental > Terrestrial > Soil > Desert | place: USA: California...
CGGCCGTGTAGACCGCTTGGCAGGTTCGTTAGCTTTTTCCCGAGTTTTGGCGGGGTATGTGGTTCGCAACTAGCGTGATGTGCCATGGGTGAGCGTGGGCCTGCTGCAACTCCGACCGAGATTCTCGCCCAGCGCGGCAGCAAGCATGCCAAGGCACGCGTGCAGGCCGGCGAGCCGGTGGACCCCGTCGCGGCCCCCGAGTGCCCGGCGTGGCTCAAGGGCGAGGCGCGGCAGGAGTGGTTCCGGGTTGTCCCGATCCTGCTCGCCCGACGCACGCTGTGCGAGGCGGACATGGGGCACCTGGCAGGGATGTGTGACTGGTGGGGGCAATACGTCAGCGCGCGCCGCAGGGTGCGCAAGATCACCAGCGCCAGCCCCTATCACGGGCATCTGATCGACCACCCGCGCGTGGTGATGTCCCAGGCATGGAAGGCGTATGCGGATGCTGCAAGGCAGTTCGGCCTGAGCCCGGCAAGCAAGACGCGAGTGAGAGCGGATGGCAAGCCTGAATCAAACCCCAAGAGCCGATTCTTCAGCGGGCCTCGCCTTGCCTCTGGATGAGATCATCCGCCTGCTGCCTGGGTACGACCCGTACGCGCAGGCCGGCGACTGCATATTCGATGGCGATGCAGCGCAGTTCGCGATCGACTTCATCGAGGAGTGCTGCAAGCTCGCCAAGGGGTCGGCGGCGCGCGAGGCCGGCACGCCGTTTCTGCTGGAGCCCTGGCAGAAGGCCATCGTCGCCAACCTGTTCGGCTGGAAGCGACCGGACGGCACGCGGCGCTACCGCGAGTGCCTGATCTATGTAGCAAAGAAGAACGGCAAAACCGCACTGATTGCCGCGGTGATGCTGTACGTGATGTGCTGCGACCATGAGTACGGCGCGGAGTTGTACAGCGCGGCCAGTTGCCGCGATCAAGCCGCGCTGCTGTTCTCGCACGCCGTGGGCATGGTGCGTCAGGAACCGTTTCTGGCCGATCTACTGACCGTCTACGGGGCCAAGGGTGGAAGCCAGCAGAAAGCCATTATCTGCGAGAAGTGGATGGCGGCCTACAAGTGCCTGTGCGCCGACGCCGACACCGGCGACGGCGTGAACCCGCACTTCGCAGCGATTGATGAATTGCACCGCCATGCTAGTTCCGAACTGGCCGAGGTCTTACAGAAGTCCACCGCAGCCCGCAAGCAGCCGCTGGTGATCTACACGACCACGGCCGACTACAATCGGCCCAGCCTGTGCAACACGATGGTCAAGCGTGCGAGGCAGGTGCGGGACAACAAGGGCGACCATGCTCAGCCAGGATACGATCCGGCCTTTCTCCCGGCCGTGTACGAGGCCGACGCGAAGGACGACTGGAAAGCTCCGGCCACATGGCGCAAGGCCAACCCCAATCTTGGCGTGACGGTCACGGAGGAGTTCCTGAGCCGCGAGTGCCTAAAGGCTCAGGAAATGCCAACAGAACTGAACAACTTCAAGCGCCTACACCTGAACATCGTGACGGATGCCGATGAGGCGTGGATGCCTGCCGATCTGTGGAACCGATGCTCTGGCCTGTGCGACGGCGAGAAGCCGGAGCAGTGGCGGGCGCGGATGCTGGATAAATTGAAGGGTCGGCCCTGCTATCTCGGTGGCGACCTGTCGGCCAAGATAGACCTGACCGCACTGGTGCAGATTTTCCCGCCGCTGGAAGAGCGGGGCAAGTGGATCATCATGCCCTGGTTCTGGATTCCCGAGGAGACCGCGAAGCGCAGGGAGGAGATCGACCGCGTGCCCTACCGCACCTGGGCGCGGCTGGGGTTTATCGAGTTGTCCGAGGGCAACGAGGTGGACCAGCAGGCGATCCGCGAGAAGGTCAAGAGCCTCGATGCCGTGTACCCGATGAAGGAAATGGGGTACGACGAGTGGAACGCACTGAAGCTCAGCCAGGAACTGCGGTCGATTGACGGCTACGAGGACCGGATGGTGGTGGTGCGGCAGGGATCGCGAACCCTATCGGACCCGATGAAGGAAGTGGAAGCGATGGTGGCCGGGAGCCGCATCGAGCACGGGGCCAACCCGGTGATGGACTGGATGATGGGCAACGTGATGGCGAAGCGAGATGCGAACGGGAACATCCAGCCAGACAAAGACAAGAGCGTCAACAAGATCGACGGTCCCGTGGCGCTGTTCACCGGCATGGCGCGGGCGCTGGTCGGCAACCAGACCGACTCCGGCGACATCTACTTCAAGGCGATCTGACAATGGGATTCCTCGCAAACCTCCTCCCCTGGCGGAAGCAGGCCGGCACGCCGAGCGCCTACCACGGGGCGTCCTACGTCGCCGGCTACGGCAACGGGGCCAAGCCCCGCCCCTTCAACTACGACGCCGCCCTGCGGCAGTTCCGCCACTGGGCCTACGCCGCGGCGATGCTCAACGCCTCGGCGGTCGCCAACGTGCCCCTGCGGCTCTACGCCCGCAACCGCTCGACCACCCGCAAGCTCTACGCGACGCGGGCGCTGAAAAAGCACGAGGTCGCCCGCCTGCACGGCGCGGCGGGGGAGATGCCCAGCCTCGGGGCCTACCGCAAGGCCATCGAGTTCGGCGGCGACATCGTCGAGGTGGTCGAGCCGCACCCGGCGCTGGAGGTGCTGCGGAAGGTCAACCCCTGGCAGAACGGCTACGAGCTGACGCTGCTTCGGCTCTTTGACCTCCAGATCACCGGCAACTCCTACCTGCACGCGGTCTATGGCGGCCCGGTGCCCACCGAGGCGTGGCGGATGCCGCCGCAGCACGTCAGGATCATCCCCGACAAGACGCGGTTCATCGCCGGCTACAGCTACGGGGCGAACACCGAGCTCGAGCGGACGTTCGCCGCCGATGAGGTGGACCACTTCCGCATCCCCAACCCCAGAGACCTCTACTACGGGATGGGCTGGTTCGAGGCGGCATGGACGGCGATTGGTCTGCACGACTCGAAGCGGACGATGGATCTGGCGAAGTTCGACAACATGGCGAGGCCGGACTACGTGGTCTCCGTCAAGCCCGGCGCGAACGTGAACAAACAGGCGCTCGATACGCTGGAAGAGAAGATCAACCAGCAGATCAAGGGCACCCGCAACAGCGGCAAGTTCCTCATGGTCGGTGCCGAGATCGACCTCAAGCAGCTCAACGAGAAGGTCGAGGAGATCGGCACCCCCAACCGCATCATCGAGGAGATCAGCGCCGTCTCGGGCGTGCCCGTGGCGATGCTGCTCAGCAACGACCCGAACCGGGCCAACTCCGTCACCGCCCGCGTGGGCTGGTACCGCTCGACGATCAAGCCCTACTGCAAGCTCGACGAAGAGAAGCTCAACGAGCGCTGGGTGCCGCGCTTTGAGGGCTCGGAGGACTACTTCCTCGCCTACGACCTCGTGAGCTTCGAGGACCGCGAGGCGCTGGCCAAGCAGCTGGTCGGCTACGTCGCCGGCGGCATCCTGACCCCCAACGAGGCCCGCGCCGAAATCGACTACGCCCCGCGCGAGGGCGGCGACATGCTCTACCCGCCCTCGGGCACGACCGGCGGCGCGGCGGCGGTGGCAGGGGATCTTTCGCCAGACCAGAACACGGGAAGCTAACAGATGACCAAGAGACAGCGCGAGCAAAGCAAGGCCATACGGGAGCGATTCGGCATCGCGATCAAGTCATACGTCGTCATCCGCGTAGAGATCGACCGCCTGATTCGCAGGGAGCGGGCGAGAATGAACAAGCTGATTGCCGACGTGCAGAAGACCGCCTAGTAACGAAGGAACCACCCACCATGCTCATCACCAAACGCTTCCCCATCGACCTGACCGTGAACGAAGGCGAGCGCTCTACCCGCCCAGCGGCGTGACCGGCGGCGGCTCGGCGGTGGCAGGCGACCTCGCGGTGAACCAGAACCAGGGAGAGTGAGCAGATGGAATGGAAACCCGACACGCGGTTGCGTCCCGAACCCCTGGCCAGCCAGCAGGCGAGGCTCGGCCGCCACGAGGGGCTGGCGCAGTGGTGCTGCGACTGGCTCGGCTGGTGCGTTGACCGCTGCCTCTGGCGGCACTGGAAAGCCGTGAGCGGCGACGGCTGCACCTACTTCGCCCGCACGCTCGCGTGGCGCAAGCCGTGAACAGGAACACCGGAAACCAAGGACACCTCCCCATGCTCACCAAGCGATTCTCCGCAGACATCGAAGTCGTTGACGGCGAGCGCGCCGTTGTCGCCCGCATCAGCACCGCCTCCCTTGACCGGGACAAGGAAGTGTTGCTGCCCTCAGGCATGGACGCGAAGGACTTCGAGAAGAACCCGACCGTGTTCTTCCAGCACGACTACTACCGCCTGCCGGTCGGCAAGTGCGTAGCACTGAAGCGTGATGGCGATGCCATCGTTGCAAAGACGGTCTTCGCTGAACGCCCGGCAACCCATCCGTCCAATCTGGAGTGGCTCCCCGACACCCTGCTCTCGCTCTACCAGCAGAAGGTGATGAACGCGTTTAGCGTCGGCTTCGAGCCGCGAGAGGTGCGGCAACCGACCAAGCGGGACATGGAGGCATTCGGCGAGGATTGCCAGCGCGTCTACTCGAAGTGGTCTATGTACGAATACAGCGCGGTAACTCTGCCAGCGAATCAGGACGCCGTGGCGATGGCGGTGAGCAAGAGCTTCAAGCAGTACGCCGAGTCGCTGGGCGTGACGCCGGAGCAGGCCCCGGAGCCCGAGCCGCAACCGGCGAAGGAGCAGGAGTCCGCCCCCGAGCCGCAGCAGAAGGCGGCCGAGCCCCAGCCCGAACCCGCCCCGGTCCTCGCCCCGCGCAAGGTGCTGTACGTGGTCGAAGCCGAGGCCAGCACCATCACCAGCGCCGACGCGGTCAAGGGCGAGGTGGCGGCGCAGGTCGCCAAGCGGTGCGGGCGCATCTATGTGATCTAGGACAACCGCTCGGGACCGCCACACTCCATCGCGCCCCAACCGGCGCGGTGGGGCTTTGGCCAAGGGCGGCGAGTGCCGCTCGGCCACATCATCAGCGTCAGGCACGTCACCCAAGACAGCCAGCGCCGCGAGCACGGGCAGCGCCCGCAACGGGCAGCAGTTCGCCGGCAGGCATAAGCGACCCCCAGCCAGAGACGCGGCACCCCATACCCATCCGAGGTATACGCTATGAAGCTGACGAAGAACGAGTTCGAGCTGATGCTCAACCATGCCAAGAGCCTCTCGGGCGACGCCCGCAAGGCGATGATCGACTCCCTCCGCGCCGCGCAGGTGGTCGAGGTGGACGCCAATGGCGTCGAGACCCCCATCGAGATCCAGATCGCCGTCGTGGACGGTGACGCCCAGAAGGCCGCCAGGCACGAGAACCTGACCGCCGAGCAGGTCAAGGCGATGGTGGACGAGGCGCTGGCCAAGAGCGGCCAGAATCAGCCCGCCCCCATCGGCCAGGTGCCCGAGAAGTTCCTCCTGCCCAAGCACGTCCGCCGGGTCGGCTCGCTCAAGGCGTTCGCCGGCAAGAGCGCCGACGGCACCGATCCCGAGGTCCGCGCGTACCGCTTCTACAAGTGGGCGATGGCCTGCCTCGGCAACGAGAGCGCGAAGGCGTTCTGCAACGAGCACGGGATCGGCCTGAAGGTCGCCAGCGAAGGGAGCAACTCGGCCGGCGGCTACCTCGTGCCCGAGGAGTTCGGCGGCGACCTGATTCAGCTGATGGAGAAGTACGGCGTCGCCCGCCAGCTCTTCAAGATCCGTCAGATGTCCAGCGATGTCCGCACCGACCCGCGGCGCGTCTCCGGCCTGACGGCCTACTTCACGGCCGAGAACGTGGCGGGCACCGAGAGCCAGAAGGTCTGGGACACCGTGACCCTGACGGCGAAGAAGCTCACCGTCCTGTCGCGGATGAGCTCCGAGTTGAGCGAGGATGCCGCCATCAGCGTCGGCGACGACCTGATGATGGAGATCGCCCAGGCGTTCGCGCTCAAGGAAGACCAGTGCGGCTTTGCCGGCGACGGCAGCGCGACCTACGGCAGCATCACCGGCCTTGGCCACAAGCTCATCGCCGTCAACGGCGTGGACGACGGCGGCGGGCTGGTGCTGGCGACCGGCAACGCCTTCGAGGAGTTCACGCTCCCGGACTTCAACAAGGTCGTCTCCCGCCTGCCGCAGTACGCCGACAACGGCAACACGAAGTGGGTCGCTCACCGCACCTTCTACTACGGCACGATGCAGCGGCTGGAACTGGCCGCCGGCGGCGTGACGGCGTTCGAGGTCCGCGAGGGCAACCGCACCCCGATGTTCCTGGGCTACGGCGTGGCGATCAGCCAGGTCATGCCCTCGGCCGACGCCAACAGCCAGGTCGCCTGCACGCTGGGCGACCACTCGGCCGCGGCGAGCTTCGGCGACCGTCGCCAGCCCACCATCGCCTTCAGCGCCGACGCCACCGTGGGTGGCGAGAGCGTGTTCGAGCGCGATCAGGTGGCCGTCCGCGGCACCGAGCGGATCGACATCAACGTCCACGACGTCGGCACGGCGACCGCCGCCGGTCCCGTGGTGGGCCTGATCTCCAAGGCGTCCTAAGCGGGCCACTGCCCCACCCTCCCCTAGCCGCCCGGTTCGATTCCGGGCCGGGCGGCCCGCCTTGACCATAACCAACGAGGTACATCCATGATCCATGCCCAGAACACCAAGAGCACGCTGCTGATTGCCCCGCAGGCCAAGACCAACTCGGCAACCGCCAGCGCGACCTACGACACCCTCGGCTGCGACTACGCGACCATCGTGGTCAATCTCGCCTCCGAGATCAACACCAACGCGGTCGGCCCGACGCTCTCGCTGTCGGAAGCCGAGACCAGTAACGCCACGAACTTCGCAACCGTGACCGCGAACCGCACCGCCGAGGACATCACCGCCGCCAAGCAGGTGATCTATCAGGTGGACTGCCGCTCGCGGAAGCGCTACCTGAAGCTCGCCGTGACGACCGAGACGACCACGAACGACAACATCACCGTGTCCGCCAGCGCCATCGCCAGCCGGTTGGAGCAGTCCCCTGCCTCCACCAGCGATCAGGTGGCCAGCGGCAGCGTGGTCGTGGTGGTCTAAGCCCCGCACCGCCGGGAGACAGGCATGCATGCATCTGTCTCCCTCCTCCCCGGCAGGCGGCGGTTAACGCTGCCGCCTGCTGTTTGCCCGACGCCGCATGGGAGTGCGGGGTGGGCTTGCGACTGCAAAGGAGACAGAATGCTGAGACTGAACCTTGGCGCGGGAGGTTCCCCGCTGGATGGATACGTCAACGTTGACCGGAACTACGAGGAGCGCAGTGGGTCCAACAGCGATGGCGTGAACCGGAAGGGCGAAGCGTACCCGCTCGGATACCACGCCGATTGCGCTGACGAAGTCCGCGCCTCGCATGTGCTGGAACACTTCTCGCATCGGGACACCGCGAAGGTGATCGCCGAGTGGGTCCGCGTCCTGAAGCCCGGCGGCATCCTCAAGCTCGCCGTGCCCGACCTGAACAAGGTGCTGGCGCTGGCGGCGCAGGAGCCCGGCAGGTACCCCATCGAGGGCTACATCATGGGCGGGCATGTGGACGAGAACGACCGCCACGGCGCGGTGTTCACCGAGGCGAAGCTGCGGAAGCTGATGGAGGAGGCGGGGCTGGTGGACATCGGGCCGTGGACCAGCGAGACCAACGACTGCGCCGCCCTGCCGATCAGCCTGAACCTGATGGGGCGCAAGCCGGACGCCAAGCCCGAGCCCAAGCTGATGCCGGAGGGAACGCCGCTGGATGCCACGAAGACCGTGGCGACAACGCAGAACCTCAAGGTCGCCGCCATCCTGAGTCGCCCGCGCTTCGGCCTCAACGACTTCTGGGACTGCGCGACCACCGCCCTGCGGCCCTTCAACATCCCGCTGCGGTCGTTCCGCGGCGTATTCTGGGGCCAGTGCATGCAGCGCGCTTTCAACGAGTGCTGCGAACAAGGCATCGACTGGATTCTCACGCTTGACTACGACAGCCTCTTCACCGCCCAGCACATCTCGACGCTCTTCGACTGGCTAGGCAAACGGCCCGACATCGACGCCCTCGCCGCCCTGCAATGCCGCCGGGGGCAGCCGCACCCGCTGATGACGCAGGGGGCGAACACGCGGGTGGAACTCGACGGACAGCCGATCCTCGCCACCACCGCCCACTTCGGCCTGACCGTGCTGCGGGTGGAGGCGCTGAAGAAGTGCAAGAAGCCCTGGTTCTTCGGCCAGCCCGACAAGGATGGCGAGTGGGGCGACGAACGCCTCGATGACGACATCTGGTTCTGGCACCAGTGGCGTCTGGCGGGCAACACCATCTACGTCGCCCCGGACTGCTCGATTGGGCACATGGAGGAGATGGTCGCGGAGTTCGACCCGGTGACGATGGAGGCCCGGCACGTCTACGTCCGCGAGTGGCGGGAGCGGCACGGGATGGACGCGAAGAAGGGAGGCAAGTGATGGGGAGCAAGCAACCATCCCCTCGGCCGCCGAGGATGCCGCAGTGGTCGTTCTCGTCCCCGCGACCACCGAAGCCCGGAGAGACAGCGGATGATTACTGCCGTGCGTGCGATTGCGTTCGCGTCGGCGATTCCGTTTATCCGCGCAGGTATCTGGAGTCGGCGCGCAAACAGGCGGCCAAGCGGCAACCGCCACTGCCAACTCCGAACGAGATCATCAAGCGTGGCGGGGCGACATGGTATGAGTTTGCGATGGCACTACTTGTCATCGCGCTGCTGTTCGCCGTCTACGCTGTTGCACAGTGAGGAGACAACCGATGCGACTAGAACTACTCAAGCCCTACGGCATGAGCGCCAAGGGCGACGTGCTGCCGGACGTGCCCAAGAGCGTGGCCGATGAGCTGATCAAGCGCGGGATCGCCAAGGCGATGGACCCCGCACAGGTCAGCACCAAGCCGTTCGCGAAGCGCCTTCGCCGCAAGTAGCAGGTGACACCCCATGCCCATCACCGTCCTCACCCCTCCCGCCGCCGAACCCGTCGCGCTGGCCCTCGCGAAGCAGCATTTGCGGGTGGACCACGACGACGATGACGCCATGATCGCCGCCATCATCGCGGCGGCCCGAGCGTACTGCGAGCGGTTCTGCCGCCGCACCTTCCCGACCGCCACGCTGCGGCTGACGCTGGACCGCTTCCCGGCGGGAGGCGGCGCGATCCGCCTGCCCTACCCGCCGCTGGTGAGCGTGTCGAGCCTCACCTACGTGGACGGCTCGGGGGTGACGCAGACCCTGGCCGCCTCCGCGTACAGCGTGGATGCCGCCAGCGCGCCGGGGCGGGTCGTGCCCGCCTACGGGACCGTGTGGCCCGCCACGCGCGGGCACGTCAACGATGTCGCGGTCACCTACGTGGCCGGGTCGGCCGCCACGCCCCCGGCGGTGGTGCAGGCGATGCTGCTCTTGATCGGCCACTGGTACGAGCACCGCGAGGGGGTCGTGACCGGGACGATCAGCACAACGCTGGACCTGGCGGTGGACAGCCTGCTCTGGTCCGAGCGCAGCGAGGTGTAGGGAGCACGCCGGAACAACGTGGAGCAACAGGAGCGCATGGAGCAGATCAAGTTGAACCTCGGCGGCGGCGCAACGCCTCTGCCTGGATACGTGAATGTGGACCGCCAGAGCGGCGGCGAGGCGTACCCGCTGGCCTACCCGGACAACCACGCCGACGAGCTCTACGCGAGCCACATCCTGGAGCACTTCGGCCACCGCGAAACGCTGGCGGTGCTCCAGGAGTGGGTGCGGGTGCTCAAGCCCGGCGGGGTGCTCAAGGTTGCGGTCCCCAACTTCGCGGCCATCGTGGACGGCTACCGCGCCGGGGCCGACCTCCCGGTGCAGCAGTACCTGATGGGCGGGCACGTTGGCGAAAACGACCGCCACGGCAGCGTGTTCGATGAGTCGTTGCTGCGGGCGTTGCTGACCCACGCGGGGCTGATCGAGGTCGAGCCGTGGGAGAGCGGCAACGGCGACTGCGCCGCCCTGCCGATCAGCCTGAACCTGCAAGGGCGCAAGCCGGTGGCGAGGAAGCTCCGCGTGGCCTGCGCCATGAGCGTGCCGCGGCTGGGGTTTCAGGACAACTTCTTCACCTGGGCCGAAGCCCTGACGCCGCTGGGGATCGTTCCCACCGCCTACGCCGGGGCGTTCTGGGGCCAGTGCCTGGAACGGGTACTCGCCGAGCAGGTTGCCAGCGGCCAATACGACTACATCCTGACGGTGGACTACGACACCTTTTTTACGCGGCAGACCGTCGCGCAGCTGCTGGCGAGCGTGGCGACCCACCCGGAGATTGACGCGCTGGCCCCCATCCAACTCAAGCGAGGCGATCACGTGCCGATGCTCAGCCTGCATGATGCGCAGGGCCGCCCGCAGACGGAGGTGGACCGCTCGGCGATGGCCAGGGCGCTGCTGAAGGTGGACAGCGCCCACTTCGGCTGCACGCTGCTGAAGGTGGACGCCCTGCGGGATCTGCCGCACCCCTGGTTCAAGGGCGTTCCTGCCGACGATGGCACCTGGGGCCAAGGACACATTGACGACGACATCTGGTTCTGGCGGCAGTGGGCCAAGGCGGGCAACACGCTCTACAGCGCCAACCGCGTCGTGGTCGGCCACGGCGAGTACGTGGTGACCTGGCCGGACCGCCAGTGCGGCACCCTCTACCAGGGCACCAGCGAGTTCCGCCGGCGCGGCCTGCCCGCCGGAGTCTGGGAGTAGCACCCCATGCAGATCGGAAAACTGCGGCACCGCATCGAGATCGAGCGCTGTACCGAAACGCCGGACGCCACCGGGCACCCGGTGAAGGCGTGGGCGAACTTCGCCAGCGTCTGGGCCGAGGTGCTGCCGCTGGCCGGGCGGGAACTGACCAGCGCCAAGCAGATCGACGCACAGGCGACCCATCAGGTGAACATCCGCCACTGCGCCGGGGTCACGCAGGCCATGCGGGTCAAGCACGGCACGCGGTACTTCTCCATCAACCATGTCTCCGACGTGGAGGGGCGCGGCCGCGAGATGCAACTGCTCTGCACGGAGGCGCTGTAAGCCGTGGCCGACGTGACCGTCAGCGTGGCCCTGGAAGGTGCCGCCGCCCTGCGGGAGATGCTGGGGCGGCTGGACGCCAAGGTCGCCAAGCAGATCCTCCGCACCGCCCAGCGCGAGGCGGCAGCACTGGTCCGCGATCAGGCGCAGAAGAACTCTCCGGTTCGCACCGGCAAGCTGCGCCGCGAGATCAAGGTCCGCGTGGCCAGCCGCATGCGCAAGGGCGAGGTGGGCTTTGTGGTCACCAGCGGCTCCGGCAAGACCGACTTCAGCGGCGAGGCGTACTACGGGGCGTTTCAGGAATGGGGCTGGAGGACTGGCGCGCGGAAGAAGACATCGAAAGCCGTGCAGAACCGCATCTTCCGCCAGTTGATGCGCGAGGCCAGGGCGGCCCGCGCGCAAGGGGAGGGGCGCGGATTGGCCAAGCGCGGCACCGAGTTCCGCCAGCGCCAGGAGCAGTTTTTCCGCCAGGAAGCGGTGCGGCGCGCCTCGAACCTGCCGCAGCAGAAACGCCGCCAGGTTCCCGCCCGCCCCTTCATGCGCCCGGCCTTCGACGCCAAGGTCGGCGAGGCGGTGGACCTGATCGCCCGGCGCATCCGCGAAGGCGTGGACGCAGTCACCCTACGGTAAAAACCCATGGCCCAGATCCGCGATTGCCTGCGGCAGCACCTCTTGAGCAGTCCCACCATCGCCGGGCTGGTCGGCCAGCGCGCCTACCCCGACGTGGCGGTCGGGGACGCCCTGCCGCTGCTGGTGCTGACCCTGATCAGCGACACCAGCACCGACAGCGCAGATGGGGCCACCGGGTTGCAGACCGCCCGCGTCGAGGTGCTGGCCAAGGCGAGCAGCCCGGCGGGCCGCGATGCGCTGGCCGAGGCGATCCGCAACCGCGCCTCGGGCTACCGCGGGAACATGGGAAGCGCGTCCACCGGAACCCTGTTCGTGCAGAACTGCGAATGGGACAACCGCGCCGACGACGTGGAAGAGTCACCAGAGCTGGAGCCGCGGCAGCGCTACCTCGCGGCGATTGACCTGATCCTCAGCTATGAGGCCGGTGCCCCCACCGGGAACTAGTTTGCAAGGAGAACTGCTATGGCCGAGACCACTGGCTACAAGGGCAAGGGCGTGACGCTGGGCTACGCGGTCGGCACCGCCACCTCGTACACCACCATCGCGCAGATCCGCGACGTGCGCGGCCCGAACATCGACGTGACCGACATCAACATCAGCAACGCCGACAGCCCCGGCGACTGGATGGAGTACCTGCCGGGCATGAAGGACGGCGGCGAGATCACCTTCGACGTGGTCTACAAGCCCGCCACCGGCACGACCATCCACGGCCTGGTGGCGCAGACCGGCAACACCTGGCAGGTCACCCTGCCCGACAACGGCACGGCCACCGGCAGCACGATCCGCTGCGGCGGCTACCTCAAGAGCCTGGGCAATGACGTGCCCTACAACGACGCGATCACAAACAGCGCCACGATCAAGGTCAGCGGCGGGGTGACGTTCACCGCGCACGCCTGATCGGAGCGATGAAAGGAGCGGATGCATCATGGCCGAGTTGACCCGTGAACAGTTCCTGGCCGCCGCCGGCTGCCCCAAGGTCCACCCCGTCACCGTGCCCGGCATGGGCGAAGTGTTCCTTCGCGCCATGTCGGGCACGGAGCGGGATGCCTACGAGCAGAGCATGTTCGGCGAGGACAAGCCCAACCTGATCGGGGCCCGCGCCCGTCTGCTGGTCCGCTGCCTCTGCGACAAGCAGGGCAAGCGCTGGTTCGGCGACGAGCAGGAGCACGAGGTGGGGAACCTCGACTCGACGGCGCTGGAGCCGCTGTTTGTCGAGGCGCAGCGGCTGAACAAGCTGACCGCCAAGGACTTGCAGGAGCTGCTGGGAAACTGAGGAACCGGCCCCAGCGCCGGTTTTACTTCCGCCTCGCCCTGTCGCTGGGGATGACGGTCCGGCAACTGCTGGCCGCATCCGACTCGGACGAGCTTTCCGAGTGGTACGCCTACCACCTGCTGGAGCCGTTCGGCCCCCTGGTGGAGGACATGCGCCACGCCGTCCGCTGCGGCATCGCCGCCAAGGCGGACCCCGCCGAGTTCGCCTACCGTCCGCCCGCCCCCGAGCCCGGCCCGGAGGAACTGGCGGCGAAGATCAAGCGCGCTTTCGGGATCACCTAAATGGCCACCGTCGCCCAACTCCGCATCCTGCTGGTCACCAACACCCAGCCGTTCACCGCCGGTCTGAAGAAGGCGGCGAACGACGTGACCACGTTCAACCAGCAGATCGCCAACAAGCAGCGCTCCTTCCGCGCCTACTACCAGACGCAGGCCCGCCTGGCCAACCGCTCCTTCGAGGAGCAGGCCACCCGCGACCAGATGGCGGCGAAGATCAAGGAGATGCGGCGGGCTACCATGCAGCAGAAGGTGGACGCCGAGGTGCAGCGTCGGCTCTTCGGCGACTCCCCCGCCGGCGTGGCGGCCGTGGTGGCCGCGGGCCAGAAGCTCGGCGAGGCCGGCGGCAAGGCCCAGGCCAAGGGCTGGTACGCGGCGTTCCTCGATGACACCAAGTCGCGGCTGGGCAAACGCTCGGCGTTTGGCGAGACGATGGACCTGCTCAAGGGCGGCGGTGTGATCGCCGGCTTCACCATCGCCGCCAACGAAGTCCGCAAGATGACCGACGCCATGGTCGAGCTGTCCAACGGCACCAAGACCTGGCGCGATGTGGTGCTGTCGGTTCCGATCATCGGGCAGGGCTGGGCAATCGGGCAGAACCTCCGCGAGATGGTCACCCACGAGGAGCGGATGACCAGCGAGCTGCTGGCCTCGGCCGATGCCGCCCGGCAGTTCGCCGACGCCATCGGCGATGCCTACCGCACCGTGCGGGAGCTGCGCGCCGACACCCTGCAACTCAACCGCGAGGCCCTGGTGGCGGGCATGCAGGGGCTGGTGCCGGACGCGGCCATCGAGCGCCTGCGCACCGAGCAGCAGCGCAGGGGCGAGCTGGAGTCGCTGCGGGAGTGGTACAAGACCCGCCGCGCGGCGGTGCAGGCGAACACGCAAGCCCCCATCGACCGCTACACGCGGAACATGCGCCGCTTTGCCTCCTCGATGGGCGGTGGACTCGGTCTGCTCGGGGGGATGTTGGATGTGGGCGGCAAGATCGCCGGCGCTCCGCGTTCGCGCGGTCTCTCGGACCGGATGGTGGAGCAGGAGCGGCAGAACGTCTCCACGCTGATGCAGATGGGAAGCAACTTGCTGGTCTTCCGGCAGCGGCAGTACGACGCGCTGCGGCGACTGGACGAGGAGTACGCAAACAAGGTCTCCGCGGTGAACCGCCAAGCCAACGCCAAGCTCGGCAACAGCGCGGTGATGCAGGGCGTCGAGCAGTTCAAGGAGATTGGCCGCGGCTTCGCGCTGCTGTGGGGGAACTTCTCCGAGGCGTGGGACCAGCGCAAGCAGGGGTTCGCCGACGTGGCCGAGTACATCGAGGGGATGCGGCGCGACATCTACGCGATGGTCGACCCGTTTGCGGAGGTCGCCAGGACGATGCGGGCGATGGGCGCGGATTCGGGGCAGATCGCCGAGGCCCGCAAGCTCTTCGACATCCAGCAGAAACTGCGGCAGCCGCTCGGTGCTGGGGTCGCCGAGGATCTGCGCTGGATGGACCGCATGGGCGACCCGGTGCGGGCGATGGAGAGCCGCAGCGGCCAGGCGGTCGGGCGGCACGCCGGCAACGACAAGCTCGCCGCCGACTCCCTCAAGCTCCAGAAGAAGAGCGTGGACATCGAGCAGAAGCAGCTCGACACGCTCAAGCAGTACCTGCCCCGCGAACTCCAGGCCTACGCGATCAACTAGGGATTCCCACACATGGCATACCAGCGCCACGTCAAGCTGCGGACGCGGAAGAACCAGATTTCCGCGACCGAGCAGCGCAAGCTCGACACCTACAAGGTCATCTGCGAAAGCGGGGACGCCCCGGAGGTCGCCGTCACCGGGCTGGGGATCTCACTGGGCAGCGCCGACGGCTCCTACCTCGCGGTGGACATCGACGCCAACGAGGTCGAGGACAGCTGCGGCGTGTTCGAGGTGGTCGTCACCTACTCCACGGTGTGGCCCGTGGCCGGCGGTCCTGCGGGCAGCGTGGCCAACCCGCTGGCGCGGCCGGTGATCAAGACCGCCGATTTCGTCGTGTCCATGGTGGACGTGACAGAGGATGCGGACGGCAACCCGATCCAGAACTCCGCGGGCGACTCCATCGAGGGCGTGCAGGACGAGCGCTACGACCTCGTGATCACCTACCAGAGGAACGTCGCCAGCTTCAACTGGAACCTCGCGGCCGACATGATCGGGGCGCTGAATGCCGAGGAGTGGAACGGCTACCCCGCCCGCAGCGCCCGCGTCACGAAGTTCTCGGCGCAGGAGCAGTGGGAAAACAACGTCAGCTACTCTGCGGTGACGCTGGAGATCACTATCCGCAACGACGCCAACGGCGTGAACTGGGGTCACAACCTCCGCGACCAGGGGTTCTACGACGGGTCGGGCAACCGCGACTACGACGCCAACGGCGACCCCAAGGTGGAGATGACGGACCTCGACGGCAACGGGGACTTTCTCGTTGCCGGCTCCCCGGTGTTCCTGCTCACGCACACGATCAAGACCAGAAATTTCGGGGCGCTGGCCCCCTACACGACCTAACGAGGATACCCGATGGCCAACGAGATCACCGTCCACGTGGGGCTGACCCGCAACGGGCTCGGGGTGAACCACGCACCCGAGCAGTACAACGTCACGCAGGCGACCAAGGCGCGCTCCGGCGGAACCTACGCCGTAGGGACCGCCACGCACACCGCCATCACGCTCAACGCCGACGTGGTGACCGCTGGGTTTGCAATGGTCTGGAACGTGTCCACCGAAACGGCGTCGGTGCTCCAGCTTGGCCTGGACAACTCCGGCACGTTCCTGCCGTTTCTTTCCCTGAAGTACAACGAGCGATACCCGGTGCGGTTCGCCACCACCGGAATCTACGCCAAGGCGACCGGCGCGGCGGGCCGCCTGGCGGCCGACATCCTTGCGGAGTGAACGCATGGCCGGAAGCTACGGATTCTCCAAGCGGGATGCCGCCCGCATCGCCGACGCGGTGAAGAGCTACGAGCGCGATCCGTTGCCGCGCCGCCCGCGCGAGAAGGAACTGCGCTTTGGCTCTGGCACCACTTCCGAGCGGGTCGCCATCGTCATCAGCTCTGCCCAGGATGGCTCCAACCTCCGCTGGGTCTACACGATGCAGTGGGCGGCCAACGGCGGGACCGGCTACGGGATGTGGACCGGGTCGGGCGACACCTTCACGGCCTACAACCTCGCGGAGGCGATCAACGGCACGACCGGGAAACTCGGCAACGGCCTGACGGTGGAGAAGATCCCCGCCGGCTTCGCCCTGCAGCCGGCCCCGACGAACTCCCCGCACGCCATGGTCTACCACAGCGGCAAGTGGTGGTTTGAGTATGAGAACGGAATCGACGGGGAGTGCGAGGCGTAACCCATGGCCGCGATTCCCACCTGCTGCTGCCCGCCCCCCGGCTGCGATGTCGTGCAGTGCGGCGTCTGGAGCGTCAAGCTCGCCCTCTACACCCCGTGGTTCAACCGCCACGTCTGGCAGCTGCGCGGGGCCTTCGACTGCCTGCGCCTCTCCGGCGGCCACTACCTGCCGCAGCAGGCGGGGGCGGCCCGCCCCAGCGTCGCCCGCAGCTGGGGCAAGGCCATGGGCACCGTCCGCCGCTGCGAGGGCGGGTCGTACCTGATCTACGACGACGCCTCGGCGGTGGTGGGCTGCACCGGCTGCTCGGGGACGGACTGGGTGACCAGTGCTGCCTGGAGCGGCGTGGGCCTGCGCAAGAGCGCCAGCAGCGGGTTGTGGGAGTTTCTCTACCAGCGCTCGCCCGACGGGCTGACGGTGGCGTTCCCGCCCGGCACCGGCAACTACGAGATCCTTGACCAGGAGCGCTGCACCTGGGTCGCCCGCTGCGTCTCAACCGATCCCCAGGACCGCTACCTCTGCGCCCCCTGGTGGTCGCAGTGGGTCGTTTCCAGCAGCCTCACCCTCCTAGAGACCTGCCCGGCGACGGAAGCGGAGTGGAACGCGGCCCTGGAGGCCAACGCCCCCTTGGACACGAGCGTCCCCGCCGTGGTCGCGGAGCACCGCATCCGCGGGCCGATGACGACCCCGGACTGCGCCTGCGGCAACCCCCCGGCACCGCCCCCGCCGCCCGACCCGCCGGAAGATCCGACCAGCTACTGCTACCTGCTCTGGCAGGCGCAGTGCGTGGGGCCGGACATGTGGGCGACCTACCCCGCCGCCCGCTGGTGCTGGACGAACGCCGAGTACATCGCTGGCGGCGAGCCGCAGCTGGGGCTGTGGTTCCAGCCCGACCCCACCGGGCAGCCGCTGGTGTGGCAGGTCTACGTCAAGCAGGGCGTCTGCGCGGGCGGCTGCATGGAACTGCCGCCGTCAAGCTACCACCCCAGCGTGAGTTGCCCATGAGTGCATTTGCCCACCTCAACGCCACCGATCAGGCCCACTGGCAGGCATTGCGCCAGCGCTACCCGCAACTGGCCGAGCCGATCCCGCCCGCCCATCTCAGCAATGGACAGGTCGCGGCTATGCCGCGGAGGGGGCAGCCGCGAATCAGCGCCGAATGGCAGGCACTGCTGGACGCGCGGTTGCCCCTCTGCAAGGCGTGCCCGGAGTACAACGGCAGCAACGGCGCGCTCGGGGTGAAGTGCAAGCTTGTCGGCGGCAGCGGGTGCCGGTGCGTGTCGCTGATCACCGGCAAGTGCCCGGCCAGCCCAAGCCGATGGCCGGAGCCTGACAAATCGCTGCAACGTCCTACCCTGACGACAGCGGCCTCCACGCGGATGGTAACAGTGGCTCCGGCTGGTTTTCCGGCAACGAAGGCGGCCGATCCGTCCGATGCTCCAGATGGAGCTTAGGATCAGCCAAATGCTTGCCATAGAGGTGGAGGCATAAAGGGGCTGGTGCGCCAGCAGCGACACGGTGGCACAAAAAGAGCCCGGCACTGCAACTGCCAGGCTCCGGGGTGATGCAATAAGGGCCGCGTGCCGCTAGTGCGCCGTCGCCTTGGTGACGCGCCAGACGGTGTTGTCCTGCTCGTAGACCTCGGCGTACCAGACGATGGGCTTGGCGTTGCCGTTGGGCACCGTCCACGTCGCCACGCGCACGCCGTCACGCCGCGAGAACCGGGGCGACACATGCACCGCTTTCTTCGCCTCCAGCAGCGTCATGCCGTTGATGATGCGGTGCTCGGCGATGGCCTGCTCGATCTGGGCCGGGGTGGGGTACGCCGGGCCGTCCTGGCCCTCCTGCTGGCCGCCCTGCTTGTCGGTCTGCGCGTCCTTATCCTTGTCCACGCGCTCGCGGGTGCCATCGGGCCCCTTCCGCCATACCGTAGGGGCCGCCGTCGCCTCGCCGGACAGGATCACGCACGCCAACACCGCCACGAGTAGCCTTTTCATCGTCATCTCCTCTATCATTACTATACCACACCCACGCCGCAGACTGCTATAAATGCGGACTGCTGCTATACCCGCCCGTCGGCGGGTTCTGTCGTTTTTGGCTTGACGTTGCCTCGCCAGCGTGTGATAGTGTGGCCCATCATCCCTTCGGCAGCACGCCGAGTGCGGAACCAAATAGTCAGTAGCGCCCAGCCTAACCGCTGGGCGTTGCTGTTTCTGGAACCGCATCACATAGGTGCTATTCCGCAAGCTTCAGTGCTATCTAATCTGTGGTGGACCCAGTAGTGGCGGGCTGTACAATTGCGGCACTATTTGGAGTTCCGCGCATGATGCAACACACTGAGCGTTCACAGCAATTTTCTGGTACGGACTTTACACATGATACGCAGATACGCAGGGATACCCATGAGATGCATCGAAACCCACCGCCGGGGGCGGGTGGGCTGAAGCCTGACTTTCGGAGCGTGTTCCTAACAGAGCTTCAGTCAGGGCGTCCATCAACCCTGCCGATCCAGCTTTACGTTATCGGCGCTTATGAGCATTGGCTGAAGTGCGAGACGCCATTCAAGCGCGAAACGCTTTGGGACTTCGTGCGGTGCATGACTGGCCACAAGGAGTTGATGGACGGCACGGCGATGGCGGCCTGGAAGCGGGTTGATGCTGAGGTGAGGAAGTGGCGGTCTGCCTCCGCAATTAGGACGATGGGGGTATCCATGCAAACATTCGATGACTGGGGCTACTGGTTCGGCATTGATCGCGTTGCCGCGCAGGCATACTTCCTCAAGGCATGGGAGTCAGTGAGGTACCGCCCAGGCCACTCGCCTCTGGACAACGCCGTGGCTCATGCGAAGAAGTGCGGCGTGACCCTGTCCGACAGCGTTCGCGCGAAGCGCCCGGAGGAGTATGCGACCTTCATCGCCATCGCCGCGTGGTTGCAAGTGGCGATGGGAGACACGACGATCCTGCTCCCCTGCCAGAAGGTTGGAGACCTGATGGGCATGACCAAGATGACCATCTCCATCTATCGGCGCTGGGCGGTGGATGACGGCTACCTCGTCATCACCAAGGCCCACAACCGCGGCGCTGGCGAGTCGACGGAGTTCCGCTTCAACCTGAGCCGGTTCAAGGGCATCGAAGAGAAGTCGCAGCAGGCAACGCAACTGCGAGAGACTGCGTAGCAAGCCCATTCCTCCTCCGCTTCCTCCCCAACCCTCGCCTCGGCCGGGGGTTACGCGCGGCGGGAAACCGGGGAGGGAAATCCGCGGGGATTGGCGTTGACTGTACGTACGGGATACCGTACAGTATGGGCATAAGGAGATGGATCATGGCGATCAACGTTGGACGGCGGATGACGGACGAGGATACCCGGAAGCTGACTGAGGCGGCAGAGCGGTTCATCGCGCGGCATGCCATCAAGGACGTGGACGGCAGCCCGCTGGAGATCGTGGGCTGTGCGACCTCGGACGATCCGAGGCTGGCGCGGCTCTGGCGGCGCATCCATACCCGCATCACCGGGTATCCCGACCATGGCTACGGGTACGTCGGGCGCGCCGAGTAGCCAGCGACCCGGACACACCCCATCTCGCGAGGTGGGGCTGTGCCCGCGCCGCCGCGACGGTGCGGAGAGGAGATGGATCATGGACATGGAAACGGTATTGACCGAACAGCGGGCGCGTGACCTGTGCGGATACCTCCGCGACAGGTTCCCGCATTGCTGTTTTGCGGTACATCACGAATACCCCGAGAGCAAGGAAGGGTGGGCTGTGAAGTGGTTCTCGCCAACCAAGGAAGAGCGAACCCGGATCGCCGACTTTCTCGACGGCTGGGAATCCGGCCGGCGTGCGTTGAAGCGGGAAGATGCTCATCAGCAGGAGACCCGCTGATGCAGGACTACCGCGAGGTCGTGCGGGCCGCGCTGTCCCGCCGCGGCTGGAGCATCCGCAGGCTCGCGCGTGAGAGCGGCGTGCCGCATGCTACCATTGCCGACTGGCTGCGGGTGCCGCCCGAGAGCGACATGCACACGGCGACCCTCGCCCGCCTCGCCCACGCGCTGGGCCTGGAGCTGCGGCCGGGGGAGCGGGCGGGGAGGTAGCCCAATCGCGTTACACAAACCGCACGGTTTTGTAGTGGCAGAACCCAAGCGGATGGGATACAGTGTGAGCATAAGGAGATGGATATGGCAACCGCTACCGTACGCACCACCGGGTTCGTCGCGACCCTGACCACCGAGCACCCCGCCAGCAATGCCGGGCTTCCGGTGCTGGTCTGGGATGGCCACGCCTACAAGGCCGCCGACTTGCTGCCCAGCCCGTGGCCCGCCGGGCCGCGCCTGGTCTCCGCTGCGGATATCGTGCAGCGTGCGACGGTGGTCTGCGCCCCCGTGGCCAGGTCGCTGGGGAAGCAGGAGGACATCTTCGGACGCCGGTACGATGCCGTGGACGATGGCATCGCGGAGGCCCAGCGGCAGGCGGACGCGCTGGTGGGCGGGTTCCTGCGCAACTTCTAGGAGGATGGCCATGCTGGTGGCATTGGCGCTGGAGGCGATTGGCGACAACAACCGCGCGCTGGAGCGCGACCACATGGCCCTGATGGGCGGCTACCTCACCCCGCGCCCGTGGGTCTGCCGCCTGCACGAGTACGTCGGCAACGGCCACTTCCGCCGCGAATTCGTGCAGGGCAGGAAGGACTACTCCCGCGCGAACTCGGTGGGCTCCCGCGGCGTCTATTACCACTACGCCCTGGAGCCGGGCGTCTACGAAGTGCAGGCGCTGCAGTCGTGGCGGTCGCGGCGGAAATACTTCGCCCTCTGCGACGGGCAGTGCCTGCACGAGGTGAGCACAGAGGAGGCGATTGATGTCCTCATCGCTGAAAAAGAGTCTCGGCATTGACGTGCTGACCGCCGCCCGGCAGCGGGTGGCGTGGGTGTTCGACACCTTCCCGCGCCTCTATGTCAGCTTCTCGGGCGGCAAGGATTCCACGGTGCTGCTGCATCTGGTGATGGAGGAGGCGATCCGGCGGCAGCGGCGGGTGGGCGTGCTGTTCGTGGACTGGGAGTGCCAGTTCACGCTGACCATCCGGCATGTGCGGGCGATGTACGATCTCTACCGCGAGCACGTTGAGCCCTACTGGGTCGCCCTGCCGATGCGGACATGGAACGGGTGCAGCCAGCACGAGCCGGAGTGGATCGCATGGGACTCCGCCAGGCGGCCCCTGTGGGTGCGGCAGCCGGACCCGATGAGCATCACCGATCCCGCCGCCCTGCCCTGCTACCGGCCGAACATGATGTTCGAGGAGTTCATGCCGGCGTTCGGGCAGTGGTACAGCCGGGGCCAGCTCACCGCCAGCCTCGTGGGCATCCGCACGCAGGAGAGCCTCAACCGCTTCCGCTCCGCGGCGGTGATGGACAAGACGACCTTTGCGGGTCGGCGCTGGACGACGTGGCTGGGCGGCTCGGCGTGGAGCGTCTACCCCATCTACGACTGGACCGCCGAGGATGACTGGACCTACAGCGGCCGGTTCGGCAAGCCCTACAACCCGCTCTACGACCGGATGCACCAGGCGGGGTTGACGGTGAACCAGATGCGGATCGACGAGCCGTTCGGCGACACCCAGCGCAGGGGGCTCTGGCTCTACCAGATCATCGAGCCGGAGATGTGGGCGAAGATGGTGGCGCGGGTGGCCGGGTGCAACACCGGAGCCCTGTACGCCGAGGAGAAGGGCAACGTGCTGGGCAACGGCGAGATCACGCTGCCGCCGGGGCACAGCTGGCAGAGCTTCGCCAACCTGCTTTTGCACACCATGCCGCCCACGACCGCCGACCACTACCGCAACAAGCTCGCGGTCTACCTGCGCTGGTACGCGGTGCGCGGCTACGGCGCGGGAATCCCTGATTGCCTCGATGGCGACCTGGGGGCAAAGGACATGCCAAGCTGGCGGCGGATCTGCAAGGTGCTATTACGCAATGATTACTGGTGCAAGGGGCTGTGTTTCAGCCCAACCAAGTCGCATGCCTACGAAAAGTACAAACAGGTGATGAAGAATCGCCGCAAGCGCTGGGGGATCTACGCATGAGCAATCTGTTTCGCAATGGTATTGTGGAGAGGATCGTGGCGGCCATCGCCGAATTGGAGCACCTGCCCGAGTCGGATCGCGTCGAGGCCATCAACACCATCAAACAGGCCCTCCATGCGGTGAGCCCGATGCGGAGCGAGCCGGTGGACTGCGTGCTCTGGGTGCCGGCCGAAGAGGTGCATGCCAACGACTACAACCCCAACAGCGTGGCCCCGCCGGAGATGAAGCTGTTGCAGATCAGCATCGCCGAGGACGGCTACACCCAGCCCATCGTGACGATGCTCGACGGGGAGGGCCGCGAGGTGGTGGACGGATTCCACCGCAACCGCGTCGGCAAGGAGTGCCAGGACGTGAGGCAGCGGGTCAGGGGGCTCCTGCCGGTGGTGACGATCAACGCCGGCCGCACCGACAAGGCCGACCGCATCGCCGCGACGATCCGGCACAATCGGGCGCGGGGCAAGCACACGGTGTCGGCGATGAGCGAGATCGTGGTGGAACTGAAGCGGCGGAACTGGTCGGACGCGAAGATCGGCCGCGAACTGGGCATGGAGCCCGACGAGGTGCTGCGGCTCTCGCAGATCAGCGGCCTGGCGGAGATGTTCGCCGACCGGGAGTTTTCACAGGCGTGGGAGGCGGACGATGGCAACCAGTGACAAGGCTCTCTCCGCCGCCGCGGCCGCGCTGGGCCGCAGGGGCGGGCAGTCCACCAGCGCGGCCAAGGCGCGGGCGGCGCGGCTCAACGGAAAGAAGGGCGGGCGGCCGAGGAAGCCAAAGCCGTAGGCAAGATGCCCCCCCCCATCAGCCCCGGTGACGAGCCGGGGCTTTTTCATGCGCGGCGGCCGGGCGGGAGGTGCCAGAGCCAGGGGCGGACCAGGCGGCCGTCGGGGTGGTGCATGGCGTAGAACTCGATGAGATCGTCCAGCATGTCCGAGCGGTTGCGCCCCGTCTCGCGGGCGATGGTGTCCAGTTCCCGCAGCAGCCGGGCGTTGACGGTGGCGCTGATCTGGCGGCGGTCGCGCTCGGGGGCCTTGGCGGCATCGGGAGTGCGGGCGGGCTTGGGAGTCTGGGCGGATTGTCGTTGGGCCATACACCCATTAGCGCTATCCCGTGATAATCCTCACGCAAATAGTAGCGGGAGGGCCATCGGTAGGGTATAGGTGAATGCTGTACGGGAGATGGGCGGGTCGGGTGACCGGAACCGAACTGTGTACTTCGCCAAGAACACAGATGGGATCTCAACAAAATCGAAAGATGGACCGAGGTGCCACTGTCGGTACGTTGTCACACCCCATTGCTACGATCGGCGCAAATGCCGGTTCCCACGACTATGTAGGTTGCCGGGATTACCAAATCGAAGGCCAATCGCGACTTTTGCTAGGTTAGTGTGTCAATGTCTTGTAGCGTGTACTGCGGGAAACAGGAGTTGGACCATGACGGGCGAATCGGGACGTGCGGGAACGTTGCTGGGGGTGACCTGCGTGATGGGCTACCCGTATCAGATCATCGAGGCCGATCCATGGGAGTACATGCCGGTGGATGCCATCGTGCTCCACCGCAGCCACACTATTACGGTGCGCTTTGGTCTCGACTATCATTCCCTTGGGCTTGCGGTGGCTGAGGCGAAGAGGTTGATTCACCGGGATTTGGTGGCGGCAGGATATCCCGCACGACAGCCCGGGGCCTGGGTCGCGTAATCCTGGCCATGGTGCCATTGCACGCCGCCTCCTTCATGGACGCGAGCAGTCTGGCGAACAGCACATCTCGGTCGGTTTCGTTGACCAGCCCCAGTAGGACTTGTTGCAGGTCCTCGCCGAATAGTTCCATAGCGTTGGCTACACAGACGACGATGTGGGTCTGTGACACTCCCCACCGGTCGGCCATCCCGGACAGCTTACGCACCGTCTCCGGCGGTGTGTTCACCGAGGACCGCTGTGCTGACGTTTTTCCCGATGATCGTTGGGCCATGCGCACAGCGTATGTAACCGCATGCACGCATGCAACCCCAAATCCTGCAAAGGGTTACATGCACTTGCACATAATATGCATGTACGTGTATTGACAATGCATGTAAGTGCATGTACAGTATTGGCATGGCTGAACGAGCATCAATTAGCGTTTCCTCTGACACCCTTATCGAGTTCAACGCCATCCGCCGCGAATGGAACCAGAGCCAGGATGACATGACCAATGTGCTCATGCGTGCGTGGCGGCAGATGCCCCACGACGAGCAGGGCAAGGCCATCACTGGCAAGATGACACCGCCAGCCCCGGAGCCGTTTGTTGCCGGCAACCCGGAAACCATCCAGAGCGACAGCCTGCAACTCACCGCCTCGATGCTCTGCCTCTCGCAGTTGATCGAGCGGAGCATGCGAGACGGGAAGCTGGACAGCAAGGAGCTGGCGCAACTCATGTCCAAGGCGCTGAAGACCGACAAGGACTTCCGCCGCCTGATCGCGGATTGCCAGGAACTCGCCAAGAGTGCCGCAGCGAAGTCGAGCCAGGCCGCCGACTCCGCCCACTAGGAGTACGCCATCGCAGTGTGCTCCCCCTCCCCCACCCGCTAACCCCGAGGACGACATGAGCGAGACAGTGAAACATATTCCTGGACCGTGGGCCTGGGTCGAGAACGCGAATGGGCAGAAGTGCCTGGAGACGCTCTCGCCGCGATTCACCAACGCACGAATCCTTCGCTGCGCGAAGGGTGCCGGGCCGTTCACCCCTGACCGCGACCTGATCGCCGCAGCGCCAAAGCTGCTCGAAGTGTGCATGCGGGTCATGCAGGACTGGCATGAATCGCGCGGCGAGGTGTTCGGCGAGACGATCAACGAGGTTGCCACCGCCATCAAGCTCGCCACCGAAGGCAAGTAGGAGGATCATCATGTTCGAGTCAGCGCAACAACAACCCGCCTTCACCCATTTCCGCCTGGCTGGCGTCAAGTACCTCGCCATCCCCCACTCCTACGGCGTGTTCATCCTCGATGACCAGGGCAACAACCACGGCACTTGGATGAGCATCAAGTCGTTCAAGTCCGCGAAGTGCGAGGGGCTTGGCACCGTGTGCGGCAAGGCGGCGCTGATGCCGCGAACCTAGTAACGGAGAACCCCCATGTTCACCGCAACAACCCAAATCCCATCCCCCGCGACCCCGCCCGTGACCGAGCACACCAGCCCGCGCTGGTCGCACGCCCTGGCGTACATCGCGATGCGCGGCTGGCGGTTGCAGGCATCCACGCTGTTCGACGATGCCGCCGAACCCGCCTACTCGCTGCTGACCCCGGACGGCCGCGTGCTGGTCTGGTCCGGCGCGATGGACTCGGACGGCAACCCGCCGTGCTGCGATGCGGTGCTGGCGGCGGTGGATGAGGCGCGGTGGCACTGACTGGAGAACCACTATGAGCAGCAATGGAAACATCCGAGCGAAGAAGTCCGTCAACCGCGCGCTGCGCGACGGCACATTCAACCCGACCCGCATCGGGCGGGCGTTCCCGCGAGTCAACGCGCCGCCGTTCTTCGGACCGATGGTGATGAACTCCGCGACGATGGCCCGGCGCGAGAGGCTTGCCGCCGTGGCCGCGCTGATCGGGATGGCTGGCCTGTACGGCGAACGCCGGTAAGCGCGGTGGCACTGACTGGAACAGCCCCGCCGGGCCCACCCCTTCCGCTCGGCGGGGCACACTTTCGCCCGCGTGACCGGGGTTATACGGCTGAGCTGCGATTTATAGGAGAGAGCGATGAGCGACGAACTGAACCTTGACGAGTTGGAGCGGTTGGAGCAGGCGGCAACGCCGGGTGAATGGTCCGTTGAAGGTCCGTTCCCGAGCGTAGCGATCTGCGTGCGAAACGGCGAGGATGACCCTGATGTCGGCCATATCGGACTTGATCCGATTTGCCAGATGTCAACGAGCATCTTGGGCGTTCGCGGCGTCAATCAGGTATCAGTGGTCAACCATCCCGATGCCAGGTTCATCGCCGCCATCCGCAACGCCGCCCCCGCCCTCATCGCCAAGGCCCGCGAGGCAGAGCAGATGCAGGCGAGGCTCTCGACGTTCACCGCGCGGTGGCATAAGCCACACATCCGCATCAATGTACCGCGCGGCGACGATCCGTGGAACAGCGAGGAGTGCCGCATCGTTGACGTGTCGCTCTCGGAGGCAGGGTTCGTCATTGACTGCGAGGCCATAACCGAGATGTATGGCCAGCGGGATGACTTGCTCGCGGCATGCAAGGCTCGCGTTGAGGATTTGGGCGAGAACCCCAGCGGCAAGCGGTTCGCGGTCAAGGTGGAGAACGAGATCAAGTCGTTCCACTACACCGAGGGCGAGGCGCACATGCAGATCACGGCGATGCGGGAGAGGGCCATCCGCCGCGCGGACGCAACGTAACCCTCAACCCCGCCCCGGTGGTCGCGGTGCCCTCCTCCGTGACCAACCCTACCGGCGGCGGGTTTCCCTGCCCGGCTGCCTAACGGTGGCCGGGTGGAGTCGGGCTCTTTGACAACTAGCGGCGTATCAGCATCCCCTCACGGCCAGCCCGAAAGTGAGCCATGGGGGCACGCGTATGCGGGGTATGGATGAGGCACAACGCCGGGGCTGCATGACTGGCCGGGTGCTACGAACCATTCGGACGCCGCCGTAAAGCGTCCCCGTTCCGTCAGGAACCGACCACGCCTTCGGGCCGTTGAAAGGCCGACAACACGCGGCGGGACGCAGGCGAAATCTCCGGTTGCTGGTACGCCGTAGCTCTTTGACAACCTAGCAGCGTGTGCCCAGCCCGGCGGCCTGATAGCCGGGCTCGGGGCGTTGTTGCCTTGCGGAGTCATGTCCGCATGTGGCCCACGTTTATGTGATGCGATGGCATCGCTGCGGCCAACGACGCAGCTAACGAGGAGGACGCCCCATGACGAGGTGCTACGCCCGGACACGGCGAGTAACGCTGGCGGGAGGCACCGAGTGTACGCAACACCAGCGGCGCGCATCGGAAACGGTGCCAGCCGCCTTACTGGACACGGGCCGGCGCGTGCCGGTCCCTCGCGCGGCCGCCATGCACCCGGACGCGCGAAAAGAGCGGTCTGCGGCTTTGCGGTCGCACGCCGCTTTACACGGAGGTTCTCATGTGGACGTGGATCATCATTGCGTTGCTGGCCTGGATGAACTGCGGTGGCCGCCATGCCCTGGGCATGCGGGTTCCGCCGCCGGTCAGGCCGGTGCTGCTGTCGGAGTGACCCAACCAGACGTGCGAGAGGAGGTGTATCGGGGAGAGCGAGCGAGGTATCGGTGCCGATGACCACCGAAGGAAAGACAGGTTCGATTCTTGTGCATGCTGCCGCTCATCTACTTCCTATGCAGCCAACCCTGCGAGCGGCACACAGCGACGGACGGCAGGTAATGCCCGCCGTCGCCCTGACCGAAGCTCTTTGACAACACACGACGTAACGGCTCGCGACCAGATGTGATCGCGGGCCGGAGTTTGGGACACGAATAGGACTAGCTCATGCGAGACTAGCGACGACCTGGGTACGACCCAGAGGGGGTAATGATGCAGACGCAGACGCACGAACAGTACATCGAGTCGGTGGTCCGGCAGATCGCCAAGCTGACCCCGATGCGGCACGCGGAGGTGCAGTTGTGCATGGCGATGCAGGTTCGCGATGCCATGGCCGAGAGTGGCATCAACGAGACCACGGCGTTTTCCATCGTGGACGTGGCGAACCAGGCGATTGCCCACTGGATGCGGATTCGGGCACACGCCGAGCCGTTCATCCCGCGCGACGAGGAAGAGGCCGAGCCGGTGTCCATGGCGGCGCGCGATGCGGGCGAGCCCGAGATGCCGCCGGTGCATGTGGGGCAGGCGACGAGCAACTAACAACGGCCGGGAGGCCAAAGGAGATCGAATGAAAGTGTTCAACTCATTTCAGGCCGTAGTGCTTTTCGCCCTGTGGCCGTTCATCGTGCAGTGGCTGCGTGGGGCTGAGTTTGCCGGCCACACCGCGGCCTTCTGGGCTGCGATTGCCGCCTACATTGCAGGGTTCGTGGCGATGGTCGTGGCGGTTCGCGTGGCAATCGACTCCGACTGACCCTTACCGACCGTGTCGCCCGTGAGCGGACCATCGCGGGCAGGGGTGTGCCCCGCACCGGACGAAGCCTTCCTCCGGTGTGACGACCGTGGCGGCCGTGTGAATCAGCACGACCGCCGCCTTGGGGCTGGCGACGGTGCCAGCGATGCGCGAGCGGCCCGCTGCTGATGGCAAAGTGGCGGCGGGTCTTAGGAAAGGAGCGAACGATGGCGAGCAAGCGTCAGACGGTACTGGTGTTGCGGACATGCAGTCAGGACATGACCAGCCGCAACAACTTTCGGTGGCCGAAGCGCGGCAGAGTCGAGGCGACGGACTGGCGCGATGACTACCGCTGCGGTGGCGGTCTGCACGGGCTGCTCTGGGGCGTCGGCGACGGCGAGTATCTCGACTGGTCCGCCGATGCGAAGTGGCTGGTAGTGGCGGTTGACCAGCGCGATCTGCGCACCGGGCAGGGCGAGCTGACGGACAAGTGCAAGTTCTGCTGCGGCACGGTGGTGTACTGCGGGGATCGCATTGGCGCAACGAGCTACCTGCTGAGGCACGGCGCGGCAGGTATGGCGGTGGTCGGGTGCATTTCTGCGGCAGGCGACTTTGGCACCGCCACCGCAGGCGACCGGGGCACCGCCACCGCAGGCCACGGGGGCACCGCCACCGCAGGCCACTGGGGCACCGCCACCGCAGGCGACGGGGGCACCGCCACCGCAGGCCACTGGGGCACC
>Ga0196971_1000478_pt1 | contig 29385 bp, 27 predicted proteins | sample S1v_1013CmetaG_FD_148660 | JGI IMG/M metagenome (GOLD analysis project Ga0196971, IMG submission 148660) | Soil microbial communities from Anza Borrego desert, Southern California, United States - S1+v_10-13C | ecosystem: Environmental > Terrestrial > Soil > Desert | place: USA: California...
GTTCGTGATCGTCACGCACGACATTGAGCTGGCACGGCATTGCGACCGCGTGCTGCGGCTGTCGGAGGACGGGTTGCATCCGTATGTGGATTGACACGCACTGCCACCTGGACGCGGCGGAGTTCGACGCGGAAGCGGACGCGATCGCCAACGCGGCGCGGCAGGGCGGGGTCGGGCAGATCGTGATCCCGGCGGTCGAACGCGGCAACTTCCAGACGGTGCAGGCACTCGCGAAACGTCACGGCAATTGCGCCTACGCGCTTGGCATCCATCCGATTTTCGTGCCGCGTGCGACCGACGACGACCTCGATCTCCTGAGGACCAGCGTTGCGGCGGCGAAGAACGATCCGCGCTTCGTCGCCGTCGGCGAGATCGGCCTCGATTTCTTCATCCCGGCGCTGTGCGGCGACGCACTGCGGAAGAAACAGGAATATTTCTACAGCGCGCAACTGAAGATCGCGCGCGACGCCGGCTTGCCGGTGTTGCTGCATGTGCGGCGTTCGCAGGACATCATCCTGAAATACCTGCGCCGGATCGCGTTGCCCGGCGGGATCGCGCATGCATTCAACGGCAGCTTCCAGCAGGCGGAGGAGTTCATCCGGCTCGGATTCAAGCTCGGCTTTGGCGGCGCGATGACCTTTCCGCGCGCGCTGCAGATCCGCCGGCTGGCAACCGAGCTTGACGAAACGGCGCTGGTGCTGGAAACCGATGCGCCCGACATTTCTCCGGTGTGGCGGCACCCGCGCCGCAACAGCCCGGAAGAATTGCCTCGCATCGGGGCGGCGCTTGCCGGGCTGCGCGGCATGCCGGTCGACGAGGTCGCGCTGGCCACGTCCCGTAACGCAAGGGCGGTGCTGCCCCGGTTGCCGGAATCGAACTGAGGATGCGCGCCGCCGCTCTCGGGTTTGTAGCGGGTGCGGCGCTGCTGCAGACGCAGGCGGCGCTGCCGCCGGTCGGGGTGCTGGCGGCGATGCTGGCGCTGGCGGCGCTTGCCGGCCTGCTTGTGCGCCGCTTGCACGATACTGCCCGCATCCTGCTTTTCGCTTGCTGCGGCGCGGCCGCCGGTTTTGCCTGGGCCGGGCTCATCGCCCAGCATTACCTTTCGCAGGAACTGCCGAAGGAATGGGAGGGGCGTGACGTCACCGTGATCGGCACCGTCGACAGCCTGCCATACCGGTTCGAGCAGGGCGTTCGCTTCCACTTCGCGGTGGAGCGGGTGGCAGCCGCGGATGGCGAGGCGCCGCGCCTGCCGGATCTGCCCGATCGTCTGGCGCTATCCTGGTACTCCGCTTTCCATGCCGACGAGCTGCAGGCGGTTGGCGACGTTCAGCCGGGCGAGCGCTGGCAGCTGACGGTCCGCCTGCGCCGCCCTCACGGCAATGCCAATCCGCACGGCTTCGATTACGAAGTCTGGCTGCTCGAGCAGAATCTGCGGGCGACCGGCTATGTGCGTCCCGACCGGCGTTCGGCTTTGAAGAATGTCCGGCTCGACGCATTCGTTCCCGGCCTGCGCCACGCGGTCGAGCGCGCGCGGGCCGGGCTGCGGGAACGCATTCACGATGCATTGCCGGGGAAGGCATATGCCGGCGTGATTGTCGCGCTGGTGATCGGCGACCAGCGTGCCATCGCGCAGTCGGACTGGAAGGTGTTCAACCGCACCGGAATCGGGCATCTCGTCTCCATCTCCGGCTTGCACATCACGATGGTCGCAGGATTGTTTGCCGCGCTGGTCCTTGCATTATGGCGGCGCTCCTTTTTTACGCGTGCGGACCTGCCCTTGCTGCTGCCGGCCCAGAAGGCAGCGGCCGCTGCCGGGGTGGGGATGGCGCTGCTTTATGTAATGCTCGCAGGCGGCGGCATTCCGGCCCAGCGCACCCTGTACATGCTGATGGTGGTGGCCGCCGCCATCTGGTTCGGCCGCATCGCGCAGGTATCCCAGGTGCTTTGCGCTGCGCTCTGCGCCGTCGTGCTGCTCGATCCGTGGGCGGTGTTGTGGCCCGGTTTCTGGCTCTCGTTCGGCGCGGTCACGGTCATTCTTTTCGCCACAGCGGGAAGGGGGCATGCCCGGATCGCGCCGGCCTCGCGGGGGGCGAAATGGATCGCCGGCCTGAAGTCGGCCGCGCGCACACAGTATGTCGTCACCATCGGGCTGGTTCCGTTGACGATGCTGCTGTTCGGACAGATTTCGCTGGTGAGCCCGCTGGCCAATGCAATCGCGATTCCCTTGATCAGCTTCGTGGTGACGCCGATGTCGCTGGTGGGCAGCGTGTTGCCGGCGCCCCCGGGAGACTGGACACTTGTGGTAGCGCACCAGCTGGTCGAGTGGCTGGCGCTTGCGCTGCAATGGCTCAGCGAATCGCCGGCCGCCGTCTGGAGCGCACCGGTGCCGCCTTGGTGGATGTTTGCCGCGGCACTCGGCGGCACCCTGTGGCTGCTGGCGCCGGCCGGCTGGCCCGTTCGCTGGCTCGGAGCGACCGGTCTTCTACCGCTGTTCCTCAATGCCGCCGCGCAGCCGCAGGAGGGGGAAATGTGGGTGACCGCCTTTGATGTCGGCCAGGGCACGGCAGTGCTGGTCGAAACGCCGCGCCGGCGCCTGCTGTACGACACCGGTCCGGCCTACTCGCCGGATTCAGATGGGGGCAATCGCGTCATCCTGCCCTATCTGAAGGCGCGCGGCATCACCCGGCTCGATGCACTGGTCGTATCCCATGGCGACGCCGATCATTCTGGCGGCGCGCTGTCGATCCTGGATGAAATCGGCGTCGATGCGGTATACAGCTCGCTGCCCCAGCACCACGCCATTGTCGGGAAGGCGCGCGAGCACACCAGGTGCGAGGCGGGACAGTCGTGGGACTGGGATGGCATGAGTTTCGAGATGCTGCACCCGTCGGCGGACAGCTACGACCGCCTGAAGCTGAAGCCCAATGCGCGCAGCTGCACCTTGAAGATCAGCGCCGGCTCCCGGTCCATCCTGCTGCCGGGCGATATCGAGGCGCCCGAGGAAGCGGCGCTCCTGGACGGCAAGCTGTCGCAATTGCATGCCTCGGTGCTGCTTGCGCCGCATCACGGCAGCGGCACGTCGTCGACGCCGGCCTTCCTGCGCGCGGTGCAGCCCGAGGTCGCCGTGTTCCAGGTCGGCTACCGCAACCGCTACCACCATCCAAAGGCGGAAGTCTTTGACCGCTATGGCGAGTTCGGCATCCGCCGCCTGCGGACCGACGATTCCGGCGCAATCCGCCTGCATTTCGGCGCGCGGCTGGAGGTGGAGGAATTCCGCGATGCGCACGCGCGCTACTGGTACGGCCGCTAGGCTGTGTTTGACAAGCTGCTGCGCGAACCGGATCGACGCCTCGTTGCTCTGCGTACCTCGCGTACGCGTGCGCTACTCGACGCCAATCCGGCCCGCTCGCTACGCTCGTCAGACACTGCCTGGTGCCGCGGCGGACGCGGAATCACCGCGAACACGCAATCCATTTACAATCTCGGTCATCCGAAATTCCATCCGCCGGGCTTGCCGCCTTCAAGCCGCGGAACCGACATGACGCTACCGATTCTCCATTTTGTACACGCCAACAGTTATCCGGCCGGAACATACCGCGTCTTTTTCGAGCATCTGCGCAAGCATTACGATGTGCGCGGGTTGCCGATCCATGCCCATGATCCTGCTTATCCAGTCGGCAATGGCTGGTCCGCGCTGGCCAGGGAACTGATCGACGCGCTGACCGCCAGCTACACGGAGCCGGTCATCCTCGTCGGCCACTCGATGGGCGGGGTGCTCAGCCTGATGGCGGCCAGGGCGCGCCCCGACCTGGTGCGCTGCGTCGTGCTGCTGGATTCTCCGGTGGTGGCCGGCTGGCGCGCGGTGGCGCTGCGCGTCGCGAAGAAGCTGGGTATCGACAATCATTTTTCGCCCGCGAAGTTTTCCGAGAAGCGCCGCAACCTCTGGCCGGACGTGCACGCGGCCTATGCCCATTATGCCGCCAAGCCGATGTTCGCGGCCTGGGCGCCAGAGGTGCTCAACGACTATCTCGAGCACGGGCTGGCGCCGCATCCGCAGGGGGTGACGTTGCGCTTCTCGCGTGAAACTGAAACGGCGGTGTATCGTACCCTGCCCGACAATATCGGGCGCATGCTGCGTTCCTTCCCGGTTCCGGTGGGCTTCGTCGGCGGTGCGGAATCGGTCGAATGCCGGCAAGCCGGCATGACGGCGACGAAGCGGCTGGTCGGACGGCACTTTGTGCAAATCCCCGGCGGCCATCTTTTCCCGATGGAGCATCCGGCCGCCGCTGCGAAAGCGCTGCATGCGATGATCCTTTCCCTTCTTCCTGCGTGAGCGACGATGCGTGATTCCTTCTTCAGATTGATGACGGCCTGCCTGTTGCTGTCGGCCGTGCCCGGTGCCCGGGCGGGACTGCTGTCCGGCCTGGGCGATGACTATGCAAGGGTGCAGGCGGCGGGGCGCGTTTCGCACCTGTTCGACATCGACAACGACACCCTGCTGCTGAATGACAGCGACGGGTTCTATACCAGCGGCTTGCGCTATACCCGCTCGGCGACCCTGGACAGCGGCGGCACTGCAACAACGTATGGCTGGCGCATCGGCCAGGAGCAGTACACGCCTTCCGACATCAAGCTCCCGGCGGCGCTGGTGCGGCCCTCCGACCATCCTTACGCGGCCTGGCTGTATGGCGGTTTCTTCAAGGAAGTGCGGCGCGCGGACGGCACCTACACCAGGCTGGGCATCGATATCGGCTGCCTTGGTCCGTGTGCGGGCGGCGAATGGACGCAGACCCGGTTCCACCGCTTGCTGAACCAGCCGCTGCCGCAGGGCTGGAGCAGGCAGGTGAGGAACGAGGTGGGGGTTGTGCTGCATGCGGAAACGGCGCCGGTGCGCTGGACGCCCCATCCCTCGTTCGACCTCACGCCGATATTCAACGCCCGTTTCGGAAATATCTTTACCGATGCCGGCGCCGGGCTGGTGGCACGGGCGGGGCAGCTGAACCTTTCCCCGGCCGGGTCGGCGCTGCACGCCTACCTGCGTACGGAAGTCCGGGCAGTGGGCTACAACGCCACGCTCCAAGGCGGCTATTTCTCAAAAAACAATCCGCATACCGTCGCGCCCAAGCGCCTGCTCGGCATTGCCGAGGCCGGCATCGCCTGGACCAGGGGCGCTTTTGGCGTGAAGGCCGCGGTGATCAGGCGAAGCAATGAAATCAAGGACTTGCCGAATTCGATCGGGGCGCAGAACTATCTGCAGCTGCAGTTCTCTTATACCCCTTGAGGCTCTTGTGCAAATCATATGAAACCGCGAAACAAGGAATCCCGGGTTTGGTTTGGGTTATAATTTGAATTTCCCGCACGTGCCGTCCGGCACATCTCAGCAATGACCAAGTTTGTATTCGTCACTGGCGGCGTTGTTTCATCCCTGGGCAAAGGGATTGCAGCCGCATCTCTCGCTGCGATCCTCGAATCGCGCGGACTCAAAGTCACCCTCATCAAGCTCGATCCCTACATCAACGTGGATCCGGGAACGATGAGCCCGTTCCAGCACGGCGAAGTGTTCGTCACCGATGACGGCGCCGAAACCGACCTCGACCTCGGCCACTACGAGCGCTTCATCACCGCCAAGATGAAGAAGGTGAACAATTTCACCACCGGCCAGATCTACGAATCCGTGATCCGCAAGGAGCGCCGCGGCGAGTACCTCGGCAAGACCGTGCAGGTGATCCCGCACATCACCAATGAAATCCAGGACTTCATCCACCGCGGCGCCGAAGGCTTCGACGTGGCGCTGGTGGAGATCGGCGGCACGGTTGGCGACATCGAGTCGCTGCCGTTTCTCGAGGCTGCCCGCCAGCTGAGCCTGCGCGCCGGCCGCAACGCGACCGCGTTCGTGCACCTGACGCTGGTGCCGTTCATCGCCTCCGCCGGCGAACTGAAGACCAAGCCGACCCAGCACAGCGTGCAGAAGCTGCGCGAAATCGGCATTTCCCCCGACGCGCTGCTGTGCCGCGCCGACCGCCGCATTCCGGACGACGAGCGCGCCAAGATCTCGCTGTTCTCCAACGTGCCGGAAGATGCCGTCATCTCGGTCTGGGATGCCGACACGATTTACAAGATTCCGCAGATGCTGCATGACCAGGGCCTGGACCGGATCATCAGCGACAAGCTCGGCATATCTCCCAAACCGGCCGACCTGTCGGTCTGGAACAAGCTGGTGTACGCATTGGAGCATCCGAAGGCGGAAGTCACGATCGGCATGGTGGGCAAGTACGTCGACCTGACCGAATCCTACAAGTCGCTCACCGAAGCGCTGCGCCATGCGGGCATTCACACCGAGAGCCGCGTCAACATTGAGTACATCGATTCGGAAGAGATCGAAGCCAAGGGCGTGGGCAACCTTGCCAAGTATGACGCGATCCTGGTGCCGGGCGGTTTCGGCAAGCGCGGCGTGGAAGGCAAGATTGCGGCTGCCCGCTATGCGCGCGAGAACAAGGTGCCTTATCTCGGCATCTGCCTCGGCATGCAAGTGGCGCTGATCGAATACGCGCGCAACAAGGCCGGCCTCGTGCGGTCCAATTCGACCGAATTCGACCCGGATACCGAACAGCCGGTGGTCGCGCTGATCACCGAATGGCAGAATCACGACGGCAAGGTCGAGCGCCGCGACGTCAATTCCGATCTCGGCGGCACCATGCGCCTTGGCGCGCAGACATGCGCGGTGAAGCCGGGCACGATCGCCGCGGAAATCTACGGCGACAAGGTCACCGAACGCCATCGCCACCGTTATGAGGCGAACAACCATTATCTCACTCGTGTCGAGGAAGCAGGCCTGATCGTGTCGGCGCGCACGCCGAACGAAGGCCTGTGCGAAATCATGGAGCTGCCGCGCAACGGCGAAAATGCGCATCCGTGGTTCGTCGGCGTCCAATACCACCCGGAATTCAAATCAACGCCGCGCGACGGCCACCCGCTGTTCATTTCCTTCATCAAGGCAGCGCTTGAGCACAAGCAGACGGCGTCGGAGAGGAAAGCAGCATGAAGTTGTGCGGTTTCGAAGCAGGGCTTGACCGGCCGTTCTTCCTGATCGCCGGCCCCTGCGTGATCGAGTCGCAGCAGATGGCGCTCGACACCGCCGGCCGGCTGAAGGAAATCACCGGCGAGCTCGGTATCCCCTTTATCTACAAATCCTCGTTCGACAAGGCCAACCGCTCGTCCGGCTCGTCCTTCCGTGGACTGGGCATGGAGAAGGGCCTGGAAATCCTGGCCGAGGTGAAGAAGCAGATCGGGGTGCCGGTGCTGACCGATATCCATGAGATCGACGAGATCAAGCCGGTCGCGTCGGTGGTGGACGTGCTGCAGACCCCCGCCTTCCTGTGCCGCCAGACGGATTTCATCCGCGCCTGCGCACAGTCGGGCAAGCCGGTCAATATCAAGAAAGGCCAGTTCCTCGCGCCGGGTGACATGAAAAACGTGATCGACAAGGCGCGCGACGCGGCCAGGGAAGCCGGGCTGGAACAGGACAATTTCATGGCCTGCGAGCGCGGCGTGTCCTTCGGCTACAACAACCTTGTCTCGGACATGCGCTCGCTGGCGATCATGCGCGAGTCCGGCTGCCCGGTGGTGTTCGATGCGACCCATTCGGTGCAATTGCCGGGCGGGCAGGGCACATCCTCCGGCGGCCAGCGCGAATTCGTGCCGGTACTGGCACGGGCCGCGGTCGCGGTCGGCATCGCCGGCCTGTTCATGGAAACCCATCCGACACCGGCCGAAGCCAAATCCGACGGCCCGAACGCGGTTCCGCTCGGCCGCATGAAAGAGTTGCTCTCGACGCTGGTGGAACTCGACCGCGTCGTCAAGAAAGCGGGCTTCCTGGAAACCGATTTTTCGTAATCGGTTTTGCGGTATTCCGGTGCGGGCCCGCACCGTTTGGCAATAATGCGAAAGAATCCGGCGCCAGGAGCCCGTCCTGCGGCGCCCCACGGAATTTTCTTTGATCTGGAGATAGTGAATGAGTGCCATCGTAGACATCATCGGCCGCGAAGTGATCGACTCGCGCGGCAATCCCACCGTCGAATGCGACGTACTGCTGGAATCCGGCGTCATGGGCCGCGCGGCCGTGCCGTCCGGCGCCTCCACCGGTTCGCGCGAAGCGATCGAGCTGCGTGACGGCGACAAGAGCCGTTACCTCGGCAAGGGCGTGCTGAAGGCCTGCGAAAACATCAACACCGAAATCTCCGAAGCGATCATGGGCCTGGACGCCAATGAACAGGCTTTCCTCGACCGCACCCTGATCGACCTGGACGGCACCGAAAACAAGGCACGCCTGGGCGCGAACGCGACGCTGGCCGTTTCCATGGCGGTTGCGAAGGCTGCGGCCGAAGAATCCGGCCTGCCGCTGTACCGTTATTTCGGCGGTTCCGGCGCGATGCAGATGCCGGTGCCGATGATGAACGTCATCAATGGCGGCGCGCACGCCGACAACAACCTCGACCTGCAGGAATTCATGATCATTCCGGTCGGTGCGCCGAGCTTCCGCGAAGCGATCCGCTACGGTGCCGAGGTATTCCACACCCTCAAGAAAATCCTGCATGACAAGGGCCTGACCACCGCGGTCGGCGACGAAGGCGGTTTCGCGCCGTCCGTGGCCAATCATGAAGAAGCGATCAAGCTGATCCTGCAGGCGATCGAGCAGGCCGGCTACGAGCCGGGCACGCAGATTGCGCTGGGCCTGGACTGCGCGGCTTCCGAGTTTTACAAGGATGGCAAATACCAGCTCGCAGGCGAAGGCCTGTCGCTGTCCTCGTCCGACTTCACCAACCTGCTGTCGACCTGGTGCGACAAGTACCCGATCATCTCGATCGAGGATGGCATGGCCGAGAACGACTGGGACGGCTGGGCGACGCTGACCAACGCACTGGGCAAGAAGGTGCAGCTGGTGGGCGACGACCTGTTCGTGACCAACACCAAGATCCTGCGCGAAGGCATCCAGAAGAACATCGCCAATTCCATCCTGATCAAGATCAACCAGATCGGCACGCTGACGGAAACCTTCGCGGCGATCGAAATGGCCAAGCGCGCCGGCTACACCGCGGTGATTTCGCACCGTTCCGGCGAGACCGAAGACTCGACGATTGCCGATATCGCGGTCGGCACCAACGCGCTGCAGATCAAGACCGGTTCGATGTCCCGTTCCGACCGCATCGCGAAATACAACCAGCTGCTGCGCATCGAGGAAGACCTTGGCGACATCGCCAGCTACCCGGGTCGTAACGCGTTTTACAACCTGCGGTAACAAAAATTGGACTGAAAGGGGATCTGGGGGCGCAAGCCCCCAGATTTCTATTTAGAATGCTCGCATGCGCCTGATCACCTTAAGCCTTGCCGTCCTTCTTGTCCTGATCCAGTATCCGCTATGGCTGGGCAAGGGCGGCTGGCTGCGCGTATGGGACCTGGAAGGGCAGGTTGCGGCGGCGCAGAAGAAGAATGACGAGCTGAAGGCGCGCAATGCGAAGCTGAACTCCGAAGTGCACGACCTGCGCGACGGCACCGGTGCGGTGGAGGAGCGTGCGCGTTACGAGCTTGGCATGATCAAGGACGGGGAACTCTTCATCCAGATCCTGGAGCCGAACGCGCGCGGTGCGGAATCCGCCTCGCCGAAACCGCCGCCGAACACGAACTGATCCTCGGCAGCATCGTGCGGACGGCGTTTCAATCAGCGTCCCTCCGTCAATGCCGCGCCTTCCCCGCCGGCTGCATCGCATCGCTTGCATTGTCGGTCGCGAACAGCTGCGCGCAATCGACCTTGTCGAACTCATAAAGCTGTCCGCAGAAATCGCAGTTGATCGCGAGCTTGCCCAGATCCGCCAGCGCGCCGTCGATTTCCGGCTTGCCCAGCATGATCAGCATGTTGCCCACTTTCTCCCGGCTGCAGCTGCAATGGAACACCGGATGGTGCGGTTCGAACACCCGGATCGTCTCTTCCCAGAACAGCCGCCGCAGCAGCGTCTGGATGTCGGTGGACAGCAGCTCTTCGCTGCGCACGGTGGACGCCAGCACGACCGTGTGATTCCACGCTTCCGCATCGTTGGCCGTTTGCACGCCGGTGCCGCCTTCCCGCGGGAGTTTCTGCAGAAGCAGGCCGCGCGATACCTGTTCGTCGGCGGCCAGCCACAGCTTCGTGTCCAGCTGCTCGGAACGCAGCATGTAATTTTCGATGACCACTGCAACCGAATCGCCGTCCAGCGGCACGATACCCTGGTAGGGTTGCTGCCCGGGCAGCTTGTCCTTCGGGTCGAGCGTGATCACGAAGCGCCCGTGGCCGTGCACGTTGACCAGCTGCTTGAGCGTGGCGTCTTCCGGGATCACCGCATTCTCGGAAAGCTTGGCCGTGGCGCGCAGGCGCAGGTCCGAGTCGCATTCGATGACCAGCAGCTTGACCGGACCGTCGCCGTGCATTTGCAGGATCATCATGCCGTTGAATTTCAGGTTCGCTGTCAGCAGCGCGGCCGCCGACAGCAGTTCGCCAAGCAGGGTGCGCACCGGCGCGGGGTAATCCTTGCGCGCCTGGATCTGCTTCCAGGTGTCCGAGATCTCGACCAGTTCGCCGCGCACGGCGGCATTTTCAAAAATAAAACGTTGCAGCGTATCCATCATTATCCAATTCGTTTGAGTTCCTGCTTGAAGAGCTGGCCGCGCTTCACATAATTGGCGGTATTGCCGTGCAGCCGGGCGATATCCTCCTCGCTCAGAGTGCGCACAGCCTTGGCCGGCGAGCCGATGATCAGCGAGTTGTCCGGGAATTCCTTGCCTTCCGTCACCAGTGCGCCCGCGCCGACCAGGCAGTTCCTGCCGATCTTCGCGCCGTTCAGGATGATCGCCTGGATGCCAATCAGCGCCCCATCGCCGATCGTGCAGCCATGCAACATTGCCTGATGGCCCACCGTGACGTTCTTGCCAACGGTAAGAGGAAAGCCGGGGTCGGTATGAAGCACGCAGCCTTCCTGCACATTGCTGCCTTCGCCAATCGTGATCAACTCATTGTCGCCGCGTATCGTGACCTCGAACCAGATGCTGGCGTTGGCTTCGATGCGAGCCTTGCCGATCACGTTTGCACTGTCGGCAACATAGGCCGATGGATCGATTGCGGGGGCATGTTCGCCCAATTGGTAGATGGCCATGGAATTCCGTAAAATCAAGAGTTTGGTCAAACCGACATTTTACCCCCCCTCGCATGACCTCAGAGTCCGGCCGGAATTCCATCGCGTCCCCGGAAGTGCGCACCTCCGCCCTGCAGTGCCTGTGCGAGTGCGATGCCGCTTCCAAGACGGCAGCAGTGCAGTCCTTGCACGCGGCCTGGACGGCAGGGGCGATTCCGCTCGATCCTGCGGCTCTCCTGGTTCCCGAAGCGCCGATACCCGGCCGCCCGGCGCGCCCTGAACTCGTGCCGCCGCTGCAGGTAAGGCATCGCTCGATGCGAACCGCGGAAGGGCGCGCCGCAATGATTCACGCGCTCGCGCATATCGAGTTCAATGCGATCAATCTTGCGCTCGATGCGATCTGGCGCTTTCCCCGCATGCCGCGCGACTATTACAGCGACTGGCTGCGCGTGGCGCGGGAAGAGGCCGAGCATTTTTCGCTGCTGGCTGCGCATCTGCATGCGCTCGGCTTCGGTTACGGCGACTTCCCTGCGCATAACAGCCTGTGGGACATGGCGGAAAAAACCGGGGGCGACGTGCTGGCGCGCATGGCGCTGGTGCCGCGCACGCTGGAAGCGCGCGGGCTCGACGCGTCGCCGGCGGTGCGGGCGAAACTGGCGCAGGCGGGCGACGCGGCGGCCGCCGCGATCCTCGACATCATCCTGCGCGACGAAATCGGCCACGTGGCGATCGGCAACCGCTGGTTCGGCTGGCTGTGCGCGGAACGGGGCCTGGAGCCGCTCGCGGCCTATGCGCAGCTTGCGGCCGATTACAAGGCGCCGCCGCTGCGCGGCCCGTTCAACCTTGAAGCGAGGCGCAGAGCCGGTTTCAGCGATGCGGAGCTGGCCGCGCTCGGCTCCTGATTCTCCTTGTACGTTTTGTAACAGTGAGCGGGAAACTTGGACTGCCTGCAAGGGTCTGTTTACCCGTGGCACCGGGCGTGATGTCCGGCGCCGGTTTGGTAACGTGATCAGGGGAGAGCATCCATGTTTCGATCAGCAAAATCCGCAGCGCTGCTGATGGCAGTCGCCGTATTCGCCGGCGTACTTTCCGGCTGCGAGAAGAGGGAGACCACGACCGGCGAAAAAGGGCCGGCCGAGCAGGCGGGCCAGAAGGTCGACCAGGCCGCCTCGCGCGCAGGCGAGGAACTGAACAAGGTGGCGGAAAAGGCCGGCCAGGGGCTGCAGCAGCTCGGCCAAAAACTCCAGAGCGAAGCGGAACAGGCGCAGCAGCAACAACCGAAAAAGGAATGACGCTTTCTTCCGCTAGGCTGCCGGCCCCTGTGCCGCGCGCTCCTGTTCGCGCAGGCGCAGGATGCGGCGCTGCACCTTGCCCGTCGTGGTCATCGGCAGTTCATCGATGAACTCGATTTCCTTCGGATACTCGTAGGGCGCGAGCTTGCCGCGCACATGCGTCTGCAGTTCCGCGATCAGCTTCGCGTCGGCCTCCCTGCCGCGCTCGGTGCCGGATGTCAGCACGATATAGGCCTTCACCACATTGCCGCGTTCCGCATCCGGTTTCGGCACCACCGCAACGTTGGCCACCGCCGGATGTTTCACCAGGCAGTTTTCAATCTCCGAAGGGCCGATCCGGTAACCCGCGGCCTTGAACATGTCGTCTGCGCGGCCCTGGTACCAGAGGTAACCGTCTTCATCCAGGGACGCCAGGTCGCCGGTGCGGCACCAGTCACCGGTGTACTTGTTGCGCGTGGCCTCCGGATTCTTCCAGTATTCAATGAAGAAGATCGGGTCGGGGTGGCCGTGGATGTCGTTCCGGTGCAGCGCGACCTCGCCGGTGTCGCCGGGCTTGACCAGGTTGCCGTCATCGTCGATCACGGCGACGCGGTGCCCCGGATAGGGGCGGCCCATGCTGCCCGGCTTCGCAGGCCACTGGTGCACGCTATTGCCGACGATATAGTTCATCTCGGTTTGCCCGAACATTTCATTCGGCGTCACGCCGAGCGCGTCACGGCACCAGTTGAACACGGTATCGCCGACCGCTTCGCCGGCGCTCATGATCGCGCGCAGCTTCAGATTGAAGCGTTCGCGCGGCGCCGGATACGCCTTCATCATCATCTTCAGCGCGGTCGGAAACAGGAAGGTATTGGTAATGCCGTATTTCTCGAGCAGGTAGAACGCGGTGTCGGGCGAAAAGCGGCCGCGATAGCCGACGATCGGCATGCCGAAGTAGAGCGACGGCAGCAGCGCGTCCATCAGTCCGCCGGTCCATGCCCAGTCCGCCGGCGACCAGAACACGTCGCCGTCCTGCGGAAACCAGTTTTGCGAAGCGACGAAACCGGTCAGGTTGCCGATCATCGCGGAATGCGGGATGAGCGCCCCTTTCGGCGCGCCGGTCGTGCCGCTGGTATAGATCAGCACCGCCGGGTCCTTCGCGAGCGTGCGCACCGGATCGAACGAATCGGCGGCCTTGCCCAGTTCCGTCTGCCAGTCCAGCATGCCGTCCGCCGCGCAGTCGACGCCGATCACGTGCTTCAATGCGGGACAGGCGGCGCGCGCCTGCTGCAGGTTGTCGAAACCGGCCCGGTCGACGATTGCGATCTCGGCTTCGCTGTTCTGCAACCGGTATTCCAGCGCTTCCGGCCCGAACAGGATGGACAGCGGCATCGCCACCGCGCCCACCTGGTAGCACGCCATGTGCGCGACCGCGGTTTCGGTGCGTTGCGGCAGGATGATGGCGATGCGGTCGCCTTTCCTTGCGCCAAGGGCCGCCAGCACATTGGACAGGCGGTTGGCCTGCTCGAAGAGGGCGGCGTAGGTGAGGGTGGCGCTTCGCCCTTCATCGTCCTCATAGTGGATCGCGATGCGCGACTGTTCGCAGGCCCAGCGCCTGCAGCAGACCTCCGCGATATTCAGTTCCTCCGGCACATGCCAGCGGAAATTGTTGTACAGCTCGTCGTATCGATCCGTTTGCGTGTTGCTCTCTGCGGTCGCCATATCCTCTCCACTATAATTACCGAACGCTCGTTCTATAAGTTTGTTTTTATAGCAATCCGCCTATTATGCCGATTTCTGCGCAATCCATTCTTGACCCGATAACGAGAAAACCATGAAAGCGTCATGTTCCGAGTACCTGCCCGTGCGCGGCTTGCAATATCACATCCGCCACTGGGGCGATGGCGATGCACCGAAGCTGTTCATGCTGCATGGATGGATGGATGTGTCGGCTTCCTTCCAGTTCGTGGTGGATTGCCTCCAGCGCGACTGGCATGTGATCGCGCCCGACTGGCGCGGGTTCGGCCCGACGAAAAATCCGGGCGCCGACTGCTACTGGTTCCCGGATTACCTCGGCGACCTCGACGCGATCCTGCAGCATTATTCGCCGGAACAGCCGGTCGACCTGCTCGGCCACAGCATGGGCGGCAATGTGGCCTGCGTGTATGCCGGCGCGCGGCCGCAGCGCGTGCGCAAGCTGGTCAACCTGGAGGGCTTCGGCCTGGCCGCGACCAGGCCGGAGCAGGCCCCCGGGCGCTATGCGAAATGGCTGGACGAGCTGCGCGACCCGCCGCTGATGCGCGCCTATGCAAGCCGGGAAGAGGTGAAGGCGCGGCTGCGCAAGAACAATCCGCGCCTGACCGACGAACGAGCGGATTTCCTGTCGCGCCATTGGGCCGCCGAGAATGCACAGGGGGAATGGGAAATCCTGGGAGATCCGGCGCACAAGCTGGTTAATCCCAACCTTTACCGCATCGAGGAAGTGCTGGCGTGCTGGCAGGAGATCACCGCGCCGGTGCTGTGGGTGGAGGCGGATGACACCGAAGCGTGGCGCTGGATGGGGGCGAAGGAAACGGCGCGGGTCGAGATCGACCGGCGTATCACCTTCATCCGGGACGTGCAGACCGCGTCGATCGCCGATGCCGGCCATATGTTGCATCACGACCAGCCGGAAGCCCTGGCAACACTGATCGAACAATTCCTCGCCTGACCCGGGATCGCCTGCATTTTCCGGATGTCGAAGTGCTGCACGGCGCCCATGCGCGCTACAATAGTTGCACCTGATTCCACGCTCCGGTTCCGCATGCTCAACGTCGACCTTCACTGTCATTCCAATGTATCCGATGGCGCACTTGCGCCGGCGGAAGTTGCCGCGCGCGCGAAGGCGGGCAGCGTGGACGTATGGGCGTTGACCGACCACGATGAAATTGGCGGCATCGCCGAGGCGCGCGAAGCGGCGGCCGCGCTGGGAATGCGTTACGTGACCGGCGTGGAAATATCGGTGACGTGGGCGGGGCGCACGATCCATGTGGTCGGCCTGCGGTTCGACGAGAACAACCGCGACCTGGCGGAAGGCCTGAAGCGAACCCGCTGCGGCCGGGAGCAGCGCGCGCACGAGATGGCCGCGCAGCTCGCCGCCGTCGGAATTCCGGACGCGTTCGAAGGGGCGCTCAAGCACGTGGGCAATCCTGACCTGATTTCAAGAACGCATTTTGCGCGCTACATCATTGAAACCGGCGCTTGCAAGGATGTGCAGGAAGTCTTTGCCAACTACCTGATCGAAGGCAAACCCGGCTATGTGCCGCATCGCTGGGCAACGCTGCGCGACGCGGTTTCCTGGATCCGCGGCGCCGGCGGGATCGCCGTGGTGGCGCACCCCGGCCGCTATGATCTCTCCGACCTGGAACTCGACGCCTTGCTGTCCGAGTTCAAGCAGCTTGGCGGTGCCGGTGTGGAAGTCGTCACCGGCAGCCATACCGTCGACGAATATGCCCGCTTCGCGCGGATCGCGCAGCAGTACGGCTTGCTCGCATCCCGCGGTTCCGACTTCCACGCGCCGGGCGAGTCGCAGACCGAACTCGGGGCATTGCCGGCGCTGCCGCCCAATCTGACCCCTGTCTGGCACGACTGGGCGGTATAAGCGCTCAGCCCGGGTTTTCCTGCGCAACGTGCTTGCGTTTGTGGCATCATTCGCCACTTGAATTTCCCTGCATTAAACCCAATCTTGGCCTACAAACAAGGAGGCTTTGCATGAAACGTATCGTACTTTTCCTGGCGACCAATCTTGCCGTCATGCTGGTGATGTCGGTTGTGCTGTCCTTGCTGGGCGTCAACCGGTACCTGACCGCGAACGGGCTGAACATGGGCGCGTTGATGGTGTATTCGCTGGTGGTCGGCTTCACAGGCGCCATCATTTCGCTGCTCATGAGCAAGCAGATGGCGAAATGGTCCACCGGCGCGCATGTGATCGACGCGCCGTCGACCTCGACCGAACTGTGGCTGGTCGATACCGTGAGAAAGCTCGCCGAACGTGCCGGCATCGGCATGCCGGAGGTGGCCATCTATGAAGGCGAACCGAATGCATTCGCGACCGGCGCCTTCAAGGATTCCGCGCTGGTGGCAGTGTCGACCGGACTGCTGGAGAGCATGACGCGCGACGAGGTCGAAGCGGTGCTCGGCCACGAGATCGCGCACGTCGCCAACGGCGACATGGTGACCCTGACCCTGATCCAGGGCGTGGTGAATACCTTCGTGGTATTCCTTGCGCGCGTGGTCGGGTACATGATCGACAAGACGGTGTTCCGCAACAACGAGGACCGCGGCCCGGGCATCGGCTACATGGTCACGGTATTCGTCTGCGAAATCGTGTTCGGCATCCTCGCGTCCATCATCGTCGCCTGGTTCTCGCGCTATCGGGAGTTCCGTGCCGACGCCGGTTCGGCCAGGCTGCTCGGCACCCCGCAGCCGATGGTCAAGGCGCTGGCGCGCCTCGGCGGCATGGAAGCGCCGGAAAGCATGCCGCAGAACTTCAGGGCATTCGGCATCAATGGCGGCCGTTCCGGATTTGCGGCGCTCTTCTCCAGCCATCCGCCGATCGAGGAGCGCATCGCTGCGCTGCGCGGACTGAGCTGAATGACATTTTTTCATTGCAACGGCGGTCGTGACAGACCGCCGTTTTTTTGTTCCGGCCACAGCTAAAGCTGCTTAACCTGCTGCGCAAGTCAGCCTTCACTGAGACTTCGTTTTAGTTTCGGCCGCAGCGGCGCTGCTTAACTTGCTGCGCAAGTCAGCCTTCACTGAGACTTCGTTTTCATGAGCCAATTTTTTCAGATCCATCCCGAAAACCCGCAGTTGCGCCTGGTCCGCCAGGCGGCGCAAATCATCCATGGCGGCGGCATCGTCGCGCTGCCCACCGATTCCTGCTACGCGCTGGTCTGCCATCTGGACGACAAGGCCGCAGTGGAGCGCTTGCGCCGCATCCGCGGCGTGGACGACAAGCACCACCTGACGCTGCTGTGCCGTGACTTGAGCGAGATCGCGCAATATGCGCGGGTCGACAATCGCCAGTACCGGATGCTGAAGGCGGCTACCCCCGGCCCCTATACCTTTATCCTCGAAGCGACCAGGGAAGTGCCGCGGCGCCTGAGCCACCCGTCGCGCAAGACGATCGGCCTGCGGGTGCCGGAAAACACGATTGCGCATGCGCTGCTGGAAGAGCTGGGCCAGCCGCTGCTCGGCACGACGCTGATCCTGCCCGGTGAAAGCGAACCCCTGACCGACCCGGAAGACGTGCGCAGCCGTCTGGAACGCCAGATCGAGTGCGTGATCGACGGCGGCGCCTGCAGCCTGGAGCCGACCACCGTGATCGACCTGACGGACAGCGAGCCGGTTCTCGTGAGGCAAGGCCGCGGCGACGCCGCGATGTTCGGCCTGTGAGTGATTCACGCCAGCGCGGGCCGCATCCGGCTCGCGCCACCCCCCTCTGATAAAATCCCCGCCATGGATCAAATTATTCAAACGATTGCCGTCCTGGCAATTCCGGTGATCTTTGCGATCACGCTGCACGAAGCCGCCCACGCGTATGCCGCACGCTACTTTGGCGATGCGACCGCCTACCTGCAGGGGCGCATGAGCCTCAACCCCGTGAAGCATATCGACCCGCTCGGCACGATCCTGATCCCGGTGCTGCTGTATTGGGCCAGTTCCGGTTCCTTTTTCTTCGGCTACGCGAAGCCGGTTCCGGTGGATTGGAGCAACCTGCGCAAACCCAAGCGCGACATGGCCTGGGTCGCTCTCGCGGGGCCGGGGGCGAACGTGGTGATGGCGCTGATGTGGATGCTGATGGCGATCTCGCTGCGCGTGCTGAACATCAACGAGCCGTTCTTCGCGAACATGGCGGCCGCGGGTGTCTGGTTCAACCTGCTGCTGTTCGCCTTCAACCTGTTTCCGGTTCCGCCGCTTGACGGCGGCCGGGTGCTGACGAGCATGCTGCCCAACAGGATGGCGTATCGTTTCGCGCAGCTCGAGCCCTACGGATTTTTCATCGTGATCGGCCTGGCCGTCATGAATCTGCTGCAATACTGGGTGACGCCGGTACGGACCCTCGCCCAGACCGCGTTGCTCGTCATCGTTTCTCCCTTGACCTTCTTACTGAACTGACACTATGTTTCCCGATCGCGTAGTTTCCGGCATGCGCCCCACCGGTGCGATGCACCTCGGCCACTATCATGGCGCGCTCAAGAACTGGATCAAGATGCAGTCCGAACTGCCTTGCCTGTTCTTCGTCGCCGACTGGCATGCGCTGACGACGCATTACGACGACCCGAGCATCATCGAATCCAGCACCTGGGACATGGTGATCGACTGGCTCGCCGCCGGCATCGACCCGTCGCAGGCGACGCTGTTCATCCAGTCCAAGGTGCCCGAGCATGCCGAGCTGCACCTGCTGCTGTCGATGGCGACGCCGCTCGGCTGGCTGGAGCGGGTGCCGACCTACAAGGATCAGCAGGAAAAGCTGGCCGATCGCGACCTGGCCACCTACGGCTTCCTCGGCTACCCGCTGCTGCAGGCGGCCGACGTGCTGATCTATCGCGCCAGCCTGGTGCCGGTGGGCGAGGACCAGGTGCCGCACATCGAAATGATGCGCGAGCTGGCGCGCCGCTTCAACCACCTGTACGGCAGGGAGAAGGGCTTCGAGGAAAAGGCGCAGGAGGCGATCAAGAAGCTTGGCAGCAAGCGTGCGCGCATGTACACGGAATTGCGCAACGCGTTCCAGGAGCAGGGCAATGCCGATGCGCTGGAACAGGCCAGGGCGATGCTGGACGAAACCCAGAACCTGTCGATGATCGACCGCGAACGCCTGTTCGGCTACCTCGAAGGCAGCCGCAAGATCATCCTGGTGGAACCGCAGGCGCGCCTGACCGAAGCGTCCCGCATGCCGGGCCTGGACGGGCAGAAAATGTCCAAGAGCTACGGCAACGCAATCAGCCTGCGCGAAGACCGCGATACCGTGACCAAGAAAGTGCGGACCATGCCGACCGACCCGGCGCGCGTGCGGCGCACCGACCCGGGCGACCCGGAAAAGTGCCCGGTGTGGCAGCTGCACCAGGTCTACTCCGACCAGGACACCAAGGACTGGGTGATGAAGGGATGCCGCTCCGCCGGTATCGGCTGCCTCGAGTGCAAGCAGCCAGTGGTCGACGGCATCCTGAAGGAGCAGGAGCCGATGCGTGAGCGCGCGCAGCAGTACCTGGACGATCCGTCGCTGGTCCGCGCGATCGTCGCCGATGGTTGCGACAAGGCGCGCAAGCTGGCGCAGGAAACCATGCGCGACGTGCGCGAGGCGATGGGTCTGAGCTACAGCTGACGTTCGCCGTGTCCGATCTGCTGCCTCCTCATCCGCCAACCGATGCGCCTTCCGCCTGGGTGGCGCGCTTCGCGCCGCTGATCCCGTCAGGCGAGGTGCTCGACCTTGCCTGCGGCGGCGGACGGCACGCGCGCCTGCTTGCCGCACTCGGGCGCGCGGTGCTCGCGATCGACCGCGATACGGCGGCGCTTGCAATGGCGGCGGGGCAGGGCATCACTACCCGGCAGGTCGACCTCGAAGCCGAGGGCGCGGTCTGGCCGTTCGAGCAAAACCGCTTTGCCGGCATCGTCGTGACCAATTACCTGCACCGGCCGCTGTTCCCCCATCTCGTACGCAGCCTTGCTGCAGGCGGCGTGCTGATCTACGAAACCTTCGCGCAGGGGAATGAGCAATTTGGCAAGCCCTCCAACCCGGCTTTCCTGTTGCGTCACGGGGAACTGCTCGGACTGGCGTCGATGGTGGATGGATTGCACGTCGTCGCGTATGAAGACGGCTTTGTCGGCGTCCCGCGGCCGGCAATGGTCCAGCGAATCTGCCTGCTCAAGGCCGGCGCGCCGGCGGAAGCGCGCCTGGCGTGACGCCCGAATGTGAACCCCGAATGCACCCGGTATTGCCCCACGGGACCGGGCTATCCGCTACAATCAACGTTTTATCTCTTTAGCCATTCACACCATCATGATCCAGGGCAGCATAGTCGCCATTGTCACCCCCATGCATGCTGACGGCAGTCTCGACCTGCCGGGGCTGCGCAAACTGATCGACTGGCACATCGCCGAAGGCACCGACGGCATCGTCATCGTCGGCACCACCGGCGAGTCGCCGACGGTCTCGGTCGAAGAGCATTGCGAGCTGATCAAGGTCGCGGTGGAGCACGTCGCCAAGCGCATCCCGGTGATTGCCGGCACGGGCGGCAATTCGACTATCGAAGCGATCGAACTGACGCAGTATGCGAAGAACGTCGGCGCCGATGCATCCCTGCTCGTCGTACCGTATTACAACCGGCCGACCCAGGAAGGCATGTACCAGCACTTCCGGAAGATCGCCGAATCGGTAGACCTGCCGGCGATCCTGTACAACGTGCCCGGCCGCACCGTCGCCGACATGGCGAATGAGACCATCCTGCGCCTGGCGCAGGTGCCGGGTATCGTCGGGGTCAAGGATGCGACCGGCAATATCGCGCGCGGCAGCGACCTGATCCGCCTGGCGCCGAAGTCCTTCGCCGTCTACTCCGGCGACGACCCGACTGCGATGGCGCTCATGTTCTGCGGCGCCAGGGGCAATATCTCGGTCACCGCGAATGTTGCGCCGCGCGGCATGCACGAACTCTGCGCGGCCGCCATGGCAGGCCGCGTGGCCGAAGCGGTAGCCATCAACAACAAGCTCCTGCCGCTGCATAACAAGTTGTTCGTGGAACCGAACCCGGTACCGGTGAAGTGGGCGATGGCCGAGATGGGCTTGATCCCGCCGGGCATCCGCCTGCCGCTGGTGCCGCTGGGAGAAGGCTATCGCGAGACCGTGCGCGCGGCTTTGCGCGAATCCGGTGTATTACAATAAGCGCCGCCTTCCGGGCAGACCAGCAGATTTCACCTCATCAGCAACGACATGACTATTCGCAAGAACACCCGTATCGCTCAACGTGGACTTATTCTCGGGCTGGCCGTTGCCGGCCTGGCCGGCTGCAGCTCGCTCGGATCGGTGCTGGAGCCGGGCCGCGTCGAGTACAAGAGCGCCGGCAAGGCGCCGTCGCTGGAGGTGCCGCCGGACCTGACCCAGCTGCAGCGGGAAAACCGCTATGCGATTCCGGAAGCGACCCGGGGTAGTGCCACCGCGTCCAGCTACAACCAGCAGCAGGTTACGCGCCCGGTAGTGCCGGCGGCCTCTTCCGTTGCCGTAAGCGCCGCGACGGACATCCGCATCGAACGCAACGGCAACCAGCGCTGGCTGGTCGTCAAGCAGCCGCCCGAGGCGCTTTGGCCGCAGATCAAGGACTTCTGGCAGGATTCCGGATTCCTGGTCAGCTATGAGCAGCCGCAGGCCGGCATCATGGAAACCGACTGGGCGGAGAACCGCGCGAAAATCCCGCAGGATTTCATTCGCAACACCATCGGCAAGGCGCTCGACGCGCTCTACTCGACCGGCGAACGCGACAAGTTCCGAACCCGCCTCGAGCGTACCGCGGACGGCACGACCGAGATCTACATCAGCCATCGCGGCATGCAGGAAGTGCTGGTCGGCCAGCAGAAGGATTCGACCGTGTGGACGCCGCGTGCGGCCGATCCCGAACTCGAGGCCGAATTCCTGTCGCGCCTGATGTCCCGCCTCGGCGTGGAAACGACGCGTGCAAGGACAACCGTCGAAAGCGTTGCGGCGCAACCGTCGCGCGCCAAGCTGGTCAAAGGCACCAGCGGCGGCTTTGTCGAAGTGGATGAAGGCTTTGACCGCGCATGGCGGCGCGTCGGCCTCGCGCTCGACCGCGTCGGCTTCACCGTCGAAGACCGCGACCGTGCGCAGGGCTTGTACTATGTCCGTTATGTCGATCCGGACCAGGATCAAAAGAAGGCCGCAGACAAGGGCTTCTTGTCGAAACTGTTCTCCTTCGGCTCCGATGACAAGGCAAAATCGGCGCAGCGTTACCGCATTGCGGTGAAGTCGGTTGGCGCGGCCAGCCAGGTCAGCGTGCTCAACAGCGATGGCCGCGCGGAATCGTCGCAGATTGCCGACAGGATCCTGTCGCTGTTGAACGAGCAACTCAAGTAATCGAATCAGCTATTGAAATTTGCCAGTCTTGGAAGCGGCAGTGAAGGAAATGCGCTTCTGATCTCCACCGCATCCGGCACGACACGCACCACCGTCATGCTGGATTGCGGGTTCGCGATACGCGAGACCGAACGGCGCCTGCAAAGAGCAGGACTGGCGCCAACCGAGCTCGCCGGCATCGTCGTCACCCATGAGCACCAGGACCACGTCGGCGGCGTCTTCAAGTTCGCGCGTCGGCATCGCGTCCCGGTCTGGCTTACCTTCGGCACCTACCAAGCAGTGCGCCACGATTGTGAAGGCGTGGACATTTCTTTCTGCCGGGACGGCGCCAGCTTCGCGATACAGGACCTCTTATTCACGCCCTACACCGTTCCGCACGACGCGCGGGAACCGGTCCAGTATGTCGCAAGCGACAAGCGCTTCCGCCTCGGCGTGCTGACCGACGCCGGACAGGCGACCTCCCACCTGATCGCCGCCCTCGGCGGCTGCGATGCTTTGGTTTTGGAGTGCAATCACGATCGCCAGATGCTCGCGAATTCCTCCTATCCCCCGTCGCTCAAGCGCCGTATCGGCGGCGACTACGGGCATCTTGCGAACGAAACGACGGCGGAAATCCTCGCGGCACTGGACAAATCCCGCCTGAAAACCGTCGTCGGCGCGCATCTCTCCCAGCAGAACAACACGCCCGAACTCGCGCGCAAGGCATTATGCGGCGTGGTCGAGAAAGAGGGTATCGAGGTGATGATTGCCTGCCAGGCGGAAGGATTCGACTGGGTCGACCTGGCGGCGGGTGGGTAAAGAGCGCGGTTTCCTCGCGCGGAAAACAAAAAAGCCGACCAGATGGTCGGCTTTTTTGCGAGTAACCGTGGATTACTTCGATGCAGCCGGAGCAGCAGCAGCCGGAGCGGAAGCTTCAGCGGAAGCAGCCGGAGCAGCAGCAGCCGGTGCAGCAGCGTCAGCGGAAGCAGCCGGAGCAGCAGCAGTAGCGTCAGCGGAAGCAGCCGGAGCAGCAGCAGCCGGTGCGGAGGCTTCCGGAGCAGCAGCAGCCGGAGCAGCAGCCGGAGCAGCAGCTTCTTCCTTCTTGCCGCAAGCAGCCAGGGCAACAGCCAGCAGGGATGCAATCAACAGAGTCTTTTTCATGGATTTCCCTTCAAAATTTATTATAAAAAATTATGCGATGAATAATTACCGGTAATTATCGCTCTATATAGGCGCCCTCTTCATGCCACGGATGTTGCAGTGCGGCACTCCAAAAACTCCTAGCCCGAGATTATAGCGAGTTTTTTTACAACAGAGCATGCGTCGTTTTCTTATGGGTAAGGAATTTGTAAGAAATTACTACAAAAAGGCAATCCCTTCTTTTCTGATTCGTCCGCGGACTCAGGCAAGCTGCAGCCATCCATCCTGATACCACGCGTGCAGCGTTTCCTGCACGTCCGGGGATGCGGCAGCAACGCCTGCCGCGTCGAGCCGGCGCAGATCCGCCAGCGGCACCAACGCGGCGCGGTCCGCGCGTCCGGCGACGAAAGACTCGCCGTTAATGAACACATGCCTGCCGGCATACATCATGCGCGTTTTGCGTGACAACGCGACGCCACGCTTGCCAGCGGTCTGGATGAAACGGGCAAGCGACAAGGGACGCTCGGGCGGATCGAAAAAGACAGTGGGTTTCGGCTCTGACAGGTATTCGCCGAGGAAAATGGCGACGTCGTCCTTGCTGGGCCGAATCTTGTCGAGCTGGGCTGCCACTTGCGCCAGCATTGCGCTTCCGATTTCTGCCGGCCGCCGTGTCGCTTCAAGCTCCGGGTCGGCGTAGTGGCCTGGCAGGTCGACCGATTCGGCCATGAAATGCAGGAAGCCTTCCCCGAGTTCCTGGAAGGATGGCGTGCGGAAGCCGACCGAATAGGTCATGCACTCGCCCACGGCAATGCCGTCATGCGCGAATTGCGGCGGCAGGTACAGCATGTCGCCAGGTTCGAGGATGAATTCCTGCTCCGGCGTGAAGTTTTTCAAGATCTTGAGCGGCATGCCTTCGACCAGAGTGCGGTCGGTATTGGCGCCGATGCGCCACAACCGCTTGCCATGCGCCTGCAGCAGGAAAACATCATAGGCGTCGAAATGCGGGCCGACCCCGCCGCCATCGGTCGCGTAACTGATCATCAGGTCGTCGAGCCTGGCATCCGGAATGAAACGGAACTGCTGCATCAGCTGGTCGGCGCCGTCGTGATGCAGGTTGACGCCCTGCACCAGCGTGGTCCAGCGCTTCTTCGTCGCAGCCGGCAGCTGCGCGAAGGGGCCATGCTGGATCTGCCAGCGCGAACCGAAATGCGTGACCAGGCGGGATTCGACATCGTCCCGCGTCGTCATTTCCCACAACGCTTCGCGGGAAAGCAGGGGAGTGAATCCGGGGATCGCCTGGCGTATCAGCAAGGGTTTCTTGTGCCAGTAGTCGCGAAGGAATTGCTGCGGCGTGAGTCCGCCAAGGAGGGGGAGTTTTTTCATCTTCATATTTATATAGGCACGGCTATTGCTGTTAAGCTAAGAAGACCAGGCAGAAAATAGCCATGGTGGCAAGGGAAGGCGGACGATTATAATCTCGCGACAAGCTGACACGAAAGGACGGAGCATGAAGATTGCCAAGAACACCGTTGTGACGGTGCACTACAAACTCTCGGACGCGCAGGGCAATCTGATTGAGGAGAGCCGGGAGCCGATGGTCTACCTGCATGGCGGCTATGAGAATACGCTGCCGAAGATCGAAGAGGCGCTGGAGGGCAAGGACGTCGGTTATGAAACCACGATCCAGGTCGAGCCGGATGACGCCTTCGGCGAATACGACCCGAACCTGATCAAGATCGAGCCGCGCAACCGCTTGCCGGAGCCGGTCGAGGTCGGCATGCAATTCGAAGGGACGCCGGACGACGCCGAGGGCGGGCAGGAATCGCTGATCTTCACCGTCACGGATATCGCCGACGACCAGGTCGTCCTGGATGGCAACCATCCTCTTGCCGGCATGGCATTGCGTTTCACGCTGAGCGTCGCCGAGGTACGTGGTGCGACCGAGGAGGAGATTGCGCACGAACATGTGCATGGCGCCCACGGCCATCATCATGATGAGGATGATGCCGGCGGTGACGGGCCGGAAGCCGAGGACGGCGATCACTTCCGCAGCCACCCGTTGCACTGAAGTTCCGGCTTCATGCAGGGATTACACGGGCCGCGTCATTACTACATGGTGACGCCGTGGCCCGGATGTGTCCTGCGCAGCACGAGCCGGGCGGCTCGCGCCATGTCTAGCGGTGGCGGTTTTCCACCTGCTGCGGGAACGGCTCGAGGGTAAATAATGCGGGGCCGGACGGTTTTACCGTCACCTTCATCCATGCCGGCGCCGCCAGCAGTTCCCCAAGGTTGCCTTGCCAGTAAATCCGCGGTCCGGTGTTGTCCTGGCCTCCCGATGCATGGACAAGCAAGACTTTCCCGGGAAATTTTGTCGCCAGGCCAAGAATCAGCTTGCGCGTTTCCGCGAAACCGTCCCTGCCTTGCGCATTCGGCGCCGACAGCGGGTTGGCATCGCTGAACAGCACGACTGCCTTGAACTTCCCCTGTTGCGCAAGCGTGAAGACGCGGTTGAGCCAATTGCGGTTTGCGACCAGCCTGTCCTCGAATTCACTATTTCGTCCGGCGTCGGGCAGGTAGTGGTTGTTGTCGCTTGGAAGATTCACTGTTGCGAACATGATCCCGTCGATCGTCCAGCGCGCGTTCTCGGCAAAACCGCGGAACTTGGCGATGGTGGACTGGCGCGCCAGCGCGATCTTGTCGGCGCCAAGTGAAAAACTATCTGCGAAGTACAGGTCGCGCAGCCGGTTGAGCTTGGCCAGCGCATCCGATTTGCCGACCTCGGTGCGGCACTCCGCCCAGTCGCTCGCCGTCAGCGACAGGATCAGCGCATGCTGCGAGTCCTGCAGCACTTCCTTTCTTTGCTGATAGAGGTTGTCCGTGCAAGGCTCGCGACCGGCCTTCAATCCGTGGACGACGACAAATGCAAGGTTTTCCGCGTCGGTTTCCTTGATGGTGTTTCCGAGGTTGCTGTCGACATCCGTCCGCGGCAATGCATGCGCAACCACGCCGAAGCTGAATGCATCGAACGCGTGCGCCATAGGAAGCCCCTGCATCAGGGCGACGCATAGCAGCATTGACTGCAACATGACGTTTTTCATTGCTGGTCGAGCAAGGCCCTCAGCCGGTACAAGGCGTCAAGCGCCTCCCGGGGCGTCATCGCATCCGGGTCGATTTCCGCAAGCGCATCCCTTACCGCTGTGACCGCCGCATCCGGACCGCGTTCGTGCTCTTCTTCCTCGACAAGTGCGGCCGGGGGAGATGCAAACAGGTCGAATTGCGGGGTTGACTGCACGGAATGGGCTTCCAGCACAGCAAGGTGTCTGCGGGCCGCCCTGATCACGGGTTGCGGTACGCCCGCCAGCTGCGCCACCTGGAGGCCATAGCTTTGGGACGCCGGGCCGGGTTGCACCGCATGCAGGAACACAATGCTGTCCTTGTGCTCCACCGCCGACAGGTGCACGTTCGCCGCCGCCGGATGCGTTTCCGGCAACTGGGTCAGCTCGAAGTAATGAGTTGCGAACAGCGTGAAGCTGCGCGTCGTGTCGATCAAATGGCGGGCGATCGCCCAGGCCAGGGCGAGGCCGTCGAAGGTCGATGTGCCGCGCCCGACCTCGTCCATCAGCACCAGCGAATGCTCGGTCGCGCCATTCAGGATGGCCGCTGATTCCGTCATCTCCACCATGAAGGTGGAACGGCCGCCGGCAAGATCGTCCGCGGCGCCGATGCGGGTGAAGATGCGGTCGATGGGACCGATGGTTGCGCGGGTGGCGGGCACAAAGCTGCCGACATAGGCCAGCAGCGTAATGAGGGCGACCTGGCGCATGAAGGTCGACTTGCCGCCCATGTTCGGGCCGGTGATCAGCAGCAGCCGGCGCTCGTTGTTCAACTCGCAGTCGTTCGCGATGAAGCGTTCGATCTGGTTTTCAACCACCGGATGGCGACCCTGCTCGATCAGGATGGCCGGCTCCGGCACCAGGTGCGGCGCGGACCAGTTGTTGCGCATCGCGTGGTCGGCCAGCGCGACCAGCGTATCCAGCTGCGCGAGCGCATGGGCGATGGATTGCAGCGTGCCGATGTGGGGCGCCAGGTCGGCCAGTATTTTCTCGTAGAGGAATTTCTCCCGGCTCAGCGCGCGCTCCTGCGCGGACAGTGCCTTGTCTTCGAAGGCTTTCAGTTCCGGCGTGATGTAGCGTTCCGCATTCTTCAGCGTCTGGCGGCGGCGATAATCGTCCGGCACCTTGTCGGTCTGTCCGTGCGTGACCTCGATATAGAAGCCGTGCACCTTGTTGTACTCGACCCGCAGGTTGGCGATGCCGGTGCGCGCCCGTTCGCGGACCTCGAGGTCGACCAGGAACTGGCCGGCGTTTTCCGACAGCGCGCGCAGTTCATCCAGCTCCGCATCGAAGCCGCGAGCGATCACGCCGCCGTCGCGCACCATCGCGGCCGGCTCGAGCGCGATGCCGCGTTCCAGCAGCTCCAGGCATTCCGACGGCGTCGCCAGCGCGTCGTGAATGGCTCTCAGCAGCGGCGCATCCGCATCCTTGTTGCACACCGCGACGTAGGCGCGCAGTGAGGGCAGCTGCTGCAGGCCGGCGCGCAGGCCGGCCAGATCGCGCGGACGGGCGGAAAGCAGCGCAATGCGGGTGGTGATGCGTTCAATATCCGGCACCGCAGCCAGCGTCGCTGACAGGCCGGAGGCGGCATCGGCGCGCATCAGCGCGTTCAGTGCCGCATGCCGCGCCTTCGCCACTTCCTGGTCGCGCCGGGGATGGTGCAGCCAGTGGCGCAGCAGGCGTGATCCCATCGCGGTACGGCAGTGATCAAGTTGTGAGAACAGGGTAGGGGCGGCGCCGTTCCCTTCCTGCCCGCGGATGGTTTCCGTCAGTTCCAGGTTGCGGCGGGTGGACGCATCGAGGCCGATGAATTCATTTTCCGATTCGACAGCAAGCGTGCGCACATGCTGCAGGCCCTTGCCCTGCGTCGACTGTGCGTAGCGCAGCAGCGCGCCGGCCGCACCGATCGCCGCAGCCAGGCTATCAGCGCCGAAGCCGCTCAACGTTGCCACGGCAAGCTGTTCCAGCAGCGCCTTCTTGCCGGCGTTGAGGTCGAAGTGCCAGTCCGGCACGGTCGTGCATTTGCCGTTGGCCGGAAGGACAGGAAGGGATGCAGTTTGTTCGGTCAGCAGGATTTCGGCGGGCGCGATGCGTTCAAGCTCCTGCTTGAGCCGCGCCTCGAGGGCCTTGGCATCGCCGCTGAATTCCATCACGCGCAGCGCGCCGCTTGCCATCGCCAGCCATGCGAGGCCGACGCTCATCGTCTTGCGCTGAGTGACGATGTGCAGCGCCAGCAGCGGTCGTTCGGATTTTTCCGGCAGCAGGTCGGAGTCGGTCAGTGTGCCCGGCGTGACCACGCGCACCACCTTGCGCTCGACCGGCCCCTTGCTGGTTGCCGGATCGCCGATCTGCTCGCAGATTGCCACCGACTCGCCGAGCTTGATCAGCTTCGCGAGATACTGTTCCACCGAGTGGAAAGGCACGCCCGCCATCTTGATCGGTGTGCCGTTCGACGCGCCGCGCTGGGTGAGGGTGATGCCAAGCAGGCGCGCGGCCTTTTCGGCATCGTCGAAGAACAGCTCGTAGAAATCGCCCATGCGGTAGAACACCAGCATGTCCGGATAGTCGGCCTTGATGCGCAGATACTGCTGCATCATCGG
>Ga0196971_1000480_pt1 | contig 29282 bp, 25 predicted proteins | sample S1v_1013CmetaG_FD_148660 | JGI IMG/M metagenome (GOLD analysis project Ga0196971, IMG submission 148660) | Soil microbial communities from Anza Borrego desert, Southern California, United States - S1+v_10-13C | ecosystem: Environmental > Terrestrial > Soil > Desert | place: USA: California...
GCATCTGGCAGGTGCCAGGCGGCGCGCTCGAACAGGAAGGAGGCAACCACCATCGTGAGGGTGGTCAGCGCCAGCATCCAGAAGGTGAGCGAGATCGTCGGCATCGCCAGCGTGGAACGTTTCATCACAACCGTTCCATATCCCCAGCCGGCAGCGGCGATCAACGCAAACACCGTGCCGAGCGGGTTGCCGGCCAGCGCGGAAAATTCGCTCGACAGCAGCAGCAGCGCGCCAGCGAGCGCGCAGGCAATGCCGATCCATGCCGCGCGCGTCGGCCGTTCCCCGAAGAACAGCAGCGCGCAGAGCACGGCCCAGACCGGCATCGTGTAGCCGAGGATGGCGGCGCGGCCGGAAGAGAGCATTTTGACGCCGAGAATCATGAATACATGCCAGAACAGCATGTTCGGTATCGCCAGGCGGATCACCTCCAGCACTTTCCCCTTCGGGATCGTGAGCGGCGCGTCCTGCACGCGGGCCGCGAGCCACAGCGTCGGCAGCCCGCCTATCATGCTCAGCGTGCGAAAGCTAAGCGGCGGAAAGTCGCGCACGCCGAACTTCATGATCGGCCAGTTGATGCCCCAGCACAGGGTCAGCAGGATGAGAAGGATCCAGTCCTTGCGGGAAAGGGAAGTCATGCCGAAACGATATCATGGCGCGTTACAATGCGCACTGACGCAAGCGCCACCGTTTGCGGTGCGACCGATTTCCCTGAACGCTACTATTGGGCCCAGCCGTGACCTTCATCGACAAACTCGCCGCCGCCTGGACGGCCAACCATTCCCTGCTGTGCGTCGGCCTCGATCCCGACACCGCGAAATTCCCGGCGCAGCTGCGCGACCGGCCCGACGCCATCTTTGCCTTCTGCAAGGCGATCATCGACGCGACGGCGGATGCCGCCTGCGCCTTCAAGCCGCAGATCGCCTATTTCGCGGCGCTGCGCGCGGAAGACCAGCTGGAAGCGATCTGCGACTACCTGCGCAAGACCTATCCGGCCATCCCGGTGGTGCTCGACGCCAAGCGCGGCGACATCGGCGCCACCGCCGAGCAGTATGCGCGCGAAGCCTTCGAGCGCTATGGCGCCGACGCGGTGACCGTCAATCCCTACATGGGCTTCGACTCGGTTGCGCCTTACCTCGAATGGAAAGACCGCGGCGTGATCGTGCTCTGCCGCACCTCCAACCCGGGCGGCTCCGACCTGCAATTCCTGAGCGCGGACGGCAAGCCGGTCTACCAGCATGTCGCGCAACTGGTCGCGGAAAAATGGAATACCAGCGGCCAGTGCGGCCTGGTGGTGGGCGCGACCTTCCCGAACGAACTGGCGCAGGTGCGCCGCATCGTCGGCGACATGCCGCTGCTGGTGCCCGGCGTGGGCGCCCAGGGCGGCGACGTCGAGGCAACGGTGAAGGCGGGCAGGACGGCGTCCGGCGCCGGCATGATGATCAACTCCTCGCGCGCGATCCTGTACGCGAAGCCGGATGCGCAGGCCGGCGAAGATTTCGCGGCGGCGGCGCGGCGCGTGGCGATGGAGACGCGCGACGCGATCAATGCGTTCCGCTTCTAGCACGCCCTCGGGATAACTTAATGAAGCGTACGTTGGGAGGGGTTGTGGAGGTAGGGCACAGTGAAACCCAGCGTGCGTTCCAGACGCGGTATCCGGTGGGTTTCGCTGCGCTCTACCTCGGCGGCCCCACCCACCCTACAATTCTTTACCTGGAAAAATCATCCAGATGGTTTTGGCGTAGAGGATCGTAGGGTGGGTTGAGCGCGAGCGAAACCCGCCGTGCACTCCACGAACAGCTGTCGAGGGGTTTTGCTTGAGCTCTATGTCGGCGACCCCACTCTACTATCCTTTAGATTTATCTGGACGTTCTACTCGCGCAAGCGACTGTCGCCAAGCAGTGCCTCGTAGACCGCCAGGTCGCGCGCCGAGAAACAGCAGAAGATCACTTCGCGCAGCACGACCAGCCCGGTGACGGCGCCGCGTACGGTGTCGACCGCGATGCGTGCCGCCGCTTCCGCCGGATAGCCATAGACGCCGGTGCTGATCGCCGGGAAGGCAATGCTGGCCGCGCCGCAGCCGGCGGCGACTTGCAGCGAGCTGCGATAGCACGATGCCAGCAGTTCCGCTTCGCCTTCCGTGCCGCCGCGCCACACCGGCCCGACGGTATGGATCACGAAGCGCGCCGGCAGCTTGTACCCCAGGGTGAGCTTCGCATCTCCGGTGTCGCAGCCGCCGAGCCGCCGGCATTCCTCCAGCAGATCCGGTCCGGCGGCGCGGTGGATCGCGCCGTCCACGCCGCCCCCGCCAAGCAGCGAGGAATTGGCGGCATTGACGATCGCGTCCACCGCCAGCGTGGTGATATCGGCCTGAAGCGCGCGCAGCACGGCGGTCACCGCATTACTCCTCGCCGAAGAACGCCAGCATGTCCGCCAGCAGCAGGTCCGGCACCTGTTCCGGAATGAAGTGGCCGGCGGGCACGGCTTTGCCGGTCACCGGCAGCACGCATTTCGCCTGCCAGTCTTCCAGCGGCTTGAACAGGCGGCCGACCACGCCGTGCTCGCCCCACAGAACGCGCACCGGGCAGGCAATGCGCGTGGTCTCATGGTCGCGGTCGTGCTCGAGGTCGATGCCCGCCGCGGCGCGGTAATCCTCGCAGGCGGCATGGATCGCGTCGGGCCGGACGAAGCAGCGCTCGTATTCCGCCATCGCTTCGGGATCGATGAACTGCGCGCCGTTCGAACCCCAGTTGCCCAGCGTCGCACGCAGCAGGAAGGCGGCGCTGTTGCCGATCAGCGTTTCCGGCACCGGATACGGCTGGATCAGGAAGAACCAGTGGTAATAGAGCGTCGCGAAGGTCTTGTCGGTGGCTTCGTACATCGTGCGCGTGGGCGAGATGTCGAGAATCATCAGCTTCTTCACCGCCTCGGGATGGTCGAGCGCGAGCCGGTGCGCGACGCGGCCGCCGCGGTCATGGCCGCACAGGTAAAACGATGGATGCCCGAGCACCCGCATCAGTTCGACCATGTCCTGCGCCATCGCCCGCTTCGAATAATTCGCATGGCCGGGCTCGCCCGGCGGGCGCGAGGAATCGCCGTAGCCGCGCAGGTCCGGCATGACCAGCGTGAAGCGGCGCGCGAGTTCGTCCGCTACCTTGTGCCAGATTACGTGCGTCTGCGGAAAGCCGTGCAGCAGCAGGAGCGGGGGGCCTTCGCCGCCGAGCCGCAGATGGATGGTCACGTCATCGACTTCGATGTCCGCTGTCTCGAAATTTTCCAGCATTACGCCTCCTCGAGGAAAAGAAGCACGCCGCGTAATGCATGCGCCACTGTCTGCTCGCGCACCAGGCGGCGGTCGCCCGCGAATACCAGGCGTTCGGTGCGCGCGCTGTCCGCGCGTGCCCAGCCGAAGCAGACGGTGCCCACCGGCTTGCCCGGCACCGCGCCGCCGGGGCCGGCGATGCCGGTCGTCGACAGCGCGAGCTGCGCGCGGCTGTTGCCCAACGCGCCGAGCGCCATTGCGGCGGCGACTTCCTCGCTGACCGCGCCGTGCCGCTCGATCAGCGCTGCCGGCACATCAAGCAATTCCGTCTTTGCCGCATTCGAATAGGTAACGAAGCCGCGCTCGAACCATGCGGAAGAGCCGGCGATTTCGGTCACCGCCTGCGCCACGCCGCCGCCGGTGCAGGACTCCGCGGTCGCGAGCAGCAGGCCCTTTTCCTTCAAGGCCTGTCCGACACGTGCGGCCAGTTCGATGATGTTGTCCATGTTGTCCGCGTCTCCCGTTTCCCGTCTGCCGTTTCCCTTTGCCAAGCCCCTCGCTTCACATGCCTACTCTACCACCGGCCCGCCATATCCTCCGCCGCCTGGCGTTTCGATGACGAACACATCGCCCGGCTGCATCATGGTACTGGCCACATGCCCGAGTTCCTCCCGCCTGCCGCCCGCGCGGATTACGTAATTCCTGCCGCGTCTGCCCGGCTCGCCGCCGGCAAGGCCGAACGGGGGCACGCTCCGGTTGTTGGACAGGATGGAAGCGGTCATCGGTTCCAGGAAGCGGATCTGCCGGATGCCGCCGTTGCCGCCGTGCCAGCGTCCGCGGCCGCCGGAACCGTGGCTGATTTCGTAGCTCTCCACCCGCACCGGAAAACGCCATTCCAGCACCTCCGGATCGGTCAGCCGCGAATTGGTCATGTGGGTCTGCACCACGTCGGTGCCGTCGAACCCCTCGCCGGCGCCCGATCCGCCGGAAATGGTTTCGTAATACTGGTAGCGCGCATTGCCGAAGGTGAAGTTGTTCATCGTGCCCGGCGCCGACGCCATCACCCCGAGCGCGCCGTACAGCGCATTGGTCACGCAGCTCGAGGTTTCCACGTTGCCCGACACCACCGCCGCCGGGTAGCGCGGATTGAGCATCGAGCCTTCCGGGATGATCACCTTCAGCGGCTTCAGGCAGCCGGCATTGAGCGGAATGTCGTCGTCCACCAGCGTGCGGAACACGTAGAGCACGGCGGCCATGCAGATCGCGCTCGGCGCATTGAAGTTATTGTCGAGCTGGGGCGAGGTGCCGGTGAAGTCGATTTCGGCGCTGCGCTTGTCCCGGTCGACGCGGATCGCGACCCGGATCAGCGCGCCATTGTCCAGCCGGTATTCGAAACTGCCGTCCTTCAATGCGCCGATCACGCGCCGCACCGCTTCTTCCGCATTGTCCTGCACATGCCGCATGTAGGCCTGCACCACGCCCAGGCCGAAGTGATCGACCATCTTCAGCAGTTCGTCGACGCCTTTCTGGTTGGCCGCGACTTGCGCCTGCAGGTCGGCGAGGTTCTGCCGGATATTACGGCAGGGGTACTTGCCGCAGGAGAGCAGGGCGACGGTTTCTTCCTCGAGCAAGCGCCCGCCGCGCACCAGCTGGAAGTTGTTGATCAGCACGCCTTCTTCCTCGACCACGCGGCTGCCGGGCGGCATCGATCCTGGCGTGATGCCGCCGATGTCCGCATGATGGCCGCGCGAGCCGACGAAGAACAGGATATCGTTGCCCGCCCTGTCGAAAACCGGCGTAATCACCGTCACGTCCGGCAGGTGGGTGCCGCCGTGATAGGGATCGTTCAGCATGTAGGCGTCGCCCGGCCGCATGCGGCCGGCGTTTTCGCGGATCACGGTCCTGATGCTCTCGCCCATCGAGCCGAGGTGCACCGGGATGTGCGGCGCGTTGGCAATCAGGTTGCCTTGCGCATCGAACAGCGCGCAGGAAAAATCGAGCCGCTCCTTGATGTTCACCGAGAATGCGGTGTTCTGCAGGCGCAGCCCCATCTGCTCGGCGATGCTCATGAACAGGTTGTTGAAGACTTCCAGCATCACCGGGTCGGCTTCGGTGCCGATCGCCTTGCGCGCCGGCCTTGCTTCCACCCGGGTCAGCACGAGGTGGTCGAGCGCGGTGACTTCCGCCATCCAGCCGGGCTCGACCACATTGGTGGCATTCTTCTCGGCGATGATGGCGGGGCCGCGGACGACGTCGCCGCAGCGCAGGTCTTCACGGCGGTAGAGCGGCGTGGCGCGCCATTGTCCGCCGGAGAACAGCTGCACCGTCTCTGCCGGTTCGAGCGCGCCGCTGCGCAGCGGCGGCGACGCGCCCGAACTGTCGGCGCCGGCCTCGCCGGTCGCGCCCACGGCTTCCACCGAAATCGCTTCCACGATCAGGTCCTTGCCCGGCATCAGGAAGGAATAGCGCTGCCGGTATGCCGCCTCGAACTGCGCCAGCATCGCTTCCAGCGGGCCATGGGACACGACCAGGACCGAGTCGGTGCCGCTGTAACGCAGGTGCACGCGCTTGCGCACCGCAATGCAGGACGGCGCGACGCCCTGCGTCATCAGGTCCGCGCGCGCATCCTCCGCCAGCGCCTGCAGTTTCCCTTCCAGCGATGGCAGGACGCCGGCGGAGAGCGTCAGCTCCAGCGCCTGTTCGCGCATCGCGATCTGGTCCGCCAGCCCCATGCCATAGGCCGACAGCACGCCCGCGAGCGGATGCGCGAACACCCGCGTCATCCCGAGCGCGTCGGCGACCAGGCAGGCATGCTGCCCGCCGGCGCCGCCGAAGGTAACCAGCGTGTAGCCGGTGACGTCGTGCCCGCGCTGCACCGAGATGAACTTGATCGCATTGGCCATGTTGCCGACCGCGATGTCGATGAAGCCTTCCGCCACTTCTTCAGGCGTGCGGCGGATGCCGGTGGCCTGGAAGATCGCGTCAGCCAGTTCACCGAACTTCCTGGCGACGATGTCGCGATCCAGCGTTTCATCCGCCCGCGGTCCGAACACCGCCGGGAAATGTTGCGGCTGTATTTTCCCGAGCATCACGTTGCAGTCGGTGACCGTCAGCGGTCCGCCACGCCGGTAGCAGGCCGGGCCGGGATTGGCGCCGGCGCTGTCCGGGCCGACGCGGTAGCGCGTGCCGTCGAAATGCAGGATGGAGCCGCCGCCCGCCGCCACGGTGTGGATGCTCATCATCGGCGCGCGGATGCGCACGCCCGCCACCTGCGTGTCGAATTCGCGCTCGAATTCGCCGGCGTAATGCGATACGTCGGTCGAGGTGCCACCCATGTCGAAGCCGATGATCCGGTCGAAGCCTGCCGCCTCCGCGGTGCGCACCATGCCGACGATGCCGCCGGCCGGACCGGACAGGATGGAATCCTTGCCCTGGAAGCGCTGCGCGTCAGCCAGCCCGCCGTTGCTTTGCATGAACAGCAGGCGCACGCCTTCCATCTGGCTTGCCACCTGGTCGACGTAGCGGCGCAGGATCGGCGACAGGTAGGCGTCGACGACGGTGGTGTCGCCGCGCGACACCAGTTTCATCAGCGGGCTGACCTTGTGCGACACCGAGACCTGGGTGAAGCCGGCCTCGCGCGCGAGGCGCTCGACGGCTGCTTCATGCCGCGTGTGGCGGTAACCGTGCATCAGCACGATGGCGGCCGAGCGGAAGCCTTGTGCGTGCAATGCCTGCAGCTCGTGCCGCACCTGTTCCTCGTCCAGCGGCGTCACGACCTTGCCGTGCGCGTCGATGCGCTCTTCCACCTCGACCACCTTTTCGTAGAGCAGCTGCGGCAGCACGATATGGCGGTCGAACAGGCGCGGGCGGTTCTGGTAGGCGATGCGCAGCGCGTCGCGGAAGCCGCGCGTGATCAGCAGCACGGTCGGCTCGCCCTTGCGTTCCAGCAGCGCGTTGGTGGCGACGGTGGTGCCCATTTTCACCGCCTCGACTGCTTCCGGCGGAATCGCATCGGACGGGCCGAGCCCGAGCAGGCGACGGATGCCGGCGACCGCAGCGTCGCGGTACTGTTCCGGATTTTCGGACAGCAGCTTGTACGTGAGGAGCTGGCCATCCGGGCGGCGGGCCACGATGTCGGTGAAGGTGCCGCCGCGGTCGATCCAGAATTGCCAGCGTTTGCCGCCTGTGTGCGGGTGGGTCATCTTCTTCTCTCCGAACCGGCGCGGCTGCCGGTTGGATGCGGCCCCGTGCGCTCTCTTGTCAGGCTTGCATTGCCGCCCGTTTGTATCGCGACGTCAATGTGATGTACGTCAACGAAATCGGTCTCCGGGTGACGCAGAATGGTTACCGTGATGCTAGCACGGCGCAGCGGACCGGGCGGGCACCATGCGAAGGCGTGAAAAGATCGAGCTTGGCGCGGTCAGGGGACTGACCGCGTTTTTTTCGACAACCACGACATCACGACATCAAGCTGGATTAAACCGATTTTTGAGTGCCGAGATATTGTTCTCGAAACGCGGACCGAGTTATCCCCACATGCGTTGTAGCCAATATGCCATGCGTGTAGCCCGGAGATTCTGCTGGTCGTCGTCCTGTGGCGTGTCCCGCCTCGGATAGACGACAAAAAACATCTGGCTTTTCCGTAACGCGTTGTGTTTCAGTGTTTCCACGCTCTCGCGGGGACGATGATATTCCCACTCGCAGCACTGGACGGTAAAGCCATGATCGCTGAAAAAATCGATCAAGCCGAACACATCGCGCCAAGCGGGGCTCACGGTTTGGGCGGAGTGGTACGGGATGATGCCAATTGCGTTTAGGTGTAAATCGTTTAGACGGCGTATCAGGTCGTAGTCATCGGGAACGTGTCTGTCCATCGCTTCAAAAGCGCCGCTAGTCATCATCGGAATGAGATGGGCGAGTCCAATCACGGACGCTCCACTCCGCTGTGCGTGTCTGTTTTCGCTTGCCACCTCGATAATTCTTTGTCCCATCAGTCGCATGCCCGACAATTGTCTCAATTCATTACCATAATTGCGATCTTGCCTGAACAGGTACGGGGCAATGATATCGGCGAACGTATGAGTCCTTGGACCCATGTAGCCTTGCAACCGCTGGAGTAGAAATGCGCGGTCGTCCCGTGTCCTGTTGCTCTGTTCCGTTACGGTACGCTGCTGAACATAGGTCAGGCGAATAAAGCTGGTATATGGTTCGGCCGACACGACATTCTTGGAGAAAAATCTTCTCGCTGCATCTGTGCCTGCAGAATTGTTAGCAGCGCGGGAAGATGGGCGAAAATCTACTGTATGCCCCTCAAGGGCGATCATCGCGTGCCCGGAAATGAACCGTTCGTCGACAAAACGGTTTACCGCCGCAAAAGTCTGTTCGCGTTGAATATGGTTTTCCCCAAATAGATACTGACGTGGCGCAGACATGCCTAGCACCTGATTTAGGAGCCCTTGAAACTCTGCCCTTCCAAATACCCGCAGGGTTCGCGCAGCGCCACTATGCTGCCAGCGAATCACTTCTAAGTCCGCATTCTTCTCGATGAGAAATTCCTTTACCAACCCTAGTTGGTCCCGGAATGAGAGCGGATTGCCGCCGACCATTTCATACCAATTTAACCCACTGCCGGCAAGGCCAGAGGGATCAGGATTGGACCAGCGCACGGCATCGGGCAGATAGGAGCGGAAGCCGTAATAGATCAAGCCGCTTTCATCCCGGATCTCGCCGGAGTACTGCCTCGTCCTGGTCGCCAGGCCTCCTTGTGACGACTGATCATTGGCCGCGCTGAAGGCTGTGCCGCCATACGGATAGAAGGCTTGGTAGCTGCTTACATTGCCCTGATCGTCGAGTTCGGCCTGGCAGGAATCGAGCTGGTCGCCCAGGCTGTAATATCTGCTCGTAACGGCTGAGCCAGTAGGCTGCAGCGTGCCGTTCTGAATGCGCACCTGCTGCGCATGGCCAAGGCTGATGCGCAATTCTCTGTAGTCGCTTTGCACGAGCGCGTTGCTGACATTTTCGCCGTCGAAGCCGATGCTGATGCCTGGATCGGACTGCGTGTAGCTGGACCGCTGTTCCACATCGCCCAGATAGGTGACCGTCAGCAGCGCGGTGAGCCGTCCTTGCGCGTCTCTGGTTTTGACGACCTTGCGGCTGCGCGCGCTGCCGTCGCTGCTGTGCACGCTGTATTCGGTGACGGTGGCGCCGTCTTCACCCGGCGCCGGATAGCTGGCGCGGGTGATCTGATTACGGTAGTCCCAGGTGAGGGATGACAGGTTGGCGTTCCTGAGCAGATTGCCGCCGGCGTCGAACAGGCCTTGCTGCCGGAAGAAGGATTCGTCGATATACGTGCCCTCCACAGTGCCGCCCAGGCTCTGGTAATAACTGGCGGGGATGGAGCGGTTGGAGCCGGTTGACACCTTCATCGCCGCGCTGCGAGTCGTGCTCAAGGCGCCGTTGCTGTAATGATCCAGCGCGGTGATGTTGCCGCCATCGTCGTAAGCGTAATACTGCAGGTAGGGCGTGAGGAGGTTGCCGGCGGCAAAGCCAATGGCCTGGTTGACCTTGTTCCCGGGCGTGCCGTCGACCGGGCTGGCGGACGCGCTCTCAAACCCATTTGCACACAGCAGCCGGTACAGCGCATCGTAGCGGCAGGCCGTTTGCACAGGCGCCTCCGCATCGAACACGATGACCGGCCAGGCATCTTCGATGGCAGCGACATTGCCGCTCGGATCAAACGCATAGCGCATGTCCTGGCGCCGGCCGGGATCATTGCTGCCGTCGATCCAGCCGGCGCCGGAAGCGGGCAGGGCGGCGAGGAAGGCGGCGTCGTTGCTGGCGTAACGCTGGGTGGTGCGCCAGGTCCTGGGATCGTAACGGAAGGCAGAAGTAAACAGGCTGTCAGCAGCATCATCCATCGCTGCGCCCTTGGCCACGGTCAGGACCTGTCCCTTGGCGTTATGGGTGAAGTCGCGCAAATAGACGGTGCCGTCCGCGGCGACGGTACCGGGCAGGCCGGACAGCAGGTAGGTCGAGCGCAGCACGTTGCCCAGCAGGTTCACCGCTTCGAGGGGACGGCCCAGTGCGTCGTGGCGCTGCAAGGCGGTGCTGTAGCCCTGCGATTGCAGTCCCGCGTCCGGAACCGTGGACCCAAGCGGCGGGATGTCGGTGACCGGCATGCCTTCGTCGCTGCCGGCGTAGTCGAGCGCGAGATAACGGATGGCGGCGCTGGGCAGGCCGGACAGCAGCACGCCTTGCACGGCGGACCACCCGTCCTGCGCGCAGTGCTGCTGCACCTGCCCGCGCAGATTCAGGGCCTGTGCCTGCTCCAGCGGCAGGCTGTCGCCGTACAGGGTGCGCGAGGCGGTGACGGCTGCGGCGCTTTCGCAGCGGGCAATGCCGGTGGCGACAGGTCGGTGCGCGGCATCGAAGGCAGGCATCGCGACGAAGCCGCGCGCGTTGCAGGAAAACCAGGGGCGTCCAAGGGCATCGGCCAGGCCGAGCTGCAAGCCACCGTCGACGTGCATCTGCTGGAGGACGCCGCCGGTGGCGGCATGGGTGAAGGTGGCGCTGCAACCGGGAAGAGATGTCTGCATGCAATGGCCCTGTAAAAGCGGCAATCATGCAAGGGACAGGCGGAAATGCTAATACTGCGGGTGCAGTATTTTCTACGGCGAACGCAGTAGTGCGTTGGTTTTGGAACAGGAGATTTACAACCTCCGGCTAGATCGTCCGCCACACCGCAAACAGCAGCAGCGTATAGAACGCCGCGACCAGGTCATCCCACATCACGCCGAAACCGCCCTTGAAGCGCCTATCGAAATATCCGATTGGCGGCGGCTTGAGCATGTCGAAGAAGCGGAACCAGAGGAAGGCCCAGAACTGGGTGGAAAAGCTGGCCGGCATGAGGAGCAGCAGCACCACCCAGAACGCGATGATCTCGTCCCAGACCATGCTGCCGTGGTCGGCGATGCCCATGTCGCGGCCGGTCTTGTGGCAGGCCCAGATGCCGAGCACGAAACCGACGGCGATGATGATGGTCCAGTTCAGCGTGGTGAAGACTTCCGGCCAGCGCCAGGACAGCACGCTGAAGGACAGCCAGCCGAACAGGGTGCCGGTGGTGCCGGGCACGACCGGGGAAAGCCCGCTGCCGAAACCTTGCGCAAGCAGGTGTGCCGGGTGCGACAGCATGAAGCGCGCGTTCGGCTTCGTGACGGAGGCGGTCTGGCCTTGTTGGAGTGTGGTCATGGCGAGGCGAAATGATCGAAGGAAGACAGTTGCAGCGACACCGGCGCGCCTGACGTATCTTCAAGCCGCAGGCCGGGCTGGGCGTCGACGCGGCCGATGCAGGTCACCGCGACGCCCGCCGCGGCGCCGGCGGCCAGCACCTGCTCATGCCTGGCGCGCGGCGCGGTGAAGCAGAGTTCATAGTCGTCGCCGCCGGCAAGCGCGAAACGCCGGCGCAGCTCCTGCGGCTGTTTCCGCAGCATGCTCCCAGCAGGCAAGGCATCCACGTTCAGCACGGCGCCGACCTTCGAGCGTTCGAGGATATGGCCGAGATCGCCCGCCAGTCCGTCCGAGACGTCGATCGCCGCATGCGCGATGCCGCCCAAAGCCAGGCCGAGCGCGACGCGCGGCACGGGTGCGTGCATGCGCGTCGCCGCTTCGCCTAGGGTGGCGTCGTCCAGCGGGATTTCATGGCGGTAGCCGGCCAGCGCCAGCCGGGCGTCGCCGAGGCTGCCCGAGACCCAGATCTCGTCGCCGGCGACGGCGGCATCGCGCCGCAGCGCCGCGCCCGGCGCCACTTCGCCGAACACCGTGATGCAGATGTTGAGCGGGCCTTTCGTGGTGTCGCCGCCGATCAGTTCGCATCCATGCGCATCGGCCAGCGCGAGCATGCCTTCGGAAAACGGCGCCAGCCACTCGCTGCGCGCTTCCGGCAGGGCCAGCGCGAGGGTGAACGCAAGTGGACGGGCGCCCATCGCGGCAAGGTCGGAAAGGTTGACCGCCAGGCATTTGTGGCCGAGCAGCCGCGGATCGGCTTCCGGAAAGAAATGCCGGCCTTCCACCAGCATGTCCGAGGAAATCGCGAGCTGCATGCCCGCCGCTGGCGCCAGCAGCGCGCAGTCGTCGCCGACCCCGAGCGGTACCCGGTCGGCGTGGCGGGGAGGGCGGGTGAAGTAATGCGCGATCAGGTCGAATTCGGACAGCATGGCGCGATTGTACCGAATTGCGCCATGCTGTCGCGGGGATTACGCAATGGCCAGCCGCACCGATCCCAGTTCGCCCAGCAAAGCCTGCCGGATGCTTGCTTCCTGCGGCGCGACGCCGAACCCGACCATCGTGCCGTCGCCGTCGTAATAGCGGCAGATGATGCGCTCGCCGTACTGCGTTTCCTGCCAGGTTCCGCTTCCCGACGAAGCCGGCGGCAGTAGTGCCATCGGGAACGACAGTGTCTTCACCAGCACCGGCATCGGTTGCCAGGCGATCGGCGCGGGCCGCCCGGCAAGCGTCGCGGCGATTGCGCGCGCGGCCGCCATCAGTGGCGTGACATGGGGCAGCATGCGCGATCCGGCATCCGTCATGTATTCGGCGCAATCGCCGAGGGCATGGATATCGTCCGCGCTGGTGCGTCCGTGCGCGTCGACCATGATGCCGCGACCAGTGCGCAGGCCCGCCGATCGCGGCAGGTCCAGTTCGGTGCGCAGTCCGACCGCGGACAGCACGATGTCCGCGTTGATATCGGTGCCGTCGGCCAGCGTCGCCCGCAGCCCGTCCGCAGCACGGTCGACCCGTACCACCGAGGTGCCGAGGCGGAAAGCCACGCCGCGCTGCCGCAGGGCCGCGCGCAAGCCGCGCGACAGCGCCGGCGGCGCGAGTGCGGCCAGCGGCAGGGAGTTGGGATCGATCAGGGTCACACGGTATCCTGCGCCAGCCAGGTCGTCGGCGAATTCACAGCCGATCAGCCCGGCGCCGATGATCGCCACGCGGGCGCCGTCCCCGTACCGCGCCATCGCTTCCCGGAAGCGGCGATAGTCGCCGATATGGTTCACCGACATCACCTCGCCGGCGGCGTCGCCCGCGAGTGCAAGGCGGACCGGGCGCGCGCCGACCGCAAGGACCAGCTTGTCGTACTCGAACCTGCCGGCACTGGTCTGCACCGCCTTTGCCGCCGGGTCGATCGCCTGCACCGCAATGCCGGCCAGGATGCTCGCATCAAGCTGCGCCGCCATTTGCGCCGCAGTCTGCGACACCAGCTGGTCCGCGCTCTTGCCCTGCGCAAATGCGTTGGACAGCATCGGCTTCGAGTAGAAGCCGCCATCGTCGGCGGTAATGATGAGCAGCGGCGCGTCCTTCCGCAGCTTGCGGAACTCGCGCGCCAGCGCGTAACCGGCCATGCCGGCGCCGATGATGATGACGGGGTTCACGGTTTCCTTTTCGGTTGGCTGACGGCTGCTTCAGATTTCGACCATCTCGAAATCGGCCTTGGCGACGCCGCAGTCCGGACAGGCCCAGTCCGCCGGGATGTCGTCCCATCTCGTGCCGGCGGCGATGCCTTCGTCCGGCATGCCGGACGCTTCGTCATAGATGAAACCGCATACGATGCATTGGTAGGTTTTCATGCTGATCCTCTCTGAATGGTTGAACAGGTAGCTTATTTCGCGGTGGCGGCGAGCACTTTGCGATAGTTGTTGGCGTGGCGCTCTTCCACCTTCGCCAGCGCCGCGAACCGCTTGGCGGCAATCTCGAGCGTGCGGCGGAAGTTGTCTGCGTGTTCCTTCGATTCGGCGATCTGCTCGTCGAATTCGGCGACCGCCGCGTCATTGCCTTCCTGCAAGGCCAGGTGGCGGAATTTCGGGTACATCTCGGTGTATTCGTAGGTCTCGCCCTCGATCGCGATTTCGAGCGCCTTCGCCGGCGACAGCTTTGCTTTCGGATAGAGCAGGTCGAGGTGGCCGAACGCATGCATGACTTCCTGTTCGGCGGTTTCTTCGAAGATTTTCGCGACGTCCTCGGCGCCGGCTTCGCGCGCCAGCTTGGCGAAGTAGCGGTATTTGATATGCGCCATCGATTCGCCGGCAAACGCGGCTTCGAGGTTCTGGATGGTGATGGATTGCTGGGTCGCCATGTTTTTCTCCTGTCATGTATTCGATTGTTTAATGCAATCGTGATGGAGAGAATCATAGCTATCGTTTATTGATAAAGAAAATTGATTGTTTCTATGTTTTTGATAGGAAATGAAGTGGTGCGGCGAGGCGATGCCATTCAGCCATTTTTCCTTGATCTGCATGTGGTGTACTAGGATAAATACGTATCAAAGGCCCTTATCCCGTCTGATAAAATCGTAAGTTTCCCGTAAGCTAAAAAGGAAGGCCGCATCATGGAATCTCCAACCGACCAAAAAGAAGAACTCCGCCAGCAGCTTCGGCAGGCGGCGCTGGAATACCATGAATTTCCTACCCCCGGAAAAATCAGCGTCACCCCCACCAAACAGCTCACCAACCAGCGCGACCTGGCGCTGGCCTACTCCCCCGGCGTCGCGGCCGCCTGTGAAGAAATCGTCGTCGATCCCGCCAATGCCTATAAGTACACCGCCCGCGGCAACCTCGTCGCGGTGATCACCAACGGCACCGCGGTGCTGGGCCTGGGCCCGATCGGGCCGCTGGCTTCCAAGCCGGTGATGGAAGGCAAGGGCGTGCTGTTCAAGAAGTTCGCCGGCATCGACGTGTTCGACATCGAAATCAACGAAAACGACCCGGACAAGCTGATCGACGTGATCGCTGCGCTGGAGCCCACCTTTGGCGGCATCAACCTGGAAGACATCAAGGCGCCGGAGTGCTTCTATATCGAGCGCAAGCTGCGCGAGCGCATGAAAATCCCGGTTTTCCACGACGACCAGCACGGCACCGCGATCATCGTCGGCGCCGCGATCCTGAACGGCCTGAAGGTGGTCGGCAAGAAGATCGACGAGTGCAAGCTGGTGGTGTCCGGCGCCGGCGCCGCGGCGCTGGCCTGCCTCGACCTGGTGGTCGACCTCGGCTTCCCGCTCAAGAACATCTTCGTGACCGACCTCGCCGGCGTCGTCTACAAGGGCCGCGCCGAGCTGATGGATCCGGACAAGGAGCGCTTCGCGCAGGAGACCGATGCCCGCACGCTGGCGGAAGTGATCCCCGGCGCCGATATCTTCCTCGGCCTGTCCGCCGGCGGCGTGCTCAAGCCGGAAATGGTCAAGCAGATGAACGCCCGTCCGCTGATCCTGGCGCTGGCCAACCCGACCCCGGAAATCCTGCCGGAGGAAGTCAAGGCGGTGCGCGACGACGCGGTGATCGCGACCGGCCGTTCCGACTATCCGAACCAGGTCAACAACGTGCTGTGCTTCCCGTACATCTTCCGCGGCGCGCTCGACTGCGGCGCGACCACGATCACGCGGGAAATGGAAATCGCCGTGGTGCATGCGATCGCCGACCTGGCGCAGGCCGAGCAGTCCGACATCGTCGCGACCGCCTACGGCATCAGCAACCTGTCGTTCGGCCCGGAATACGTGATCCCGAAGCCCTTCGACCCGCGCCTGATGATCAAGATCGCGCCCGCGGTCGCGAAGGCGGCCGAGGAGTCCGGCGTCGCATCCCGTCCGGTCAAGGACATGCAAGCCTATGCGGCCAGCCTGCAGCAGTTCGTCTACCGCAGCGGCACCTTCATGAAGCCGGTGTTCCAGATCGCCAAGAAGGCGCCGGCCGGCAGGAAGCGCATCGTGTTCGCCGAAGGCGAGGAGGAGCGCGTGCTGCGCGCGGTGCAGGTGGTGATCGACGAGAAGCTGGCCAAGCCGATCCTGGTCGGCCGCCCGGCGGTGCTGGCGCAGCGCATCCAGAAGTTCGGCCTGCGCATGCGTCCCGACATCGACTTCGAGACCATCAACCCGGAATACGACGAGCGCTATCGCGAGTACTGGGAAGAGTACCTGCAGATCACCCGCCGCAAGGGCGGCACCGAGCAATGGGCGAAGCTGGAAATGCGCCGCCGCCATACCCTGATCGGTTCGATGATGATCCGTCGCGGCAATGCAGACGGCATGATCTGCGGCACCTTCGGCACCGTGCCGCTGCACCTGCACTACATCGACCAGGTGCTCGGCAAGCGCGAAGGCACGAACGTGTATGCCGCGATGAACGTGCTGATCCTGCCGGACCGGCAGGTGGCGATCGTCGACACCCACGTCAACGAGAACCCGAGCGCCGAGCAGCTGGCCGAGATCACCATCATGGCCGCGGAGGAAATGCGCCGCTTTGGCCTGGAGCCGCGCGCGGCGCTGCTGTCGCATTCGAACTTCGGTTCCAGCAACAGCGAATCGGCGAAGAAAATGCGCGCCGCGCTGGAAATCGTCCAGCAGCGCGCGCCCGGCCTCGAGATCGACGGCGAGATGCACGGCGATACCGCGCTCGATCCGGGGCTGCTGAAGTCGATGATGCCGGACTCGCCGCTCAAGCGCGATGCGAATCTGCTGGTGATGCCGAACATCGACGCCGCCAACATTTCGTACAACCTGCTCAAGACTGCCGCCGGCAACGGCATCGCGATCGGCCCGATCCTGCTCGGCTGCTCGCGCCCGGTGCATGTGCTGACGCCGTCGGCCACGGTGCGCCGCATCGTCAACATGACGGCCCTGTGCGTGATGGATGCAGTGGCGGAACGCTGATACCCGTCAAAACTGCGCATCAACAAAAAAGCCGTTCCTTCTTGAAGGAACGGCTTTTTTTATACGCCGGGCGGACCTTATTGCTTGCTGCTTTTCCTGCCCGCATCAGCATTCGATGGCACGACCGCCTTCTTTGCCTGGGCTTTCTGTTCCGCATCCGCCTTTTTCTGCGCCGCCGTCTTCTCGCTGCGGTAGATCGACGCCCAGGCCGGATGGCCGGTCTCGGAAGGCAGCAGCTCGTAGGACGCATCCTTGGCAAAGAGCTGCCTGAATTCGGCGCGGCACTGCCTGGTCCGCTGCGTCAGGCAATAGGAAAACGCCGCGTACTTGTGCGCCCGCAGCTCGTCCGCTCTGGCCGGCAAGCCGGCCTTGAGCGAGGACTGCAGCGCCTCGAGCGCTTCCTTGTAGCGCCCGGCTTCATAGTCCTTCACGCCTTCGGCCAGCTTCTGCTGCGCCGGCGTCGCATTGGTGCTGCCGGCTTGCGAAATCGCGCGTTTCTCGTCCAGTGCGCCCTTGATCGAGCGCCACACCGGGCCCCATTGCGGATGGTTCGCCTCGTTGGCGGCGAGGTTGAAATCGGGTTCGGCCTGCAGGATTGCCTGGAACTGCTCGCGGCAGGGCAGCTCGCGGCCGGCGCTGCAGTGGATGAAGGCCAGGTGCTTGCGCGCGGCCACCATGTCGGCGCTCCTGAGCTGGCCGCTGGCGACCGCCTGCGTCAGGTCGCCGAGCGCGGCGTCGTGGCGGTTCTCGCGATATGCCGCCAGCCCCTTTTGATATTGCGCCTGCGCTTCGGAGTGGCTGAGCGCCGGCTTGCCGCTCCCGGTCTGGCTGGGCAGCTGCGCGCAGCCGGCAACGATGGCGGCGACAGAGAGGGCAACAAGCTTCTGGAACTGCATGGTTTCTCCTGATCAGAATACGTACTGTACGGTGGTCTCCGTACCGCTCTTGATGTCGAGCGTTTCCTTGTATGGCGCGAACTCGCCGTTGCGGATTTCGATGCGGTGCTTGCCGGGCGCCAGGCTGAGCGACTTCATCGGCGGACTGACGCCGCGTTTCGCTCCGTCCACATAGACTTCGCCCCAGGGCTGGACAGCCAGCCTGACGGTGCCTGGCTTGGCGGGCGGCTCCGCCGGTTTCGCTGCCTTGTCCGCCGCGTCGGTCGATGCACTCGCGGATACGGTGGCGGACGCCTTCTCGGCGGCGCCTTCCGGCTGCCGCGCGGCGAGCTTGACGTCTGCCGGCCGGGACGCTTCCGCCTTCGCGGCTGTCTTCGGCGCCACCGTTTCCGGCGCCGGCGGCGCAGGCGCGACGGCTGCTGCCGGCGGCGATGCTTCCGGCTTGCTGGTCCACGACCATACCGCGCCCACCAGCGTGGCTGCACCAATGGCGGTGGCGATCAGGCCCGGGCGCAGGGCGCCGCTCCTGGCCGGTGCAGCCGCTTGTACAGCCGGCGTGGCTTCCGCCGGTGCGGAGTCGACCACATGGCGCGCGCGCGAACGGTCGCGCAGCTTGTCCGCGAGGGTCTGGTCTTCCTTTGGCGGCCCGAAGCGGTAGACCTCGTGCTCGCGCACGTGCTTGTCCTGGCGCGTGCCTTCATAGACGAACAGCTTCGCGTAATCGCGCGAGAAACGGGAAATGATGTCGAAGTAGGAATGCGACACCATCACCTGCCCGGGTTCGGAAAAACTCATGACGCGCTGCGCATCGTTGACGCCGTCGCCAATCATGTTGGTATGGCCGTTGATGTCGCGCACGATCTTCAGCGGGCCGAGGTTGATGCCCATGCGCACGAAGCCGGGTTCGCCCAGCGTCACCCGGCCGGCCTCGATCGCGTCGCGCAGCGACAGCGCGGCAAACAGCGCATCTTCCGGGTCGCCGAGGAAGGCGATCCCGGCGCCGTCGCCGGTATCGACCATGATGCGGTCGCCGGGCGCGACGTTTTGCACCGCTTCCGCCAGCAGCGCATTGAACAGCTCCTTCATTTCGAGCTGGTCCGGCACCGTGCGGGTGGAATAGCCGACGATGTCGATGAACAGCACGCTGCCGATGAAGGTGCGGTTCAACTGCTTGAGCGAGGGCGCGTCGTCGTTCATAGGGAAATGGCAAAATTGCGAAAGAGAAACTTCCCGAGATTTTACTCTCTTGCGCGAATTTATTGACGTGTGGACACTTTTTCTGTTGTCCAGCCGCCATTTCCAGCAAGATTGGGGGCTACAGCGGCAGGTTCCGCAGCGGCACGCGGCCGGTCTGCACCAGCGGCGCGGCGCGGTCGCAATGACCGGGCTGGTCGTCAAAGAAGATATGCGGCTTGAAGGCGGCCAGCACGTCCGACTTCGCGACGCCGCCCATGAAAAAGGTTTCGTCGATCGCGACATCCCACGCGCGCAAGGTGCGGATCACGCGTTCATGCGCCGGCGAGGAGCGCGCGGTCACCAGCGCGGTGCGGATCGGCGAGGAGCGGCCGTCGGCCGACTTGAAATTGTTCTGGATGTAGGAGAGCGCCTTGAGCAGGCGCGCGAAGGGGCCTTCCGGCAGCGGCCTGGTGGCGTTTTCGCGTTCATGGTGCTCGAAGGCTTCGATGCCCTGTTCCTGGTAGATGCGTTCCGATTCGTCGGAAAAGATGACGGCATCGCCATCGAAAGCGATGCGGATCTGGTCCAGTTCCTCGAACGCGTTTTCCGGTTTCTGGTAGAGCAGCGCGGCGGCGACGCCGGAATCGATCGACGCCTGCACGTCATCCTCGTGCAGCGACAGGAACAGGCTGACGTTGAATGCGCGCAGGTAAGGTGCGAGCGGCGCGCCGCCGGAGAGCACCGCGCGAGTGATGTCGAGATCGTAATGCTTGATCGAATTGAAGATGCGCATCGAGGTTTCCGACGAATTGCGCGACATGATCACCACTTCCACGAAGCGCCGGTTGTGCACCAGCGCATTCAGCTTGAGCAGCGCGCGCACCAGCGCGAAGCCGGCGCCGAGCTTGAGGATCTCGTTTTCGTTTTCGATCTGGTGCTTGCGGTAGGCGTCCAGCCCCTGGTTGCGGAAGATCGCTTCCTCCGCCTCCAGGTCGAACAGGGCGCGTGAGGAAATGCCGACGACGAGCAGGTTGTCCAGGGATACGGGCATGGGGATATGGTGTCGCGACGGCGCGCGATGCTCCTGTTCGGGAAATGCGTTCCAGGCATTATAAACAGGCGGGCGGATCGAAGAGCGGCGCCGGAAATGAAAAACGCACCGCGAAGGGTGCGATTTTTCCTGCGAGATTTGGTGCCGAGAACCGGAATCGAACCGGTACGCCATTTCTGGCGCGGGATTTTGAGTCCCGTGCGTCTACCTGTTCCGCCATCTCGGCGACACACAAGGCGGCATTATGGACGATTTGCGGCAATCGAGCAACAGAACTGGCGCTTTCCGCATTGTCACACCGGAATTGAAAGGCGTATGATCGCCACTTCGTTCCGACAGAAATCCACAACAAGAATGAAGTCCAAAATCCGCGAGATCGTGCTCGGCAAGGCGCTGGATCCGCTGAAGTCCGAGACGCGGCACTCGCTGGCACTTGTTGCCTTCCTCGCGTGGGTCGGCCTGGGGGCGGACGGGCTGTCATCCTCGGCCTACGGCCCGGAAGAAACCTTCAAGGCGCTCGGCACGCATACCCAGCTCGGCCTGTACATGGCGCTGGCGACCGCGGTGACCGTCTTCATCATCGCGCTGGCGTACAACCAGGTAATCGAACTGTTTCCTACCGGCGGCGGCGGATACCGCGTCGCGTCGCGCCTGGTCGGTCCCTATCTCGGCCTGATTTCCGGCTGCGCGCTGATCCTCGACTATGTGCTGACCATCGCCATATCGGTGGCGGCCGGCGTGGAAGCGCTGGCCTCGCTGTTGCCGCTGGGATTTCATCCATACAAGATGTGGGCGGAAGCCTTCTTCATCGCGCTGCTCATCATCCTCAACCTGCGCGGCATGAAGGAAGCGATCCAGGTGCTGCTGCCGATCTTCCTCGGCTTCGTCGCCACGCATTTCGTGCTGATCGTCTACGGCATCTTTGCGCATGCCTCCTACCTGCCCGACCTTATTCCCAATACGCTCGACGAAACCAGCCTGCTGGCCGGCGACATCGGCTGGATCGCGGTGGCCGGCATGCTGCTGCTCGCCTACTCCCAGGGCGGCGGCACCTATACCGGCCTGGAGGCGGTCTCCAACAACGTCAACATCCTCGCCGAGCCGCGCGTGCGCACCGGCAGGATGACGATGATCTACATGGCGCTGTCGCTCGCGTTCACCGCCAGCGGCATCATCCTGCTCTACCTGTTGTGGGATGCCAAACCGGTGGTCGGCCAGACGCTCAACGCATCGACCTTCCGCGCCATCATCGAAAGCCTTGGCTTCAGCGAATGGACCAACCACATCCTGCTGATCGTGGTGCTCGCGTTCGAAGCGGGTCTGCTGTTCGTCGCGGCCAATACCGGCTTCCTCGGCGGCCCCGCGGTGCTGTCGAACATGGCGGCAGACTCCTGGGTGCCGCACAAATTCCGCTACCTGTCCACGCGCCTGGTCACGCAGAACGGCATCCTCGTGCTCGGCATCGCCGCGCTCGCAATCCTGTTCTGGACCGGCGGCAGCGTCACCCTGCTGGTGGTGCTGTACTCGGTGTCGGTGTTCCTGACCTTCGCGATTTCGCTCTACGGCCTGTGCCTGTACTGGTGGCAGCATCGGCGCGACCATTCCGCCTGGCTGCGCCGCTTCCTGCTGTCGCTGTCCGGCTTCCTGATCTGCGCCGGCATTCTCATCGTGCTGCTGGTCGAAAAGTTCAGGGCGGGCGGCTGGGCCGCGGCGGTCATCATCGGCGCCATCGCCGCCATCTGCATCTGGATCCGCAACCACTACCACAAGACCAAGGATGCGATCCACATGGTGGACCAGGTGTTCGCGAACCAGCCTTTCGGCTCGCACGCCGGCGCGGTGGAACCGGACCCGAACAACCAGACCGCGGTCTTCATCGTCGGCTCCTCGCGCGGCGGCGGCCTGCATGCGCTGCTGTGGGTGCAACGCATGTTCCCCGGCCACTTCAAGAACTTCATCTTCGTCAATGCCCGCACCGTGGATGCGCACGCCTACGGCGGCGAAGGCGCGGTCGAGCACATGCGCGCGGAAGCGAATGCGACGCTCAAGTTCTTCGTCGACTTCTGCCATTCGCACGGCATGGCCTCCGCAGCCTATCTCGGGTTCGGCACCGATGCGGTGGCCGAGGTGACCAAGCTGTGCGAAACCATCAGCAAGGATTATCCGAACTCGATCTTCTTCACCAGCAAGCTGGTCTTCGAGCAAGACAACTGGTTCACGCGCCTGCTGCACAACCAGGCGGCGCTGGCGATCCAGCGGCGGCTGCACTTCGAGAGCCTGCAGATGGTGATCCTGCCGATGAAAGTCTGACTTTCGCCGCACCGCCTCCGGGCACGCGCGACCTCCCTCCACAACGCTGCACTCCCGCCAGTTCCGGGCAAAACCGGACTGGCCGGGGGCGTCTCCTTGCCTCTGCATTTCTAAACATCAATCTTGCCACCCGGCTTGCATTGAACTTTGCAAGCCACTTCTCCTAGTCGGTTTGTCCTGCCCGTCCCGCCAAAAATAAGGCGAACTGTCCCGGCCAAGTAAGGACACTTCGCCGATGTCCCGCGATCAACAAATCCGTACGATGAGTCCCGAAGTAAGGAGAAAAGCCGCTCCTTGAGATACGCCCCTCTAAGGGCGAAACCGAACCGGAGAAAGCATGCCGTCCTATGTTGTCTTCACAGTAGCCCTTGCATGTTTTCTGCTGGAAGAGGGCGGTGGTTCACCGGCGGAATACGTGGTACTGGCGTCGATCACCGTCGCGCTCACCTGGCTGGCCGTGCTGGCATTGAACAAGGCGCCGTAGGCCAGGCAATGAACGCAGCGGCTTTAGCGGCCGGACACTCGTTGAACATGTTTTGGGAAGGCTCATGCAAGAACTCGTATCGCTAGTCGAACTTCTGTCCATGCTGGTCCTCGATCCGCGCAGCGCGACACTGCTCGCGCTGCTTGCGATCGCAGCGGTGAGCGACTACCGCAGCTACCGCATTCCGAACTGGCTCACCTTCGGCGGCGCCGCCTTCGCGCTGCTGTACAGCGCGTACGTTCCCTTCGTGCCGGGACTCGGTTTCCTCTGGGCGCTTGGCGGCCTGGCGCTCGGCCTCGTGCTGCTGTTGCCGGCTTATGCATTCCGGGTGATGGGCGCAGGGGATGTGAAGCTGATGGCGATGTGCGGCGCTTTTCTTGGCGTCGATCACATCATTCCCGCCGTCCTGTTGTCGTTCATCGTCGGCGGCGCGGCAGCGATCGGTACCGCCCTCTACCGCCGTGCGCTGGTGCGCATGGCTTCCAACGTGAAGGACATCGGCAAGATCGTGATGATGTCGGCGGCCACCGGTGTCCTGCCGGGCGGCGCACTCAAGGGGATTGCGTCGGTGGGCAAGCTGCCGTACGGGGTCTGTATTGCCGCCGGCACCGCAGGTTACCTGGTGGCCAGGCAACTGGGCTATCTCTAGAAGAGGGCAGTAGCCGGTATCTGATTCAACATCACAGGGCAGGGATATGAAAAACATAAAAGCAATCGCGTTGCTGGTTCTCGCGTTGGTCAGCGGGCTTGCGGCAGCTGTGTATGCCGCCGGCTGGCTGTCCCGGCAGGCGGGCGTGGCGGCGAGCAAGGTGGTGGTGGCGGCGGTGGACGTCGAACTGGGAAGCAAGCTCAATCCGCAGATGCTGACCCTCGTCGACTGGCCCAGCGGCGCGGTACCGCAGGGTGCATTCCACGACATCAAGGCGCTCGAAGAGCGCGTGCTGAAAGCCGGCATCCTGCGCGGCGAGCCCGTCCTGGAAGGCAAGCTGGCGCCGGTGGGGACGCGTGGCGGCCTGTCCGCGGTCATCGCCGAGGGGAAGCGCGCAATGACGGTGCGCGTCAACGATGTGGTCGGCGTGGCGGGGTTTGCGCTGCCGGGCAACTACGTCGACGTGATGGTCAACACGCAGCGCGGCACCGACGCCAGGAACGACGATAACCGGCAGATCAGCAAGACAGTTCTGGAGCATGTGCTTGTGCTTGCGGTGGCGCAGGAAGCGAGCCGAGACGATACCAAGCCTAAGGTGGTCAATGCGGTGACGCTGGAGCTGACGCCGGAAGAATCGGAAAAGCTCGACCTGGCGCGCAGCGTCGGCACGCTGTCCCTGGTCCTGCGCAACCAGGTCGACAAGAAGATGGCGTCCACCAGCGGCGCGACGAAGCGGGAATTGTTCGGCGAGCCGAGCCCCGCCCCCGCTCCGAAGCTGGCGCCGGCCCCGGTCAAGGCGCCGGTCAGGAAGGTGTCGCTGCCCGCCCAATCGTGCGTGGAAGTGATCCACGACGGCAAGCGCGAGCTCAACTGTTTCCAACAATAAGAACCAAGGGAGAATCACGTGCCCAACCGCACTACACCTATCATCCTGGCCGCGGCAATGGCGATGGCCTTCCAGGCGCAGGCCGCGGACAAGCCGGTCGCCGACGCCCCGGGACGCTCTCCGTCCGCGCTCAAGCCATGCAGCACGGTGGTGGTCGACCAGCCGACCAGCGTCACGCTCGGCAAATCGACGGTGGTCAAGCTCGATGCGCCGGCAGTGCGCATGCTGGTAGGCGGCCAGGGATACGGCCGTGCCGGCCGGCCCGCCGACAGCGCCGACAAGGATGACAAGAGCAGCAAGGCGCCGCCGCAGACGACGTATGACGGCGTGGCCGACGTCGATATCACGCTGCTCAGCCCGACCGAGCTGTTCGTCCTCGGCAAGCGGTCGGGATCGATGAACCTGGTCCTGCAAGGCAATGACGGCCGCTGCACCGTCAAGGACATCGTCGTGACCCTCGATCCGGGCACCCTGCAGGCAAAGCTGGCGGAGCTGATGCCGGAGGAGACCGGCATCAAGGTGCGCGGCGCGGAGAACGCGCTGGTGCTGAGCGGCCGGGTCAGCGACGCGATCAAGCTCGATGAAGTGCTGAACCTGGCGACGTCGTACGGCGACGGCAAGAAGGTGGTCAACATGCTGCGCGTGTCGACGCCGCAGCAGGTGATGCTGGAAGTGAAGATCGCGGAGGTGAGCAAGACGCTGCTCGACAAGTTTGGACTGGATTTCGCGCGGCTGACGACGTCCGCTGACGGACTGACTTCGGGCATCGTTTCCGGCATCATCGGCGGGGGCAGCGGCGCGCTCGCTCGCTACACTGGCAACCTCGGCGCAGGAGGCTATCTGACCGGGCTGGGAGGTGCGTCTGCGAGTGGTGCATCGGCGGCAGCGCAAGCCACTCTGGGCGACCCGGTACGCGGATTCCCGACACGCAATGCGACGTTACTGGGCGTCGACGCACAGAAGAAGGATGGCTTGGTGCGGGTACTTGCGGAGCCGAACATCATGGCCATCAGTGGGCAGCAGGCAAGCTTTCTCTCGGGTGGGAAGATCTTCATCCCGGTGGCGCAGGAGAACCGCACCGGCGGCAGCACGATCACTCTGGAAGAAAAGGAATTCGGCGTCGGCCTGAAGTTCATGCCCACTGTCCTGGATGGTACTCGCGTCAACCTGAAGCTGATCTCCGAGGTATCCGAGCTGTCGCAGACCGGCTCGCCGTTCACCTCCTTCAATGGAGTCACTGCGGTACTGCCTTCGATGACCACCCGGCGGGTCGACACCACGGTGCAGTTGAGCGACGGCCAGAGCTTCGCGGTCGCCGGTCTGATCAAGAACAACATGACGGAAACCCTCAACCGTTTCCCCGGCCTGGGCGAGGTGCCGGTGCTCGGCACGCTGTTCCGGTCCACGGAATTCCAGAACGACCAGACTGAGCTGATGTTCATCGTCACTCCGCGCCTGGTCAAGCCGCTGAGCGCCGCAACTACGCTTCCCACCGATAACCATGTTCCGCCCAGCCGTAGCGACGTGCTTTTCATGGGCAAGGCCGAAGGCACTGCACCGGCGAACGAGGCTTCCGCCGGCAAGCCCGAGAACAAGTAAACGGAGACCGACATGGATAAATTGACCGTGGCATTGATCGCAGCGCTGCTCGCCGCATGTTCCACCACGCCGAACTACGACGCGAAATTCGGGGACGCGGTGCGCGAGGCGCGGCTGAAGATGACGCTCAACCCGGACGCGGGCAAGAACGCGGAAGCGACGGACGGCATGGACGGCAAGTCCGCGAAGGAGGCCGTCACGCGCTATCAGGGAACATTCAAGGCGCCGCCGCCGGTGACCAATGTGATCAATATCGGCGGCACGATCAGCGGCGGCGGCAAGTAACGACGCCGTCGCGAAAAAAAGAACCGGATTTTATGTAGGACCGTAGTAGCAGCAGGCGCCCGGCGGCTTCACCGCTGCGGGGCTTAATTCAACTCCATCTCAGGAAGGGAAACACAAATGAAGCAGCTTCTCCAAGGTATCAAAACATCGATCGGCTCCTTTGTCCGCGAGGAAGAAGGCGCGCAAGTGATCGAGTACGCATTGATCATCGCGGTCGTGTCGATCGCACTGGTACTCGGCCTGCAAGGCCTCAACGGCAACTTCCAGGCCTTTATCGCTCGTGTAGCAGCCTGCTTGACCGGCGGTGCATGCACGGCTGGCGGCGGCGGCGGCGGAGGCGGCGGCGCTTAAGGCTGATAAACGCCTGTATCGAACGGCAGTGGCGGCAACACCTTGCAGGGTTGCCCGGCCACTTGCCGGTTCGTAACGGCGAGCTCCACTACATTCAGACATTCCGTTCATTTCACATCCGGGGTCATCATCCCAATTGCTACAAGAGGAAGTTCATGGTGGAAGGGCTCGGTTGGCGGCGGCAGGGCGGTGCGGTCATCATCACCACGGCGCTGCTCCTGCTGTTTCTGTTGGGCTTTGCGGGCATCGCGCTCGATTTCGGGCACCTGTTCGTGGTGCGCTCGGAACTGCAGACCGCGATGGACAGTTGCGCGCTGTCAGCAGCGCAGGAACTCGACGGGCGCGCCGACGCCTTGACGCGGGCGACCAGTGCCGGCATCACCGCAGGTAACCTGAACCGGGTCGACCTGCAATCAGCGAACTGGAGAGGCCAGGGTCAAGTTACAGCAGCCGATATTAAATTTCGAAACGCTAACTTCGTGGAGACGACTGCGCCTGCGGCTGCCAGATATGTGGAGTGTGAGCATACGCAAAGCGGCATAAGCATGTGGCTCCTGCAGGCAATGGGAGCGTTTTTTGGTGATACTGCCACCTATCCGGCAACCCGAAATGTGGGCGCTCGCGCCGTCGCCACGCGCGCCAGCGCGCAGACAACCTGCGCGATTCCGGTCGCCTTAAAACCGAGGATCGACCAGCCGCCAAACTATGGATTCCAGGTTGGCGAGTGGATCACAGTCTACGGCAACCGCACGCCCGGCTCGGGCGAATTGGGATGGTACAACCTGGATGGCACAAGTAGTGCGCACAATACGCGCGGAGAATTATCTGAATACTGCGAAACCACTGTCGACTACACAGGCGAGCTCAGAACACCGGGAGCGCAAACTGGGGTGCATCGCGAGTGGAACTACCGGTTTGGTATTTATCGCAATAACGAGAGCCCGGCAGACTTGGACAAACATCCAGACTTTTCCGGTTACTCCTACACGTCGGAAAACTGGAAGAACCCGGTGCCGCAAAATGCCTGGTCAGGTACACCCGTTACCGGTTCGCATCCGAGCGCACAGAATTTCCTAACCAAGCGAGCCAGATTTGCTTCCTTCGACGACAATGGAACTGACCTCAGACACGGCAGCCAAATTGTCTTTGGCAATGCAGGCGCGCTGAATAGTTATAGGAGCCTGGCCACGCCGGGAAGCGGTGGCGAGCACCAGCGCTTTGGTACCAACCGCAGGGTAGTGCTTGTTCCTGTTCTCTATACCAATAGGAATAGTATCCAGGATTTCGCCTGTATGTTCATGCTGCATCCGCTGACCGGTCCGCATGACCTAGGGCACATGGAATTCCTCGGGAATGCGAGCGATATCAACAGCCCTTGCATACCGAGCGGCACGCCGGGCGGGACAAGTGGGCCGAGAGTTCCGGTCTTGGTTCGGTGAGGGCGATATGAACAAGCGACAGCGCGGAACGGCACTGGTGGAACTTGCATTCGTCCTCCCCTTGCTCCTTTTAGTTAGCGTTCTCACAGTGGAATTTGGACGTGCGGTATATGAATACAACACGGTAACCAAATCGGTGCGCGACGCAGTACGCTACCTATCGATGCACACTCCCGGAACGCATATGTCCGAGGCACGAAACTTAGTGGTGTTTGGGAAAATCAGGTTAGTCGGGGGCGAGACGCCGTTAGCACCGGGGCTGAGTCTGGACCCGAACCGGGTACCCGATCCTATTTGGCGGATCGAGGGTACAGCGCCGGTGATCAATACCGTTACCGTTACCGTGAGAGGTTATCCCTTCGCTTCGCTGTTCACTACCGTGTTCGGCTTCAATTTCGAACCGATAATCTTCAGCGATATCAGTGCAACCATGCGAAGCCAATTATGAACAAGAACCAGAACGGCGCTACTACGATTGAATTCGCACTGTCGTTAATCGTCTTCTTTACCTTTCTGCTGGGTATTGTCGATTTCGGCCGCATGCTCTTTACGTGGTCCGCTGCAAACGAGGCGGCGCGTGTTGGGGCCCGTTACGCGGTGGTGTGTGACGACACTAACAACGAAGCGCAGGTCCTGAGACGCATGCAGGGATTGCTGCCGCAGATCGCTGAGATACGAGTGGTTTGGTACGCGGAAGAAGGGCCTGCTTGCACACCTAGCACCTGTGATGGCGTCACCGTCACCATCGTCAACCTCGACTACCAGTGGATTTCGCCGATCGCCGGCCTCGCCACCCGCATTGCGCCGGTCCGCATGCCGACGTTTTCAACGTATCTGCCGCGGGAAATGATGCGGCAAGACCCGAACAGTGAAGCACTCTGCAGTACGTAACATTCCAGGAATGCACCCATGAAAATCGCTGTAATTTCCAGCAACAAGGACAAGGCGCAAGAGATGCGCAGGATGCTCGAAGCCTTGTCGCACACCGTGGTCTTGTCCGATAGCGGGAACGGACGGCTGCGCGAGCTGGCCGCGCAGGCCGACCTGATCCTGATCGACGGCCTGGCCTGCGAAGCAGGCGACCTCGGCCAGATCGAACAGTTCACCACCGACTACCCGAAAACCGCGGTGATCCTGCTGTGCGCGACGCAGACGCCGGAGTTCCTGATCAACGCGATGCGTGCCGGCGTGCGCGAGGTATTGC
>Ga0196971_1000481_pt1 | contig 29239 bp, 31 predicted proteins | sample S1v_1013CmetaG_FD_148660 | JGI IMG/M metagenome (GOLD analysis project Ga0196971, IMG submission 148660) | Soil microbial communities from Anza Borrego desert, Southern California, United States - S1+v_10-13C | ecosystem: Environmental > Terrestrial > Soil > Desert | place: USA: California...
ACGCCTGGTGGAAGCATTTGCTCCACAACCAGTCGGCGACCATGATCCGTTGGGCCTTGCTCAACCGTCCCAACACCGTGGTGGTGACGGTGCCCTTCCACGCACGGCGAGAACCGCAGCCATAGCCCATACGAAAACCCCGGTCGCCCTCTTCAGGGGAGACCGGGGTCCTTCATGACCTACTCATCTGTGCGTGACCACGGCAGCGCCAGAAAGTCTTCGGGAATCAGAGCGTAGACGTACTCGTCGCCCAGCTTTCCTTCGATGGAGCGGGGCGTGGCGTTGCGGAGCGTGCCTTCCAGCACGAAGCCGAGCCGTTGCGGTACAGCAGCACTGCGCACGTTGCGGGTGTTCATGCGAATCTCCACGCGGTTGGCGCCAAACAGGCGGAAGGCCAGACGGGTCAGCACCCGCACGGCCTCGCTTACGTAGCCCTTGCCCACCTCGGACTTGCGAATCCAGTAGCCGATCATGAAGACCCGGCGCTCCCAGTCCACCCGGTGGATGCCGCAGGCGCCTAGCAGACGGCCGGTCTCCTTGTGGAAGATGCCGGCGGCGAACTCCTGGCGGACCATCCAGCGGGCACGGCAGTGGGTGACTTGCACGTAGGCATCATCGACGGAATGGAAGTCGTGGGCCCAGTTCTCGAATGGCGGCAGGTGGTCCCGGGACTCGTCGACCGCTTCGTAAAAGGCGGCCGCATCCTCCGGCTGGTAACAGCGAACGACGACACGGGAGCCCTGGAGTACGTCTGGCACCGGGATCAGAATCGGTGATGTGCTTGGCATGGTCTCCTCCACAATCGGTGGCATTATGTTCAATCATACCACAGAAACGGCAAGAGCCCTGGCCGACTCCCGGCCAGGGCTGTTCTCATCAAGGGGTGATTACTGAGCCATCATGCTGGCAAGGTCAGGACGGGTGGCCATCAGTACGGCTCCGGCCACGAATGCCCCAATGGTGATCCCGGCCACCAGACCCGCCAGAAGGACCGTGCCCCGGGTGGTCTCAGTCATGAGCCACTGGCTCAGCCGGGCGATCAGTCCCGCGCGCCGGACCTGACCCTTGCGAAATGTGGCAGGCTTTCCCGCCTTAAGCTGCTTTACCTTCTTCGCCTGGCGCTTCTGGCGTTCCCGAAGTATGGTGTGTCCTCTGTCGATGGGAATGACTTTTTCTGGTGTCATATTCGGTCACCCTCCCTGATGCGCCACGGCATATCATGTCATTGACAGAGTACAACTTATAGAACATTGTTGTCAAGCAGGTATGTATACTCTTTTACCGAAATATGTAGGGACAGGATGTTCGGGTGGCGAAATATGTTGGCCAGTAAACAAAGCGGGAGTGACCTCGGCCGTGAAACGGCTCCTATTGGCGACCGCCGGATGGAAGGAGCTTATGCTTCTGATGTCCGGTGCTGCGGTGACGGCCTATCTGGCCGGGGTGGTAAAGGTGCCCGTGGCCTGGCTGCTGGGCCCGATGATCTTTGGCGTCGCTGCGGCCGCCTGGGCCGGCAAGCCCCGACCCATTCACCCCAACTACCAGTCGGTCGGACAGGTGATCATTGGCCTGTCTACAGGCGCCGGCTTCACCCTGGCAACAGCCAAACTGGCTGCGCAGCATTTTGTGCCGCTGGTAGGGGTGGTGGTGATTACCGTCGCCCTTAGTCTGCTGAACGGCTATCTGCTGTGGCGGTGGGCTGGCCTCGACCGGGCCACGGGCTTCATCGGGTCGCTGCCGGGGGCTGCGTCGGCCATGGTGGCGGCTTCGGACGACCTGGGCGCCGACCCCATCGCGGTGGCGGTCCTCCAGTACATGCGGCTGATTCTGGTGCTGTTCGTGGCGCCGTTCGCCGTACACATGCTCTTCCCCAGGGGCAATGCCGAAGCCGTGGCCGCAACGGTGATTCAGAGCCTGCCGGCAGCTCACTGGGCCATGAACGCGGCAGCCATGGCTCTCTGCGGTGTGGTCGGGAGCTATGTGGGCCGCTGGCTGAAGTTGCCCTCCCCCCTGTTCATGGGCCCGCTCTTCGTCGCGCTGGCTTTGGCCTGGTCCACGCCCTACCTGTGGAACGTGCCAGGCTGGATCTTTAAGGTCGGTATGCTGTTCTCCGGCCTCTCCATCGGGCTGCGGTTCAACGTGCCGGGAGCCCGGCGGCTGGGCAGGGTCGCCATCCTGGAGATGGCCATGGTGCTGGTGCTGATCGGCCTATGCCTGGTGGTTGGCTGGGGCTTCCATCTGGTGGCGGGAGTCGACACGCTTACGGCTGTGCTGGGCTCCACTCCAGGAGGCTTTGAGGCCATGGTCGCCAGCGCGGCGGAACTGGGCGGGGACCCGGGCATGGTTGTGGCCATGCAGATGACCCGCATCTTCCTGATTCTGCTGACGGGCCCCTGGCTCGCCACCACGCTGCTCAAGCGAATCGCGGCGTAACACGCGACGAAGGGGGCCCGGGCGGCCCCCTTTCTGCGTTCAGACTACAGGGCCCATATTGCCCCCCAGGCCGTTGTTGCGGCTCCCGCGGATGCGGTCGACGCCGTCCAGTTCGGCGGATTGCTCGTACATGAGCTGCATGTACGCCCCGTTGTCATCCCCATCCTCCGCGGCGTCGTACCGCTGGTTCACACGCTCGGCAGCCTTCGAAGTGTCTCCGATGCCGCCGGCTGAGGCGTTCTTCAGGGCAAGAGTGTCAGGGTTGGTGGCGTTGATCTGCTGCGATGCCATCTCTTCAGGTGTGCGGGATTCTCCATTTTCGGCCATGGGGCTCACCTCCGGCTATCCTGTAGCGTTTGCTCTCTGCCAGGGCAGCCATACTACCTCTTGCGCCGCCAAGTCGCGGTTGACTGTGGATTTTCATTATGGTATACTGCCCAAAACCTTGAGGTGGCCAACCCTCAAAAAGCAGCGGAGGTAGAACAATGGATGAGAAGTTCGGGCCGGAGGCACTGACGTTTGATGACGTGCTTCTGGTTCCCGCCCGCTCCGAGGTCCTTCCTCGCGACGTGGACGTGAGCACCCTGCTCACCAAGGGCATTCGGATGAACATTCCCCTGCTCTCATCGGCGATGGATACGGTGACCGAAGCCCGCATGGCGATTGCCATGGCACGGGAGGGCGGCGTCGGCATCATCCACAAGTCGATGACCATTGAGCAGCAGGCGGACGAAGTGGACAAGGTGAAGCGGTCGGAGTCCGGCATTATCACCGACCCAGTCTTTGTCCATCCCGATGACATGGTGGACAAGGCTCTGGAGCTCATGGCCCGCTACCGCATCTCCGGCGCCCCGGTGGTGGAGCGGGGCACCCACCGGCTGGTGGGCATTCTCACCAACCGCGACCTCCGCTTTGAGGACAACTGGCACCAGCCCGTTGCCAATATCATGACCAAGGAGCACCTGATTACGGCCCCCGTAGGCACCACCTTGGACCAGGCCCGGGAGATTTTGCGCCGCCGCAAGGTGGAGAAGCTCCCCCTGGTGGACGATCATGGTGTGCTGAAGGGGCTCTTGACCATTAAGGACATCGAGAAGGCCAAGAAGTACCCGAACTCCGCCAAGGACGCGGGCGGCCGGCTGTTGTGCGGCGCCGCCGTCGGCGTGAGCGCCGACCTGCTCCAGCGGGCGGGCGCCCTTATGGAGGCCGGTGTGGACGTGGTGGTGCTCGACAGCGCCCACGGTCACTCCAAGGGCATTCTGGACGCCGTGGCGATGGTGAAGAAGGCGTTCCCGACCCTTCAGGTCGTCGGCGGCAACGTGGCGACCTTTGACGGCACCCGCGACCTGATTGCGGCCGGCGCCGACGCCGTCAAGGTGGGCATTGGTCCCGGCTCCATCTGCACCACGCGGGTGGTGGCGGGCATTGGCGTTCCCCAGGTTACGGCCATCTACGAATGCGCTCAGGCCGCCAAGGAGACGGGCACCCCCATCATCGCTGACGGTGGCGTCAAGTACTCCGGCGACGTCGTGAAGGCCATCGCCGCCGGCGCCAATTCGGTCATGATCGGCAGCCTCTTCGCCGGCACCGACGAGTCGCCGGGCGAAATGGAGATCTACCAGGGCCGTTCCTTCAAGGTGTACCGGGGCATGGGCTCCATGGGCGCCATGAAGCAGGGCTCTGGCGACCGCTACTTCCAGGAAGGCGCCCCGAAGCTGGTGCCGGAGGGCATTGAGGGTCGGGTCCACTACCGCGGCCCGGCTTCGGAGACAGTTTTCCAGCTGGTAGGCGGCCTGCGGGCCGGCATGGGCTACTGCGGTACGCCGACCATCGAGCTCCTGCGCACGGAGGCGAAGTTCCGCCGCATTACCGCGGCGGGTCTGCGTGAGAGCCATCCGCACGATGTCCATATCACCAAGGAAGCCCCCAACTATAGCCTGTCGTAGTCATAATGGCCCGGAGGGCGCAACGGCCCTCCGGGCTATTTCGTCACATGGGAGGGTCCGTCTCCATAAACGCTGGACGGGAATGCGGGATTCTGCTACATTCACATGTGGCATGCCCATTCTGTCGGGAACGGGCATACTATACCCAACCCTCAGTTATAAGGGGGAGACGCAAGTTGCCGGCCAAATTCATCATCCGCGGAGGTCGCCCCCTGTGCGGGAGCGTTACCATCGGCGGCGCCAAGAACAGCGCCTTGCCGATCGTGACCGCTGCTGCGCTGGCATCTGAGGGCGAATCCATCCTTGATAATGTCCCGAACAATAGTGACATTCAGCATCTCTGCATGATCCTCCGTGAACTGGGATGCGAGCTGGAATGGGTGGAGGAGACGAGCCTGCGCGTGCGGGCTGTCGACTTGGCCAATCACGTCGCCCCGTACAACATCGCCCGCAAGCTGCGGGGCAGCACCTACGTGATGGGTCTGCTGCTTGCGCGGCTCGGCAAGGGCGAGGTCGCCTGCCCTGGTGGCTGTGAAATCGGCGCGCGGCCGGTGGACTTTCACCTGAAGGGCTTCAAGGCCCTGGGCGCCGACGTGGTGGTCGAACACGGCGCCATGGTCTGCGGCGGGGCGAAGCTCCAGGGGGGTCGTTTCTACGTGGACCGGGCCAGCGTGGGCACGACGGTCAACATGATGATTACGGCGTCGCTGACGCCGGGTACCACCATTTTGGAGAACGCAGCTTGCGAGCCAGAGATTGTGGACCTGGCCAACTACGTAAACGGCATGGGCGGGCGCGTGCGCGGCGCCGGCACCAACGTAGTGCGCATTGAAGGCGTCGACAAGATGCGTGGCTGTTGCCATGAGGTGATCCCTGACCGCATTGAGGCGGGCACATACCTGATGATGGCGGCTTCATCCGGCGGCGATGTCAAGATTGACAACATCATTCCCGAACACCTTTCCACGCTGCTGAGCAAGCTGCGCGAAGCCGGCCAGGAAGTGGTGGAGGAGATGGATGCGGTCCGCATTAAGGCGGGCCGGCCTGTCCGATCGGCCGACGTGGAGACGCAGGTGCACCCGGGCTTCCCCACGGACCTCCAGAGCCCCTGGGTGGCCCTCATGGGCATCAGCGACGGCATTGCCGTGGTACAGGAGACGATTTTTGAGAACCGCTTCGGCTTCGTGAACGAGCTGATTCGGTTGGGTGCAAACATTAAGGTAGACCGCAACACGGCCATTGTGCGGGGCGTAGAACGCTACACAGGCGCGCCTGTGGAAGCCAAGGACATCCGCGGCGGGGCCGCCCTGATTACGGCCGGTCTAGCGGCGGAGGGCGTCACCGAAGTGGGCGGGCTCCAGTACATCGATCGTGGATACCACCGAATGGAAGATAAGCTGACCGCCCTGGGCGCCGACATTCGCCGGGTGGAAGCGAAAGAGAACAACGTGTAGACTGAACGAAGACCGCCCCGGTGAGGGCGGTCTTCGTCACTAGTCGAGGGTCTTCAGATTCAGGTAGCGACCGGGTTCCGGCTTGTAGCCCATTTTCCGGTTGATGGCCAGCATGGGGGCGTTCATGGAGTCGTTGGCGGTGCGGAGGTACTTGGCGCCGTAGCGCCTGGCCGTCCGCCAGGCCACGATCTTCAGGGCCTGCGCAATGCCCCTCCCCCGGTACTCCGCGCACGTTCCTACTTTTGTACCGTTTCCCAGCAGGGATATCGCACCCGGTGCCCAAGTTATGTAAGGTAGACGCAGACAAGGGGGAAGTTTCGTGGCCACAACCCGCTCCTCGCGGCAGGGGGCACAAAGGGGTTCCAACGTGCTTGAACTCCGCCGGCATACGCCGCCGCCGCCCGAGCCGTCCGTGGTCAAGGGACCGCCGGATACGACCTACATGCTGGTACTGATCGGTCTGCTTAGCGTGGGGCTCATTATGGTATATAGCACCACCGCCTTTGAAGGTGGTACCGATAACTTCACCAAACAGCTCATGTGGTTAGGGCTAGGTGTGGTGGGCCTGCTTGTGGCGGCGATCACGCCAATCAAATGGTGGCGTGCTGCGGCGCCCTGGCTGCTGGGCTTGTGTGCGATCGCCCTGTTCTCGCTACTCTTTAAGGAGAAGAACCCGCTGGCGATTGAAGCCAACGGCGCTTACCGGTGGCTAAAGGTGCCGGGCGGCCAGGTGCAGCCCTCCGAGTTTGCCAAGCTGGCCTTTGTGCTGGTGGCCGCCCAGTACCTGGAGGTGCGGGGGCAGCGACTGAACCTGAACCACTGGGCAACCTTCCTGGTGCTGCTGGGCGGCCTGGCGGGCATGATCTACCTGGAGCCTGACCTGGGCACAGCGCTGGTTCTGGCTGGCACGGCCTTCTGCATGCTCATCGCGGCCGGCGCCAAGGGCAAGGTGCTGTTCCAGGGCGTTCTGGTGGCGGCTGTACTGGTTGCTCTTCTGGCCTGGAACACTGATCACCAGCGGGACCGGCTGCTGGCCTGGTGGAACCCCTGGAAAGAGGAGTACCGCCAGACCACGGGTTACCAGGTGCTTCAGTCGTGGTCAGCCATGTCACGTGGCGGGGTTCTGGGCGTAGGCCTGGGCAAATCCATTCACAAGATTGACAACCGCTTGCCGGAAGCGGAGACCGACTTCGTCTTCGCCATTGTGGCGGAAGAGATGGGGCTGCTGCGGGCCGTGGGCGTACTGCTGCTGTTTGGCCTGCTGGCCTGGCGAGGCTACGCCATAGCGGCTCGAGCGCCGGACCGGTTCACGTTCCTGGTGGCAGCCGGCCTGACGTCATGGATCGCCGTCCAGTCGTGCCTCAACATCGCCGTGGTGACGGGAACGGTGCCAAACACGGGCGTACCGCTGCCGTTCATCTCCAAGGGTGGATCTTCGCTGATAGCCCTTCTTGCCGCTGTAGGACTGGTCATTAACATTAGCCGCACTCGCCGTGCATCCAAGAAGGAGGCCCCGAGATGAGCATCCCGCTGACCATGCGCCGAGCCACCCCTGCTGATAAGGAAGCGATCTGCGCCATCGCCACGGCCATTGATCCGCATGACTGGCTGCCAAATGCGTTCGAGTGGGCCGTGGGCCTGAAGGAGCCCGATGGCTTGTTCGTGGGGGAGATGGAAGGGCGTGTGGTGGCCTGCTACGTCATGGATGTGCCCAGGCCCGGCGAGGGGTTCCTGTTCGGCATGCGGGTGGATCCGGCCGTGCAGAACGCCGGCGTTGGGTCAGCCTTCGTACCCCTGCAGATTGAGGAGGCCCGGAAGCAGGGCATCCGCAACCTCTTCCTCACCAGCGCTTACCTGAACTTCCGAGCCCACCACCTGGTGGAGAAGTTCGGTTTCCACAAGCGGGGCGAAGTGGTGGTCTGGCCGGACATTACCGATGTGAAGCTGACGGGAGCACCCGTGAAGGCCCGCCCGGCCCGGCCCGACGACCTGCCGAAGATTGAGCCGTTCCGGCGCCTCCACATGGGCGATGTGGCGCCGTCGCAGTTCTCGGCGTACACGTTTGTGACTCTGGCGGAAGAGGATTGGGCGCTGGACGGACTCTGGGTGGTGGATGGCGCAGACGGTGCCCTGGATGGTCTGATGCTGACCAGCAGGCAACCGGAGTACCTGGTCATTCGCCGCCTCGAGGGCTCCCTGGAGGCAGCCGAAGACTTGCTGCGGGTGGCGGCCGCGAAGCTGCGCAGCGAGGGGCTCAAGAGCATGGAAATCGGCCTGCCGACCCGCTGCGAGGTCCTGCTGGCCCCTCTGGGGCTGGACCCGCGGAAGCCGGACCGGTGGTTTCTGTTCCAGCGGAAAATGTGACGGACGAGGGGACTGGGCGTTGGCCCGGTCCCCTTTTGGTATAATGGAAACGGGGAGGGGAATGTCAGTGAAGCGAGAAGCTGTCATCGTGAGTGCGGTGCGCACACCCTTCGGATCCTTTGGCGGGAGCCTGCGGGAGTTTTCGGCCACCGATCTGGGGGGACTGGTGATTCGCGAAGCGGTCCGGCGAGCGGAGCTCACCGGGCGGGAGTACGAGATTGACAACGTCTTTATGGGTCAGGTGGTGCAGGCGGGGGCCGGGCAGATTCCCTCGCGCCAGGCCACCCACAAGGCCGGGCTGCCGGTGTCGGTGCCGTCGGAGACGGTAAACAAGGTCTGTGCGTCGTCCCTGCGGGCCGTGAACCTGGCCGACTCGCTGATTCGGGCCGGTGACGCCGGTATTGTGGTGGCCGGCGGCATGGAGTCCATGAGCAATGCCCCCTACCTGCTGCCCAAGGCGCGCTGGGGCCTGCGTATGGGCGACGGCCAGCTGGTGGACAGCGTGGTGCACGACGGGCTCTGGTGCGCCTTTGGGGGCTGCCACATGGGCGTCTACGGGTCGGAAGTCGCGGCGGAGTATGGCATCAACCGTGAGGCCCAGGACCAGTGGGCGTACCGGAGCCAAATCCGCGCCGCTGCGGCCTGGGATGGCGGGCTCTTTGCCGGTGAAGTGCTGCCGGTGGGTGTCCCGCAAAAACGGGGCGAGCCGGTGCTATTCGGCGCCGACGAGTCGATTCGGCGGGACACGTCGCTGGAGAAGCTGGCGTCTCTGAAACCGGCGTTCCAGAAGGACGGAACGGTCACCCCGGGCAACGCCCCCGGCCTGTCCGACGGCGCAACGGCCCTGGTAGTCATGTCCCGGGAGCGGGCGGAGGCCATGGGGCTTGAGATCCTGGCCAGCATCGTTTCGCAGGGGCAAGTGTCAGAAGAAGCGAAGTATCTGCATACAGTACCCGCCAGGTCTGGACTGAAGGCCCTGCACCGGGCGGGGCTTGCCGTGAGCGACCTGAAGCGGGTGGAGATCAACGAGGCGTTCGCTGCTGTCACGCTGACCAGCATAAAGCTGCTGGAATGCGACCCCCAGATTGTCAACGTCAACGGCGGCGCATTGGCCGTGGGGCACCCCATTGGGGCCAGCGGCGGGCGCATTCTGATGCATCTGGTGTATGAACTCCGCAGGGCGGGCGGCGGCTATGGACTCGCAGCCATCTGTTCCGGCGGTGGGCAAGGTGAAGCTACCGTGGTACGGGTCGACTAGGGCAGTGTCTGGAGTAAGGAGGTCTCTTTCACATGGGGATCCAGCGCATCGTTGTCATTGGCGCCGGGCAGATGGGCTCCGGAATCGCACTGGTGGCGGCGCAGGCCGGACTGTCAGTCTACTTGCAGGACATTGAGCAGAAGTTCGTGGACAAGGGCCTCAGCGTCATCACCAAAAACCTCTCTCGCGACGTGGAGAAGGGCCGCAAGACAGAAGAGGAAAAGAAGGCCATTCTGAGCCGCATCACCGGCGGCGTCTCCCTGGAACCCGCCCGGGAGTGCGACCTGGTCGTGGAGGCCATTATTGAGAACCTCGACATTAAAGTGGCGCTCTTCAAGGAGCTAGACGCTCTCTGCCCGACCCACTCCATTCTGGCCTCCAACACGTCGAGCCTGCCCATTACGCAGCTCGCCGCCGCAACGAAGCGGCCCGGCCAGTTCATTGGCATGCACTTCATGAACCCCGTACCGGTCATGAAGCTTGTGGAGGTCATTCGGGGCATTGCCACCACGGACGAGACGTACGAGCTGGTGCGGGGCCTCGCCGAGCAGATGGGCAAGACACCTGTCTCGGTCAACGACTTCCCGGGCTTTGTCTCCAACCGGGTGCTGATTCCCATGCTAAACGAGGCCATTTACTGCTTCTACGAGGGCATCGCCGGGGTCGAACAGATCGACACGGTGATGAAGCTGGGCATGAACCATCCCATGGGGCCGCTGACGCTGGCGGACTTCATTGGGCTGGATACATGTCTGTACATCATGAACGTGTTGTATGAGGGCTATAAGGACTCCAAGTACCGGCCCTGCCCGCTGCTGGTGCAGATGGTGCAGGCTGGCTACCTGGGGCGCAAGACGGGCCGGGGCTTCTACACCTACAACGCCGATGGATCCGCCACCCCGATGGTTCGCAAGTAAAGAATTGCCCGGTGTCTTTTATCAGACACCGGGCACTTTCGTACTACACAAGATGGCACGAAAGGGGTACGATAGAGGCAGGGGAGGGACGTACATATGCTTCAGACAGATGCCCTGCATGTTGCAAGGGCCACGCTGGAGCAGCAAGGGAGAGCCCTCGACGAATTCCACTGCCCGTCGCACCACCTGGAACTCTACCATCGTACGCAGCAAGCGCTGAACTACCTCATGGAGCCCCATACGCTGGAACGGGTCGTGTTCGTCGACCAGCCCACCTTTGCGCCCGCGTGTGCCGACATGGTTCCGGACTCCGGCGTCTGCTTCCTGCGCTGTGCTCCGGCGGGGCCAAAAGACCTGGCTGCTGCCGTGGAGCGCGGCGCAGTCTCATCGGGGGGCCTCTTTCTGCGACTCTGGGACGATGCCCTGGGCTACGAGTTCGACGAGTGGCGGAGCATGGTGGATGGTGCCCCTGTGATCTTTGTGCGGCTCGGCTGCAGCGTCTGCAGCCCGGAGGGCCGGTGGCACTGGGCGCCCCTGGAGGGGGAGCACCAGTCCATCGGGTTTGCGGATGTGCGGACGGCGTTTGCCGTGCTTATCGCTGAGGCCCGCCGGGCCGGGGACGAGGAGCGGGCGCAGACGCTGGAACTCTGGCAGTATGGGATTCTGGCGGCGGCTTAGCGAACCCACCACGGGCGGCGGTGGGCTATCCACAGTGCCAGGAGCCAGAGCGCCGCACCGGCAAGGCATACGTTGCGGGTCTGCTCCGCCGCGGTGACCGCCGCCTGGAGCGGGTGTGACACCCGGAACAGAAAGAGCTTGACGTGGAGCTTGCCCGGGAGGCCGTAGTCCATGACCCACCAGAGGGCCGAGGCCATAAAGCCTCCGGCCTGGTGGCGTGTGAGGGCGCTGCCCAGCAGGCAGGCGCCGCTCAGCCCGAGAGCCGGGGCAGCGGTGACGGCCGCCAGGTGGAGCGGGCTGGCCGGGAAGTACCAGAAGTGAGCGATCGCAGCGGCCCCGGCGGACATGGCCAGCCAGGCCGCCAAGCGGGGAGCCGCTGCAGCCAGGAGCCGCACCGACGGCCACTGGGTGAAGGTGAGCAGCCCTTCTGCGGCCCCTTGATCCCGGTCGAATGAGGGCAGGCTCACCAGGTAGAACGTGGTGGCCAGCGGCAGGTAATACTCAAAGATCCCGTACAGGTCCCGTAGGCGGTGTACGCCCCCGCGGGCGGTCGAGTGATCCACGAAGATCCAGATGAACATGGTCAGCAGTCCGGCCGGCGGGAGCACCCAGCTCCAGCCGGCCTGTGCTTTGCCGTAACGCCAGAGTGTCTTCATGATCCCGCCAACGCCTCCCGCACCTGCTGGTAGGTCAGCGGGCCTTCTGCCTCATGCAGGGCCCGCAGGACCGCCGCTGTGGCGTCTATCCCCCGAGACTTTGAGAAGCCCTGCAGGTCGGCCAGGAGGGTCTGGCCGTCGGGTGTCTTGGCGCCAAACGGGCGGCCCGCGGCTGTCCATGTGGACATAGGGCCTCCCGGTCGCTGCGCTGCCCGGCTGCGAGCATCCGCTGTAAAGAGCCGCAGCACATCGTGAATCTGCCGCTCTTCTTCCGTGCGACTGTTCGACCACCAGTGCGTGAGCATCGACGACCGTATGGCTTCCTCTTTCAGGTCGCCAAAGGAACTGGCTGAGACGACCATCGCCCCGGGGAAGCCCTGCGGCGGCACATCGGCCTGCACGGCCCACAGTGTGTCGGAGACCTCGATCACCCGGAAAGGCTGGTCAACCGGAATCATCCGCTGCAGATCGCCCACCTCGGCAGCATACTGCGCAGCGAACTCCTTGACGGAGCGCCCCTGGCGAGGGCCGGCCCAGAAGCGAATGCCGCTCACTTCCTGCGGGGCCCAGGGGGTCCCGATCAGCCAGGCCGAACGGACCGGCACACCGCCTTCGGCATTGGAGACGAAGTATAGCCCTTCGGGGCCGGCCACATCCAGCTCTAACGGTGCCGGAGGGTGTACCACGCCCGAGTCTTCGAGCATATGCTTTGGCTCCCTGTGGGTAAGCGTATGGAATCCCGGCATCGGATACCAGCCCAGGCTGACCGGCAGCATGACGCTGCGGGGCGTCACGTGGGCTGCCAGACGCAGACCGTTCCAGTTGTCACGCCGCCACTGCCCGACAGAGCCCTGATAGGTCACTGAGTAGGTGCCCGGCTGCCCCTGGGTGCTAATCGTCAGCAGGTCACCCTGATGGGAAAAGGCGAGGGGGGCGCCGTTTGGACCCACGACGGCTGAGACCCTGAATAGCTGGTTGAGGGTGAAAACAGCCGTTTCGCTGGGCGAGGGCAGGTCTACACGGGCTACACCGGATAGCCCGGCACTGTCGCCCTGCAACCTGAGGCTTACCTGGTAGCGGCTGACTGCGGGTGCCGGCAACGAGGTAAGCGTGTCCGGCCGCGGCTGGTCGCGCAAGGTCTTTTCAATCGTCATGGCGCCAACGCGCTGGAGACCTATGTGGCTGGCCCCACCGTTCGCGATGACGATGGCCAGGAGCGCAGCCAGGGCGGCCCGGCCGATCCATGGGCCCGCCGGGTCCCGCCGCCGCCGGCTCAACGTCCAGGCGATGAGCGCCAGGGCACCGACGCCAAAGGCGGCTGCGTTGAGGCGATTCCAGACCAGCAGCGCCGCATTCGGAAAGAGATCTCCCTGGGCGAGGGGAAAGTGCTGGGTCAGGGTGATGTCCGCGTTGGTGGCGGGGCCACCGCGCCCCAGCGCCATCCACAGTAAGGAAAGAAACTGCAGCCCGGAGAAGCTGGTTGCCAGAAAGAGCGCCAGGGTCGCCACGTAGGGGGCGAAGCCCCGCTTCAGGAAGTGGCCCACGGCCATGGGCAGACCGATGGTGAAGAGCAGGGTGACAGGCAGCGTCAGCAGCCAGACCCACATCCCGAGGGAGCCTGCGTTCAGGTCTCCCCGGGGGGCGATGTAGAGCACGAAGGTCCACAATATGGTGCCGGCCGCCAGCCAGACAGCGTAGAGAGCGGCGAACCGACCCGCCACCCATGCGGCCGGGCGGTATGGCAGCGCCTCGAACAGCTCGGTGGCGCGGCTGGACTTCTCCTGCTGGGTCAGGGCCACCGTGGCCAGCATCTGCCCAAGGATGAACAGCGGCATGATGGAGGACTGCAACGTGGAGATGGCAGCGGCGATACCCGGCGAGTACCGGACCAGAAGCCAGGACAAGCCGCCCACGGCCACCGTGATGGTCCAGGGCCAGAGGCTGCGCAGCGCCAGTTTGAGGTGCGCACGGAAGATGGCGAACATTACGCCCCCACCTCCTGGGCTGACGCAATGGCGGCTCCGGCCGACTGCATCAGACAGAGGTAGCCGTCCTCCAGGGTGGGCTCGGTCCGTACTGCGCCCCCGAAGGGGTTCTCGCCGGCGATCACCCGCAGCGAAACGTCAGGGCCGCTGCGCCGGGCGGAGACGATCTGCAGCGTGTGGCGCACCCGCTCAAACTCCCGGGCATCGAGGTCCAGCTGCCAGACCTGGCCGTCGGCCTGCTCCAGCAGTTGTTCCGTCGGCCCTGCGTAGAGCAGGTGGCCCCGGTTCAGCACCGCCAGGCGTTCGCAGGTGGTCTCCACATCGGCCACGATGTGGGTGGAGAGCAGAATGGTGCGCTGTGCGCTCAGGTCGGCCAGCAGGTTGCGGAAGCGGAGCCGCTCCTCCGGGTCGAGGCCGGCGGTCGGCTCGTCGACGATGATCACTTGCGGGTCGCCCAGCAGGGCCTGGGCAATGCCGAGCCTGCGCCTCATGCCCCCCGAGTACTCGCCGATGCGCTTCTTACGCTGGTGGGCCAGATTCACTTGCTCCAGCAGCCGGGCAGTCTCCGGGCGAGCTTCTCGGGCGGAAAGCCCCTTCATGCCCGCCACCAGGTCCAGGTACTCCGGGCCGGTGAGCTGCCGGTAGAAGCCCAGTTCCTGGGGCAGGTAGCCGATCAGACGGCGGACAGCCTGGGGGTCTTCTCTGAGGTCGATCTCTCCAAAGGCTACCGAGCCCTGGTCAGGCTCCAGCAGCGTGGACAGAATGCGCATGAGCGTAGTCTTGCCGGCGCCGTTGGGCCCGAGAAGGCCGAACATGCCGGGCGTTACCGTGAAGCTAACCCGATCCAGGGCGGTCACGCCGCCGGAAAAACGTTTGGTGACGCTCGTCAGTGCGATATCCATGTCTATGCCTCCGTTAGGATGGCGCGGCCGGACGAAAGGCGAATGATCCCACTCGCCATGCCATCGAGTTCATCGGGCAGATTGGTTGCCGTGAGGACGATTCGGTCCGCGCTCAGGTCGAGCAGTAGTTGGCGAAAGCGTACCCGCTCTTCGGGGTCCAGCGAGACCGCCGGTTCGTCGAGCAGGAGCAGGTCGGGGTCGTTGAGGAGGGCCTGGGCCAGGCCCATGCGCTGCTGGAGGCCGCCGGAAAGGTCGGGAACCGGTCGGTCGGCCACCTCGGTGAGGCTGGCTATCGTGATGACTTCGTTGACTCGAGCGGCCCGGCGGGCGGGAAGAATGCCCTTGAGGGCTGCCAGATAGTGCAAGTAAGCTCGCACAGGCATGTCGGGGGAACCCCCGGTCTCCTGGGGGGCGTAGCCAAGGTGCCAGCGGTATCGCTCGGCCAGCCGGTAGGCGTCGGCGCCGTCCCACAGGAGCCGCCCAGCGATGGGCGGGAGCAGCCCGACAGCGCACCGCATGAGCGTGGACTTGCCGGAGCCGTTGGGTCCCGTGATCAGCCAGAGTCCCCGCCTCAGCGTGAACGAGAGGTCTGTCAGCACAGGCGTCCGGCCGTACCCGCACGAGAGAGCGGCAAATGTGAGGCGCAAGGCTTATCCCTCCTGGTGGACGGACTTGCCGAACCGCGGAGCCATGAGCAGCGCTCCGGCCAGGCAGGCGGCGCCGAGAAGGGCGGCCGTGGTGTTGGGCAGCACCCACAGGTGGAGCGGGGCGGTAGAGCTAATGGCCCGAATCCCCAGGGCGACCCACCCGGCGAGGACCAGTGCGGCGCCCAGCCTGGGCCCCGTGCAGACCATGCCCAGCAGCGAAGCCCCGGCGAAGAGCAGCATGCCGGCGAGCCAGTCGCCAAGGGTTGCGATCTGCCAGCCGTCGATGAAGTGGAGGATGCTGCCGGCGATGGCGCCGAGCACGGTCATCCAGCCCAGGACCACCAGCGCCCGGGCGAGTACCACCTGGTAGGGCCTGACCGGGCAGGAAAGCTCCACTTCCCAGGCCGGAGTGCCCGCCTCACGCATGCTGTAGGCCAGGCTGAAGGCCACGAGAGGCGGCACCAGCAGGCCCGGGGTTGCGCCCACCCATTTCGTGAGCGCCAGCCCGATTAACGTGGCAACCGTTGTGGCGCCCCACCACACGGGGCGGAACAGCCAGACCTGCGCCAGCATGAACTGCAGGGTGGTGGCCAGCGGCGAGGCGGAAAGACCGTCCTCCCGGAAGCGTTGCCGGCTGGGCGCCGGCAGGCGGCCCCGGAGCCGCTCAATGAGCGCCCCCGGCGGGGTGAGGGGAGCGGCCGGCGAGAAGTCGTCCAGCCGGTTCAGAATGGCAGCCAGGTCGGCGGCATCCATCGGTTCCGCCATGTCGCGGGCGATGGCGTCAGCCCGTTCCAGTTCAGTCGGTCGCATTCTGCACACCCCTTTCTGCCGTGAGATATTGCCGCAGTCGTCGTAGGGCTGTGGAGAGCCGGGACTTGACCGTTCCGGCGGGGATACCTTCCACCCGGGCGATCTGTTCCACGGTCAGGTCGTGGTAGAAGCGGAGATAGAGCACGGAGCGGTGGCCGTCATCCAGCTGGTTCAAGGCGTCGACAACCTCGGCCCGGCTGGCAAAGCGGTCGAGCAGGTCCACCGGCGAGGGGCCGTCGGGCGGCTCCTGGGGGAGCACATGCCGGTGGTAGGCGTTTTTGCGCCAGTCTTTCTGCAAGTTGGCTGAGATGGTGTAAAGCCAGGGACGGAACGGTTCAGGGTAGCGATAGGAATGGATCCGGGTGCAGAGACGTATGAAGCTCTCTTGCGTCAGATCATCTGCCGTGTGGGCATCGCCGGTCATGCGGTACAGGTAGGCGAAGACCGCCTGCTGGTGGCGGTGCACCAGGGCCTCCAGCGCGGCCTCGTTGCCTTCCTGCATCTGGCGGCAGAGCTCCTCGTCGCGGATCATTCCAATCACCTCCCTGCCTTAGTTACGACAGGCATATATGAAAACGTTCACCGGCCAGGGGGGGAAACCATTTGTGCTTCCTATCGACAGTCACATATTTCGCCTATATCTAATTCTGCTTACGGAAGGAATACGGAGGCGACCATGGACTCCGATTACGCCCTGTACAACCTGTTCCACTCCAGCCAGTGGCCCGACAAGAACGGCTCCAACCGGGCGTTCTACAAGAACGACAAGGTTGACCAGCTGCTCGATCAGGGCCGCACCACTGTTGACCAGGCCAAGCGGAAGCAGATTTACGCCGATGCGATCAAGGCCATCTGGGAAGACGCCCCCTGGATCTTCCTGCACAGCGAGACTCAGCTGACGGCCATTCGCAAGAACGTGTCGGGCTTCCTGGTCCATCCGTCTCAGCGGGTGGTCTGGACCGGCGCCGACAAGAAGTAACCTGAGGCTGATGTGCGGGGCGGGCACGCTGCCCGCCTCGTTCTGTCTGCTCCGGTGAGACCGCACCAAAGCGAGGGAAAACCGTGTACAGATACATCCTCCGTCGCCTGCTCGCGATCATCCCGGTACTGATTGGTGCCTCGTTTCTGGTGTTCAGCGCCGTCCGCCTTGCGCCCGGCGACCCGGCTCGGGCCATTGTGGGCGAGGCCGCAACAGCTGAGCAAGTTGAGCAGGTCCGCCTGGAAATGGGCCTGGACAAGCCCCTGCTCTCCCAGTACTTCGTCTTCGCGGGGAAGGCCCTCACGGGCGACCTCGGCAAGTCGCTGCGCACCCATGACCGGGTCTCCCGCGAACTTGGGGCCAAGCTACCCAATACGTTGCTGTTGGCCTTCACGGCCCTCACGCTGGCGGCTCTGGCCGGCATTACGGCAGGCGTGGTGGCTGCTGCCCGGCGCAACTCTGTTTTTGACAACGGTTGCGCAGAGACACTCTCGCAGATGATTTCATCAAGTCGCTCCAATTCGTCATTGCTGAGCCGTACGTGAAAGGTGCTGGTGAACTCCCGCAGAGCGTCCGGCAGCCAGGGGCAGCTGCCCTGGTGGGTGGTGTCGGGGACGGACGGGCGTTCGTCTTGCATGAGGCGCTCCCGGACCTTCCGGTCCAGCAGGCAGACCAGTTGCATGGTCAACCCGATGCGCAGTGCGTCTTCCAGGGCGCGGCCCATGTACTGCTCAATGGCCCGCAGGGCCTTGAGGACCACGGGGATGGTGGCGGTGGGGTTGGTGACCTTCAGGTGCTCGCCCAGGGAGGCGGCCATCTGCACGAAGACGGATGCCTCTTCCGTTGATGGACTGGGCTCTTTGGATGTAGTCCCTTCATCCACCAGTTGGCGCAAGCGTCGGGCGCCCTTGCCCACCACCATCTCCTCGGTGCTGATGTAGGGAATGCCGGGAATGCGGGGGTTCATGGGCCCCACCACCGCCAGCAGGCGATGCGACCGGAGGAGGGTGTTGACCAGGCGGCTCCAGCCGGTCCCCGTACCGATGCTGGTGGGGATGATCTCCACCCGCTGGGCCTGCGGGGGCAATGCTTCCCGCACGAAGCGGGCCAGGGTGTGGGCACTGCCAACGCCGGTAAAGCAGAAGGTGAGGATCACCTGAGGCAGACTCTCCGTGTAGTCCTTGCCCAGGTATGCGCCCCGGGCCGTCAGCACCGACTGGTAGACCAGGTCGAGCGTGGCGCCCGGCATGGAGGCCTGGTGGACCGCTTCGACTACCAGCGGGGAGGAGACCATGCCGATGGTTCGGACTTGAACGCCGGTGTGCTGTGTGACCGCTTCGCCCATGGCTTCCAGCGAGCCCATGTCCACCAGCAGGAGCAGCCCGCCGGGGAACTGGCCTTCCCGCGCCATGGCGACCAGGTGCTCCTGAACCACAGCGGGCTCCTCATCCAGCGGCATGTCGATGGCCGCGGCAAGGCTCACGCCTGCCAGCGCATGGGCCACATCCACCATGGCGGATGCGACCCGGCCGTGTGCCACCACCACGACGCCCACCTGCTCGCTGGCAGGGGCGGCCTCGCCTTCCGGGCGGAGCAGCATGGTGACGAAGGCCACGTCGCTGGCGGGTAGGGGCTGGCAAAGCTCACGGCTGAGCAAGGCCACCACCCCGGCGGCGACGGGGGCTTCGGGGCTGCCGTCGGACTCGGGCAGATGAATGTCGTACTCGTTGCCGCGGCCCTGCTCCACTCGCTCCAGTGTGGCGTGAATGTGCAGCGCCAGGGCGTAGACAATGCGTTCCGGCAAGGCCCGGCCCAGCCGCTCTTCGGCCCAGAGGGGAGCCCGCTCCACGGCCCGCAGAATGTCGGGGCCGACCAGTTTGGTCAGCTCCTGCCGCTGGACTTGATGGCGGTGGCGCACCTGCCCCACGAAGTCCTTGAAGTGGCCTTCGACATTGCGGAGCACGGTCTGCTCTGCCTCCGCCGGGCTCATGCCCCGGCGCTGCAGGTCCTTCACCTGCTGTTCGATGAGACCGTAGAAGCTCATGGACTCATCCGCCGATTCGTCATCCGCCGCGTCGGGATGCAAAGCGAGCGTTCGCTTGGTAACCACCATCCGGCCGCCGGTGGAGCTGAGTAGGTCGGTCACCTCGGCACTGCGGTGGCGCACCGGGGGCACCGTACGGTGGATGTGTTCCGGTAGATGGCCGGGGAGAAGCTCCATGGGCTCCCGCCGCTGGGTGAGGTAGCTGAGGAAGAGGCGGGCGCAGGCCAGCTGAATGTCGTTGCGCAGCTGGCCGATATTGCCCAGGCACTCATACTCCAGCAGCATGCGCAGGCTTTCCTGCGGAATGACCACATCCACGCCAATCTTGCTGGCTTCGGCCTGGAGGAAGAGCTTGATGAACCGCAGGCGCTCGCCGGCTGTACGCTCGGTGAGGGCGGGCAGGGGGATCACCATGGGAATGCGGCGGGTGAAGGTGCGCAGTAGGGCCGAGTCAGCTTCACCGCCAGACCGTCGCGCCAGAGTTCGTTCAGGTCGGCGCTCACGTTGTGCCGGGCGGCGCCCATGAGGTCGGCCAGTTCGGCCGCATCAAGGCCTCGCCGGAACTCGGCGCAGTACCTGGCCAACAGCTGGCGGGTGCGCTCCAGTCGCTTCACCGGTCGATTCCTCCTCAAGCCCTAGACCTGGTCCTGTTCGGTGCGCGCCCGGCAGAAGGCCAGGGCCCGGGCACGAATCTGTGCGGGGTCGCTCAGGGTGAGCAGGTCGGCGGCCAGGGCTTCCGCATCGGCCGTGGCAGTGGCCCGGAGGACTTCCTTGACGGCCGCAATGGCAGGGGCGCTCATGGACCACTCGTCGAGGCCCAGACCCAGCAGCAGTGGGGCGGCGGTGGGGTCGCCGGCCATTTCGCCGCACATGCCCGTCCACTTGCCGGCGGCGTGGGCTGCGGCGCAGACGGTGCGGATCAGGCGCAGCACGGCGGGGTGGAAAGGCTGGTAGAGGTGGGATACCCGCTCGTTCATGCGGTCGACCGCCAGCGTGTACTGGATCAGGTCGTTGGTGCCGATGCTGAAGAAGTCCACATGGGGGGCCAGCATGTCAGCGACGATGGCGGCGGCCGGGATTTCCACCATGATGCCGACTTCGGGGGTGCCGGTGGGGACGCCTTCGCTTTCGAGTTCGGCGCGCGCTTGCGCAAGCAGTGTATTAGCCTCTTGCAGCTCCTGAAGCGACTGGATCATGGGATACATGATGCGCAGCCGCCCGTGGGCCGAGGCCCGAAGCAGGGCCCGCAGTTGGGTCTTGAACAGCGGCGGGTCGGCCAGGCAAACCCTAATGGCCCGCAGGCCCAGGAACGGGTTGGCCTCCACGGGCAGCTTCAGGCACTCCAGCTGCTTGTCGCCGCCAATATCCAGCGTGCGAATAATGACCGGATGCGGCGCCATGGCCTCTACAGCCGTGCGGTAGGCCAGGTACTGCGCCTCTTCGGTGGGGAGGGTGGCGTTCTCCATGTAGAGGAACTCCGTGCGGAAGAGGCCCACGCCTTCGGCGCCCCGCTTGCGGGCGGGGGCCGCCTCCTCGGGCCGCCCGATGTTGGCGGCCAGCTCGAAGTGCCGGCCATCCTTCGTCTCTGGCGCCAGGGCGGCAATGCGGGCCAGACGCTCTTCCCGCTTGCGGTGGGCTTCGGCGCGGACCTGCAGGCTGCTCAGTTCGGCGTCGCCGGGGCGGATGAAGACCTCGCCCGCGGTGCCGTCCAGCACCATCGTGTCGCCGTGGGCCGTTTGCTCGGTCACGTTCCCCAGGCCCACCACGGCGGGAATGCCGAGCGTGCGGGCCATAATCACGGTGTGGGAGGTGGGGCCGCCAATGTCGGTGGCGAAGGCGAGGATGAGCTCATGCTCCATCTGGGCCGTCTCCGAGGGCGTCAGGTCGTGCGCCACAATAATCGACGGGCGACGCAGTTCGGCCAGGGAGGCCGAGGGGCGGCCCGCCAGGATGCGGACCACACGCCCGGCCACATCCCGCACGTCGGCGGCCCGCTCCCGCAGGTAGGCGTCGTCCAGAGAGGCCAGCATGGCAGCCGTCTGCTCGCCTGCCGACAGGAAGGCCCAGGCGGCGTTCACCCGCTCGGTCTGAATGGTCTCGCGGGCGGCATCCACCAAAGTGGGGTCGGCCAGCATGAGGGCGTGGGCCTCGAAGACCCGGGCCTCTTCTGCACCGACCTTCTGGGCGGTGCGGACGCGCAGAGCCTCGATCTCTTCAGCGGCCTGGGCCAGGGCGGCGTCAAGCCGGGTGAGCTCGGCGTTTACATCATCGATAGGGGTGCGTTCGGGCTGGAAGTGGTCGATCTGCATCAGGTAGACGGGGCCGGAGGCGAAGCCAGGAGAGGCAGGGGTTCCGGTGAGTCTCTGCATGTTGGTCACCCGCTCTGTTTTCTCTGTAATGTGGCACGTCTTTCTCTTCGGTGGATGGTTTACCCTCTTGAAGGGATGGGAAAGAGGCAGAAAGTGCCATGGCGCGTGCTACCTACGGGTCAGGAACAGGAAATGGCACGGCGGGCCGCGAATCGCGGGGGCGAGGAGCGTGATCTGGCATGCGCTTTGCGCCTATTACGGACGTTATAATGACCGTTCGCTCCTTGCCCGAGGAGGCTGTGCCCTTCTTGGCCCGGTGGCTCTCGGACCCCCGCGTGCTGGAGTTCTACGAGGGCCGGGACAACCCCCACGACGAGGCAAGGGTGCGCCGGGTCTTCTTCGACGAGAAGGAGGAGTACATCTCGCCCTGCCTGGTGGAGTATGGCGGGACCCCCATCGGGTACATACAGTTCTACCCGATCGAGCCGGAGACCCGGGTGGAGTATGGGTACCCGGAGGATGAGACCATTTATGGGCTCGATCAGTTCATCGGAGAGCCGGAGTACTGGAACCGGGGAGTTGGCACGCAGCTGGTCAAGCTGATGGTCAGCTACCTGTTCCGGGAGCGGGGGGCGCAGCGGGTGGTGCTGGACCCCGAGACCTGGAATCTGCGGGCCATTCGGGTGTATGAGAAGTGCGGCTTCCGCAAGGTGAAGCTGCTGCCCGAGCATGAGTGGCATGAGGGGAAGATGCGCGACAGCTGGCTGATGGAGGTTCTGCCGGAATAGGGCAAACGGGCCCGGGGTTCCCTCAGGAAGATCGACAAGCCCGTCTAAATGGTCCACTGGTCGTGGACAACGCCCACGAGGTACCAGGTCTTACCCTTCTGCTCAAAGACCAGGCGCAGGCTGTCCCAGTCATAGCCGCTGTACTGCTCGGTGCCGGGAAAGTGGAATTCGACAAAAAGCCCATCCGGGTAGGCGTCGGTAATGTTGACTACGGTATTGCCCTGCATGACCACCTTGTTGAACTCCACCACCGGCGCGGCAAGAAAGTCACGATCGTAGACAAAGCCTTGCACGTACGACCAGAATCCCAGGACAATGGGGTCCCCCTTGCCGTCGGACACGCCCCAGGTGAAGGAGCGCGAGTCGGCCAGAATGAGGCGGACCTCGTTAGCCGTGAGAACCACGTCCCCGTCTTGGCCGGTCCGGACGAAGGAGTAGGGAGAGAAGCGAACGCCCTTGTCGGGGTGGACCATGATGGCCAGCTTCGCCATGTCCCTGTCCCTGAAGGCCGTTGCGACCTCTCTGGCCCTCGCCATGACCGTCATCTTCACTTCGCCGTTGGTCGGCTGCGGGCGGGAACAGCCGGCGAGAAGGGCCAGCACCAGAACCGGAGCCAGGAGCAGCGCAAGGTATCTCATGCAGCATCACCTCACAATGTCAGACCGGTCTTCGCCTCTACCGGTTTCAGGCCGGGGGCTCCAATGCTAGAGCCCTCCCAGGGTCAGCAACCCAACAGTCGTTACCCTGTGGGGTTATTTGCGGGCCTGAGCAAAACATCCTTCCAGCAATATGGTAAAGTCTTCCATAGACTTCCATAGCACAGGAGGGACCGGCGTGAGGGAGAAGGCGCGGCGTTGGCTTAGCGTACTACTGACACTATGCCTCACAGTCTCGGCATGGGTCTCGGGCAGCGGCATCGCACAGGCAGCCGGCGACACGATCGTTACGTTCCAGATTGGCTCCCGCATCTACACGGTAGACGGCGAGCGGTTTGAGATGGATGTGGCGCCCCGCATCGACCCGAACTCACGGCGCACGCTGCTGCCGGTGCGCTACGCGGCCCAGGCGCTGAACGCATCGGTCTTCTGGAATGAAGAAGGCGAGCGCATCTCCGTGGCCCACAACGAGACGGGGCGGGTGCTGGACCTGGCCATCGGCGAGGCGGTCATGACCGTCGCCGACTCCGCAGAGGAGATTCAGCAGGTGACCCTGGACCAGGCGCCGGTGGTGGATCCGCCGGGCAGGACCATGCTGCCGATCCGGGCCGTGGCCGAGGCGCTCTACGGTAAGGTGAGCTTCGACCCCGACACCCAGCGCATTACCATCGTTCGTCCGGCCAATCCGGTCGATACCCGGGAGCCGGCGCCCGAGCAGGTGGACTTCGGGGAGATGCTGGCACCCGACCATCAGCAGCATGAGACCCACGGCGAGCACGTCAAGTCGGTGCCCATCACCAACAAGGGTGAAGGCCCCCTCTTTGTGGATGGCGTGGGGTTTGAAAAGGGTAGCGCGTTCAGCCTCTGCCGCCGGCAGTTCGAGCCCTTTGTGCTGGAGCCCGGCGAGTCGCGGCGCATTCTGATCTGCGTGGAGGAGCAGCAATCGGGCCTGCACGAGGACATCATCCACTTTGAAAGTCGGGTGCGTGTGCCCGCGGACCTGACCATTAGGCCCATCAAGATCTCCATCTTCATTCTCGGCTGCAAGGTGACCATTACCGGCGGCGGACAGAAGCCCAACATCGCCACCACCGGCACGGCGCCCCTGCCGGCTGCGGGGGTGGACGCCCCCCTGGTCAACGTCGGCCAGGAGATGCAGTTGCAGGCCAACGTGTCAGGGCTCTTCCGACCCTTCACGTACCAGTGGACGGTGCCTGGCGGCCACATCAAGACCTACCAGGAACTGACTTCGGGTGGCTGGTCCACCACGGCCATGCTGCTCGGTGACTACCAGAGTTCGTCCATTGGGTATTACTGGAGGGGCACGGGCACCTTCAACGTGCAGGTGCGGGTGACCAACGCCATCGGCTTCAGTTGTTCGGCCGCCAAGACCTTCACGGTGGAACGGAACAATACCGACATTAACCGTCAGGCCGAAGACTTCTACACGTGGAACCACAACTCGGCTGTGCTGCGGGAGCACTCCAACTGGCACTTCGCCCACCCGTACTCTGCGTGCACGCCCAACGGCCTGCAGTTCAAGAACTTCCACACGGCCTTCCTCGGCCGGTTCAACAGCTGGAGGGCCGAGTTCGGCTATGCGCCCCTGGCGCCCTGGAACCCCGGCACACCGCTGCCGGGCGGGCTGGCCAACGCCCATGCCACACGGTTCGGCTTCTACAACCCGGCGGCACACCTGATGCCGACGTACCTCACAGTGGCCGGCGGGGTAGCCATGTCGCCGTGCTGGGGTGCGAAGAAGAAGGGGGACTTCGCGAACGCGGATCGGTTCTGGAACGAGGTGGAGGGGCCGTTCCACAACAGCGTTCACGGGGCCCTTGGCGGCGACATGGGCTTCGTGACCCGGGCGCCCAAGGACCCCATCTTCTGGCGGTTCCACAAATTCGTTGACGGGCTCTAGACAAGGAACCGGGGCCCCTCGCCTGGCGGGGAGCCCCGTCTCTATGGCGTGCCAGCCGCTGCTTCGGCGACAATCCGGCAGATGGTCTCGCCGTCGGTCGCTGCGAGGAGTGCGGCCAACACATCGTCCTGCTGAATCAGGCCGATGAGCTGTGCCAGTGCATCCACCTGATGCGTGGGCTCCGCAATGGCCAGCAGGAAAATCACTTCCACCGCGACAGTCTCTTCCGGGCTGCCCATGACATGGAACGGGATTGGAGCCGAAAGGGTGGCGACCGCCACCGCCGACTGGTGGACATGAACGGCATCCGTATGAGGCAGGGCCACCTTGATCCCGGGGGTGGGCAGTCCCGTGGGAAATTGCTTCTCCCGCTCCCTGACGGCCGCCGCAAAGCTTGGCGCGACGGTGCCGGTCTGCTCCAGGGCTGCGCTTAACGCATCGATGGCTGCCTCCGGACTGTCGGCACGCAGATGTGGCCGAACCCATTGTGGCCTGAGCAGTGCGCCAATGTTCACGACAGTTCCTCCCTCTCCTGGCCCCGCAAACCGCGAATCGCCCCTGCGAGATCACTCGCGCCGAAGATGGCGCGGCCAGCCACAACGGTGCTGGCCCCGGAGCGCCACAGGTGCTCCGCGAGGTCCGGGGTGATGCCGCCATCCACGATGATGTCGAGCTTCGGGAAGGCTTGCCGCGCCTCGCACAGCTTTCGTACCGCCGCCGGAATGAACAGGTCTCCGACGCCGTCGGGTTCACTGCTCAGCAGGAGGAGGCCGTCCAGCATGTCGGCAAGGTAAAGGGCATCGGCTGTTGGGGTGCGCGGGTTGAACGCCAGGTAGGCCTTTCGCTGAAGGGCCCGAATGGCGGCAAGCGCCCGGCGGGGGTACGGCAGAGACTCGAAGTGGACGGCGATAAGATCTGCCCCCATCTGGGCCACACGGAGAAAGTACGGCTCCGGGTTCTGCACCATCAGGTGGACTTCCAGCGGAAGAGTGGCGTACCGCTTCGTCGCTTGCAGTGTGGGAAAGCCAAGGCTGAAGTTTGGCACAAACAGTCCGTCTTCGATATCGATATGAAGTCTGTCGGCTCCGGCCCTTTCCAGCCCAGCGACTGCCTCGGCCAGGTGGCCCAGGTCTGCCGACACAAGGGATGCAGATATGCTGCGCAACGAGGTCACCGCTTTCGACGGATCAGAAGAATAGCTGCGTCAGGCGTACGCAGACCCAGGCAAAGGGGTTTCCAAACACCGTCACCAACGCTGCACCTTCAGGCAAGGGGAAGCCGGCAGCATCAGCTGCTCGGGTGAAGAGGGGCGCCCAGTCGGAGCCCATGTACATGACCGTGGCCTTCAGCACGATGCCCACGATCATGGTCTTTACAAGGTTGCCTCGGGTCCAGGGCGTGATCATGACCGAGAAATAGGCGGTGCCGGCCAGGTCGCCAAACGGCAAGAGGCGGTTGCCGGGGAGAATCGCCGCCAGCAACAGCGAAATGGGGACCATGAGCAGAGCCGCAGCCATGTTGGTGGGGTGGCCCACGCCAATGGCGCAGTCCATGCCAATGTGAACGGGCCGGTCGCCCGCTCGCTTCCGCATGAACTCGCCGGCGGCCTCGGCAAAGGGGGTCATGCCCTCCATGAGAATGGCCACAACCCGGGGCAGCAGCAGGAATACGGCGCCCATGGCCACGCCCAGCCGCAGGGCCGTCCCGGCGGGCTGCCGGGCCACAAGTCCGGCAATGACCGTCAGCCCCGTAGCGAGCACCGCCGGCTGGCCCAGGAAGCCGAGCCGCTTTTGGATGGCCACCGGGTCCGCCGAAATCCGATCAATGCCGGGGATTCGGTCGACCAGCCAGACCACGGGCATGATGATGGGCATATTGGCCATGGCAAACCCCTGGGAGATGGTGATGCCAGGGGTCCCGAAAAAAGCCTGTATCCGGGGGGCCGTGTAATCGGCCATCTTCAGCGTGAAAACGGCATGAGCCACCGCGGCGAGGAGACCGAACCACAGGCTGCCGGTGACCACCATGACCAGGGAGCCGCTCAGAGACCAGTGCCAGTAGTTCCAGATATCCACGTTCAGCGTTCTGGTCAGGCGCAGCAGCACCATGGCCAGGTTCGTCAGAATTCCTACGGCAAAGATGAGGGCCCCCACCCGCGTTCCGAAGGCGACGGCGGCGGCTGCCGGCCAGCCCACCTCCAGCGCAGCAAGGCGGAGGCCCGTGTCTCTGATCAGGGACTCCATGACGGGCCCCATGTTGCCGAAGATCAGGTTGATGATCAGGCCGATGCCGACGAACCCAAAGCCCACCGTAAGGCCTGCCCGGAACGCCCTGCCGAAGGGCAGGCGGAAGATCAGGCCCAGGGCCAGAACGACACAGGGCATCATTACCGTGGGACCCAGATCGGCGATCCACGTCAGGGCGCTGCTAAGTGGGTTCAGGCGACCTTACCCCTTTCATTGCGAGTGGGCGCCAGGGCTACTGCTTCAACTGCGCTACGATCTGGGCGGCCAGGCGTTCAGCGCCCACCCCAATGAGAAAGGGGATGCCATTGATCACCGGAACGCCCAAATCGGCAGAGACCTGGGTGGTGGCGATGATCAGGTCTGCGCCCTTCGCCTCGTGGGCTGCGTCCATCACCGCACACTGTCTCAGATCAGCCTCAAGGCCGCTCTGATCCAGGATTGCGCGCACTCTCTGAGCCACCACAGTGGAGGTGGCAACGCCGGAGCCGCACACGATCAGAATGCGCTTCCTCGTGTCCATGGTTCGACCCGCACCCTTTCTTGGACGTGCCGTTTTACTCGAGGGTGTGCAGGAGTTCCGTCAAGCCTGTCCCCTGAGACCTCTGACCACGGTCATGAAACGGCGCACCCGTTCAGGGTCTACGGGGTTCCACGTGATGCCGTCCTGCTTGAACCAGGTGCCGACCACGGCCCCGTCGGCGACGGCCAGCTTCTCTGCCACTGATTCTGCATGTACGCCTGTATTGGCGAAGACGGGCACGTCGGGGATCACGTCCTTGACGGCCCGGAGATTGGCCGTGCCGGTGTCCTCGCCGGTCATCTGGCCGGAGACGCAGATTCCGTCGGCCAGGCTGCTGAAGACGGCGCTCTTGGCCGTAGCGCTCAGTTCCCGTGGCGCCAGGGGAGCGGCGAACTCCGCGTTGATATTGTACAACAGCTTCACCCGTTCGGCGCCGATCTGGCGCCGGAAGCGCAATGCTTCGCCACAGTTGGTGTTCCAGACGCCAATGTCGCCGGCGTAGGCCCCTGTGAAGACTTCCCGCACAAAGCTGGCGCCGGTCGCGTGGGCAATGGCGATGGCCGCAACGGGGTCCCAAAGAATGTCAATGCCGAAGGGGATCTTCAACTTCGGGCGCACGGCAGCAACCGTGCGGGTCATGGTCGCCACGACCTCCGGGCCTACCCTGAGCTGGTATGGCCGGTCATCTTCATTGCAGAACATGACGGCATCCACACCGCCCGCCTGGTAGCTCTCGATGTCAGCCTCCACACTTTCCAGAATGCCGGTCATGCCCTTTTCTTCCGCATGGCGGGGTGAACCGGGAGACGCAGGCAGATGGACCATGCCAATAATTGCCTTATCGTGGCCGAAAACATCACGAAGCCAAAGCACGCAGAAGCCCCCTCTCCGAAATGAACGCCAGACTTACTCACGCCAGCGGGCAATCTTCGGGTCGGTCCGGAAGATCTCCGTGAAGCTTTCGCCGGCCAGCGAGCGGCGCACGTTGTTCAGCTCGCCCGCAAGGTGGGCGTCGGCGATGGGCAGCACCCGTTCGGCATCTTCCTGCGGTACCACCACGACGCCATCTTCGTCCGCCAGCACGATGTCGCCCGGGTTCACCGTGACCCCGCCGCACTGAATGGGTATGTTGATGGCTCCCGGTCCGTTGGTGCTGAACAGACGGGGAGTGACCGACCTGGACCAGCACGGGAGGGGGAGCTCCTTGATGCCGCGGATATCCCGCACAGCTCCGTCTACAATAACGCCCGCCGCTCCCTGCCGGAACATGAACCCGCAGATGCGGTCGCCGATGATGGAGAGGTCCTTGCAGCCGCCTGCGTCGATCACCACCATGTCGCCGGGCTTGATCAGGTCGGCCACTTTCTGGACGAACAGGGCGTCGCCGGACCGGGTCCAAACGGTGACGGCGGGGCCGCAGGCATGCATGCCGGGGGCGATCGGCTTGATCTCGTAGTGCATGATACCGGCCGCGGCCATGGCATCGCCGACCTTGGCCACTTCATGCTGGGCGAAACGCTTCACCAGTTCGCTGTCGGGCCGCTTGATCTCCGTGTTCACAACGCTGTGTAGCAGGTGACGTTCCATGCCTCAACACTCCTTGTATGCTAGCGGCGGTGAGCCGCTAGTTTACTTTTTCGGGTTGCTTATCGGACATTGGTCGTGAGGCCAATGAGAGGATGGAGCTTTTCACTCCTGCAGGACGAGGAGGGGGCGGCTGGTCTGC
>Ga0196971_1000483_pt1 | contig 29130 bp, 42 predicted proteins | sample S1v_1013CmetaG_FD_148660 | JGI IMG/M metagenome (GOLD analysis project Ga0196971, IMG submission 148660) | Soil microbial communities from Anza Borrego desert, Southern California, United States - S1+v_10-13C | ecosystem: Environmental > Terrestrial > Soil > Desert | place: USA: California...
TTGTGTTGGCTTGCCAAACGGAACCAAGATAACCACTAGACTCGAGACCGCCAGCATCCCCTAACAGTATTCGCAATACAGAGGTTCCGTTAGAACTAACCCCAATAAGCGAAACCGTGATTCTCTTTACCCATGAAGGAATGCTGGTAAAGTCAACAGCCGTGCCAGATGTAGATGCTTGGGCGGTGGAGCTAACTATGACAGACCTGTTTGGGGTAAAGCTTGTAAGCTGAATTTGCGTCGGAGATGAAGCCCACGTACCAGCAGTGGCTTGCGTGGAAACTATGTAACCAACGTTGCGATATGGGACGTTGCTTCTTGCTGTGGTTGAGTAAATGGCGCTGATCGAATCTGCCCCGCCTGCTCCGCCTTCTGCGGTAGTGGAAATCAGGTCATTCTCTGGCAAATTCAGATACCCAGCGTTATTCACGACTCCAAGTTCTACAGTTCCAGCATTGTCTATGGCGAGAACATTAATCTGGGATTGAACGCCGGAAGTAGTGCCGAGCGTGGAACCGGAGGAAACAACAATTGATGTTGCAGCGGTGATGGAACGAACTACGTAATCACCAGTCGCCAAAGTGGCATTGCGGAAAACAGCAAGAACCGGGGAAGAGGCGGAAGGGTCTGCACCAGCTTTCGTCTTAATGGCGATGGTGAGTGCGTTACCTGCTACGGATGCAGTCAGGGTGCCATTGATGAGGGCGAAGCCTAGTGCGGAGTCGGCCAGCGCTGCTGCTGTAACGCTATCGTCTCCAATCGTTACTTTGGATACATTCCTAATCTGAAACCTAGTGCCATCATAGGTGACTTCATACAGCCCACCAGAAACAATATCTCCGGCTACCAGTGCTAAGGAACCGTCCTTGGTTATATCCTTTGCGCCAAGGGAGTTAAGGTTGATGGTTACCGCGCCTGTGTTCGTATTGGCTGCAACAAAGCGGAAAGTCTGTCCAGATGCATAAGCATCAATTACAGGGTTGGAGGTGGCTGTGATCGTGTCTGTGCCGGATACCGAACCGAGCAATAGATAAGCTTGTGCTTGAATTTGCCCTAGGTTGGCGGAATCGGTAGCGGCAGAGCCTGCCCCTAGCCCGGTTAGCTTAAATCCGCCCATGGGAAGATTAGCCGTTGGCGTGGTCTGCCCGTCTTTGGCGAGAGAGTTGGTGATTGCAGTAGCCACATCGGACATGGTGTTGTTCTGCACGGTGGAGCTAATGGTGGTTCCTGTAACAACAGGATTCCCCGCAGGCAGCGTATAGGTGCCGCTTCCGTTTCTAGGCATCGTCTTTTCCTTCTATGGCGCTTCGCAGCGTTGAAAAACAAAAAACCCGCCTAAACAGCGGGTTATGGGTTAAACTAAGCTATGGAATTTACTGACTTCCAAATCTACAAAGCGTTGGCATTGATTGCCTTGGCATTTGTCATTGGGTGTATTCACGGTTGGAAAGGGGTGCCGCAGCTCGACCAGCACCAACCTGTAAAGCCTCAATCAGTCTGGGGTTCACGCCTGAACTCTTGGCTCGTGACATCACTTCAGCTGCTTTTAGTGGGTCTAATAGTGCTTCTGCTAATTCTGCTGCTAGACGCTCATTAGCCCGTTTGTAAGCAACATCCCCCGCTCTTCCAACAAGATTCCCAACGGTTCCTACAGGAGCCATGCCGCGCAAACCCGTAGGAACTCCGAACTGGTCAAGCATGTTCGTGTAGGCAAGGTTTTGGACTGTGTTTGAGCCAACACCACGCCCAGCGGTTTGTGCGAAATCCTGATTCAACAAGTCTTGGCGCACATTATCTAATGTGTCCAGTTGTTCAGGCTTCAGCGCTTTGGCAAGAGAAGCATTGGCGTTTTCAGTAACACGTTGAGCTGTCTTGTCAGACAAGTTTCTCGAAAGCGCAGCAGGCGTTAAGTCTCCACGGAAATTGCGAGACTTGCTCATCACTTCCTCGATAATATCGGCTTGGTTCAGTGGTTGAGAAAGCTCTGCATAAGCCTTGTTGGCTTGCAGGTATTCAGGGATTTGTTTACCAAGCTCATCAATGAACTGTGAGCGCGTAGCCTGAATGGATCTAAGCTCATTCCCACCGATACCTGTCATGGGGCCGGAGTTGGCCATGTCATCGAGCGACATCTTGAGATACTGCGCCGTTCTGCCGTTAAGGTTATTGAGGTCGAATACTTCCCCTGCTTCTCCGGCTAGTTTCTCAGCCCTGCTGATAGCGGCTTGCATAGATGGACGCGAGAGCAGCTTATACAGCTCTGGCGTCATCTGTACAGGCGCTTGTGACGACTGGTTATACAGACCTTGCGTAGCAGATTCCCTGGCAGACAAAGCAGCTTGGCGGTCAGGAATTACCCCTTCGATTGCCGCAATGCGCGCATCATTATTAGCGGCCTGCCGGATAGCTAGTTCGTTCGTTGCAACGGGATTATTGGCTACAGAAGCACGCTCCAAAGCTGCAATGCCTGGATTCTGCGCGACCATACCCGCCGTTGGCTGTGAGCCAGGGACAAGCGGTTGAGCATTCTGCAGGTTAATCAATGCGTCATCAGCTTGATTGCCTGCGGCATTACGAAGAGCGCGGCCTAGGATTTGTTCGCGTCCACCTTGATAGAAAGGTTCTGCCAGTGACTTAACGCCGCTTGTAGCGCTCTTGCCAACTGCATACGCCCCCTTTACAGCAGGTGGCAACACAGCACCAACCGCAGCACCAGTATTTGCGCTCTCAGGGTCTACAAGTCCGGCAGATGCGCCACCAGTGACAGCTCCCGCAGCCATACGCGTTCCCATACCAGCACCATTTGCACCCATACCACCGGTGCGCAAGGCTTCTGCAAATTGCAATGCTCGGGGAGATTGGGAGGCCGCTTGGACACCAGCACCAAGCGCGCTACCTACGCCAGCAGTGCCAGCAATGTTTGCACCTATCCTGCCAGTGGTGAATCCCGGCCTTTCCTCATTCGCCTTTGTCCAATCTTCCAGCGATTCTTCGCGCTCAGTGTTCCATTGGTCAAGCTCTGGGACGAGTTTCCGAGGAATGAAGGTTGCAGCGTTGACAAGCGTATTGCCAATGTCCGCAGCGCCACGAACAGCACCAATGGTTGTACCTATGCCACGCTCTCCTACACTTTCAAGGAGTCCTTTTTCAGGAGCTTGAGTCGCGGCGGAGAGCGGGGTTTGACCTCCACGAACTTTGGCTACTCTATCCTTTAGCTCGGCAGAATCAGGCGCAACATCATCAGGGATGTTGTTAATCGTAATACCGTCTTTTGTGGTGATGGAGTAAGGCATCAGTAGTCAACCTCGATAGTCTTCACCTTTGGAGTAAGAGGATTAGCGCTTGTGTCGTTACGCAGGCGAATGCGTGTTTCAATATCCTTCAGGATGGCTTCGTTGGTTGTCTTGTCGTTGGTCACGTCTGGCAGTTGGATACCATATTGCGCCTGTTCGCGGTCGGACAAAGTCCCCTCACCAGGGATGCGGAATAGTGTTCTGAGTTCGGTAGACATCTGCTCACGAAGGTTATTGAAGCGCTTACGGTCTTGGCTATCAAACACAGCGCCAGCAGCCCCCGCCGCACCCATCCATCCACCCTGCATAGTTTTATCCAGGATGCCTGTTTTGCCTGCTTCCGGATTGCCACGGAACTCGTCGATAACGTACTGCATGGACTTGCCTGCATTCTGCTTTGCGATGTTTCCAGAACGCCTGCCCATAGGAAATTCAGGTGTAGGCGAAGCAACGAATTCATCAGATTGCGAGTCGTACTTCCAGTCGATGCCTTCAGGCTTCTTGGATGATGCGATATCTAAAGCATTCTGACGGCTAAGGTCATTCTGACCAGCCTGGAACGATTGATTGCTCTTGTTGAGAGACCATTGCTGGGCAAAATTCCGTTCCTGCATTGTGAGCTGATGGCCTTGCTGTTCCTTCATAACAATGCGCTGGAATTCCCTATTGGCCTCGACATCGGACAACTTGTCAGAGCGGTCACGCTGATAAATCTTGTCTTCGCGCTTTTCGCCATAAGCCCTGTCCTCCAGCTTTTCCTCACGATTGAAGCCACGGTCAATGCTGCTAGAAACCATTCCAGCCATTCCGCGTGGGTCGCCAATAGCCGTGTAATACTGAAGCAGTGCAGCTTCGCGGTCTTGCGCTGTTGGAGTGACATTGCGGTATGCCGGCGTAACAGTTTGCTCACGTTGGACATTAGGTAGAGGACTGCCGAATTGGTCCATTTGCTCGGGGTTGTATGGAGTAGTCGTTACGTTCTCGCCATCCTGCACTTGTTTCGTCTTTAACGCATCAGCAAGCCGCTTTCCTGCCTCTGTAATCGTGTTTTGGCGGTTGGTGTATATCTCACGCTCTTTCTGGTCTGCTGCGCGTTCCTGCCGACCTCCTTGCCAGTTATTCAGGAGGGTCGCCAGACGTTGAGTAACCGATGGGGCGACAAACACATTGCCAACCATTTGCCCGTTAGGTTGCTGTTGCTGACGGAGAGCCTCGGCAAATTTCCGCTTGCGTCTTGCGTTTTCTATTTCGAACACATCGTTTTGAGGCATGCCGCCCCATTCACCTTGTACGAGATTAGCCATAATTAGAATCCGAATGATTTGCCGAGAGCGCCACCAAGGGCGCCGCCCATTGGCCCACCGATCAACGAGCCGCCAAGCCCGAATAACCCGCTCATAAAATTACTCCCTTGCGCCTGTTGGGCGTTATAAGCATTCATGTTTGCACCGTAGCCAGCTTGTGCAGCACCCATCAAATCTGGAGCGGCTGTCTGCCCTTGTTGACCCGGGCCGGTGAAATTCGGGGACTGGACTTGACCGCCAGAGAGGAAGGATTGAATCGCATTTAGCGGCATGCCCTGCTCTGCCAAGGCTCTTGCGCGGGCTTCGTTATCAAGACCGATGCCTTGCAATGCGGCTTGGGAGAATGCGTCGTTCTTGCGGCGCTCGAAGTTCCTGAATTCGTTATCCCATGCTTCCGAACCAGCACGCACACCTTGATTCATTAGGCGGGTGCGTAGCGATTCTTCGTCAGTGTTGAATGTTGGATTGAGGCGCGCCATGATGGCCTCTTGTGCGGTCTGCCCTGCGTTGATTGGTGCTCTAGGTATCAGGGAGTCATCCTTGATATTTGATAGGTAGCTTTGCAGTTCGTTGTAACCTTGCTGCTTTGTAGAAAACTCGTTATCCAGAATCTTTTGCAGCTCTGGATTCAGGGTGACAGTGGATGACCATTGGTCAGGATTCCCGCCCCCACCCGCACTTGCGCGATAGAAGTCCTCTCGATTGGGGGCGCTAGTAGCAGATGCCCCTCCAGTGACTCTGCTGTCCTTGTTTGGGTTATATCCGGAAGCGAATACATTACCAGGCGCGCCGTGCCAATATAATGAACTCTTTGCTTGGCTGGCGTTGTAATCCGCCATTGCCTTGTCATACCCGGCTTGGTCAAACGTACGTCCAGCTCCAGATGATCCACCGCCGCCATTGAAATATTCGATAGAACCCCATGGCGTGTATTGATTGATACGGTTGGCCTGTGTCTGCGAACGCGACAGGGCTAATTGATCTGCTGCCTGTTGCTTTGCAAGCTTTGCATAATCAGGCGTGTCGGGCATGTCGCCGCCCTTGCCCTTGTTGAAATAAGGCTTGTCGGTGCCGCCGGTCAGTTGCATCAGAGGGTGAAATTTAATATTCATGGTCTGCTCTTCCTAAAGCGCCTCACGGCGTTATCCAGCGACATTCGTGCCGCCACATTCTGTATACGATTGCATCCCCGTCAGGGAAATATCCTTCTATTTCGGTTTCTTTGGTGAATCCGATTCGCTCTGTAATGTCTCGTGAGTGCGTGTTTACAGAATTCACAATGTTTGTGAGCCGGTTTACCTTCGCAACATTGAAAGGGTAATCAAACGCGATTCTGTAGAAGTACCGCGTAATGACTTTGGGGTCATCACAGCGGAAATAGGTGGATATGGAACCTCCAGCACCTGTATAGGCGTCGTACATAATCCCAGCCTTGATAATGCCGTCTTTCTCTATCCCTATCGCTTTATTGCTGTCGCACCAGACCCCGCCAGCTCTCTCAATTACCCAGCGGCCAACGCGTTCGTGGTCAGTAACAATCACAGTACGCCGCCCCGCTCCATTACGAAGTCAGTGGAGACCCAGGAGACTTCGATTCCGGAAGAGGCCACAATAAGACGGGGGGAGCCGCAGTAACCAAGCCCATTCACGCCTTGCCAGTTCTTGAGGATGTTCAACCCGCCGCCCCATGAAGCTTCGTCCCACTCGGCGTTGTCCCATGTTGCGTAATTTGTTGGCGAGAAGTTGAGCGGCGATGTGGTATCAGACGTATCGAAATCAACGTTCATGTTGATTTGCAGAGCCGGAGAGCCGTTCGTCCTGAAGATGGGCCGTGCCATCGTCCATCGCTTCAGTTTGCCGCGTGTGCCGAAGTAATTGAATGCAGGCAAAGCGTCTGCATTGATGTTCGCGCCGTTATCGGAAAACGTATCCCACGCCTTGCCGATGAAGGTGTTTCCGCCAAAGTAAGGATCATCGTTGTAGATGGCCCAACAATTGGCATCCCATCCTGTGTAGTTGCACCATGCTTTGCTTGTAGTGTTCATCACGTACTGCTGCTGTGCGGAACCTTCCGAGGTTGGCACGTTGAGCCACAACTGCTCCCCTTTGGGGAAATGTAGGAGCTGCCAGCCGAAGTTGGCTCCATAAGCGGTAGTGGCATCGCCAACGGCTGTTTGTATCTTGTCCGTTACGGCAACCTTTGGATTGGTGCGGGAGGACTGCAATGCACCGGACAACGGGTATACCCCGTCATTCGTGATAATCAGCAAGTCGCCTGCATACTTGAGCCAGCATCTTTTGCCGACTGGAGCGCCTATGCGGAAAATACCCACCAATAGCCAGTCATTGGCACTTGCGGGGTCAGCTCCTCGATATACAATCACTTCGCCTTCAGTGGTGATGAAAACGGCTAGATCATCCACCCCGTAGCCTGCGTCAATCGTCCATGTCGCCATCGCAACCAGATAGCCGCCGAGTTGCGCCACAGAGGACATATCAAGGTCATTCGCCGCGCCTGCAATAGCGCCAGCAGGTAGATACCATGCTTTCAGCGTATTTTCCTCGATGAACCACACACGGTTCTTGTGCAGGTTGATGTTGCTGAGGTTCTCCGGTGTAACGCCTGTGATAGAGGGGTTTGTCCAGCTTGAACCGTCATACAAGGTAGGGTCGTCAACACCGTTCACCATGTAGAGGAAATTGCCACCCGTAGTAGCTACGTTGAGCCACTCCCATCGGGAATTCGTGAGTCCCGTAAGCACAGCAGCGCCAACCGCTCCGCCATTAGTTGCGTCGTATACTTCCCCGCCACTAATACCGAACAGCTCACCGGCAATCGTGCCGTTGTAGGACATGACGGTTTCAACCTGCGTTGGAAAGCCGGTTGCATATTGGCGATACCCCCGCCTAAGCACCAGTTCAGAGGTTGAAGGGAACCAGTTCTCCAGCAACACAGCATCAGCAGGAGCCATGTCAGCCAGCGAGTCACGGGCGTTCCACCCACCTGCAGGCGAAGGTAAAGAGGCTGTTATTGCGACAGGGCCACGTCCAGGCACCTTGTCCCTGAGTGCGCGTCTCACAGATTCCAGCTTCCTGCTGGCACCACAACACCTGGGAATATGTCGTACTTGGTATTGGTCAGGCTTAACCAGTCCTTGCCGCCGTCCCTAGCAGACATATCAGCCAAGCGTCTTTCGTACTTGGCAAAATCCTCGGCGTAGTCGAGACCCTTGATGTTCTTCCAGCGCCATATCGCGCCCAGCGTAATCAGCTCATCACTGAGCACGGGAAGGTCGGTGTCTTGCGTGAATTCTGATTTACCAGTAACGCCTGTATCGTCAGTGGCCCAATAGGTCGTGATGTATTCGAAATAACACTCTTCCCCCGCGGTCGGCACGGGGTACATGCTCAGATTGCCGTTCTGGATGCGATAGTTTGACCATGGGCCGTTGATCGCAAATGCCTTCTGCTGCTCCCATGTCTGCGGAGTCTTGGGGCCAAATACAGGCCGTCTGAGGCTTCTGTTCCAGATTGTGTCGTTGATGATGTAGTCGAGACCGGGGGCGATTGTTTCCACTTCCCCCTGAATCTCGGTCGCAACAGTGGTGTAATTGCCTACGCGGAGAAGAGCCTGCCATGGGTAGCGAGAGGCAAGCTCTATCCCCTCTTCGTTCAGAATGGCTACGATTTGCAGGATTTGCAGGTCAGTCGTACCAACTGCGGAGTTGGGAACTGCGATTCCGACCCGGTTGCAGATGGTCTGAACGATTTGTAGACAATTCTTCATTTACTATTCCTTTGGTTTCCCCTTTCGCGGCTTGTCGCCTTCAAGGGATTCGAGCCTGGATTTGAGTTCTGCCACCAGGCCTTTGAGCTCTTCGTTTTCCTTCAGGGCGTTTGCGGTCAGCTCCTTGCGGCTTATCCACTCACGCGCCTTCTCTCTGAGTTCGCGTCCACCCATGCCAAACCGTCCCATGGCTTCTTCAGTCATGGCGGCAACGTCCTCGATGGTCAAAAGACCCAGGGCGATGAAGTTCTGCACCTGCGCGGGGGAAAGTACGGGCCATTCCTTGACGGATGTACCGTTGAGCGGGGCTTCGTTGCCCTCTTTCCACATTTCGTATTTCTTGCGGAAGCCATCTACCCATTCCTGCGGGTAGGCATCCGGTGTTGCATCCAGCATCTTTCGCTTGATGCTGTTGAGCCATGCTTCAGCTTCTATCTCTACCTGGTCACGGGAACCGGGCTGCATGATGAAAGCCATGTCAACATTCTTGGTTACGCGATAACCAAGCTCTTCACTGCGTTTGGGGTCGTGCTTTGCTATTTGCTTAAACTCCACGAATGGAGGGCGTGCTTGCGCGATTTGCACCTTGTATCTCCTGTTAAGGTATGAAGGTCATGTATCTGCACTCTCGGAATGAAAGCGCATACACATGACCCCCGAAGGGGCCATGGTCTTACTCAGGGAACAGGCATTTGACGATCTTTGCGGATGCGTCGATTGCTACTGCGCAGACGTGATCGGTCACGAGGGCCGATACATCCAGAGTCCCGTCAGTTGCACCAACAGGGGTGAGGGCGTTGCCATCAGCGCCAGCGGTGAGAGCTGTGGTCAGGGTGGCGGTGCCGCCAATCTGAACCCAGCCATAACCACCATTGGGGATGACTGCTTGAAGTACGCCAGCACCTACGTTTGCCGAGTCGGACAGGTCGCTTGTGACTTCCGTATCCGCGCCAGCAGAAGTGCCGCTAGGTGCGTAGTAATACGCAACGTTGCCAGCCACGGCTGCAACTGCACCCGCGCCTTGGTTGTACTTGACGTATTTGTACTTCTTGCCGCCTGCCTGCATACCGACAGCGCCAAGCGTGAACGCTGGGCCTTCGCCGGAGGTGCGGGTGTCAGTAAGATTCATTCCGATGATGTAGCTCATGGTTTTCTCCTTAAGCCTTACCTACGCCTTGGCGGGCGCGGTTGGAGGTGACCAAGTTGCCTTGGAACAGAATCGGGATCACGATTGCATCCTGATTCACGGAACGCAGTTCAGGCATGATTTCCATGTTCGCGTCCTGATGGGCAACCAACTCAATGAAGTCGGTATTCAGGAAGTACATGTGCGAAGCAGGGATGCCGGATGCGGTGGAGTCGAAGAACACGTCAGCGGTCTTGTACTTCATGGAGACCATACCGCCCTTGCCTTCGTCGGATGGTGCATAACGCTTCAGGCTGGATTGGGAGGCTTCGTAGAACGAGAAGTACACAGAATCCATCACAATCAGGTCTGGCGTGTCATTGCCACGGGTTGTAGCAAGCCACAGCGGCAGCATCATGCCTGCTTCAATAGTCGAAGCGGACACCGTTACCGAAGCGTCGGAAGCATCACGCACCTGGTTTTGCCAGAAGGTGAAGGTGCTGGAATTGATGCCGCCAACCGTACCAGTGCCAGCATCAGCCACAAGTGCCTGGATGCCGTTGATCTGGTTGGATGCAGTGCCGTCCGAGTACAGGTCTTGCGAAAGGCCGTTAGCCATGGAACGCTGTGCGTTCTTGATCTTGGCTTTCACAAAATTGATGATGCGATTGGAGCCGGAGTTGGTACGAATCTCCAGACCGGATGCAGCGACATTCACTGCAACCTGACGCCATGGGAATTCAGCGGCAGAAATCACATCAGAGGCAGCGACGTTCAGAACGTCAAAGCCGGAGTAGCGTTGATAGGTGCTGTTTGCTGCGTAATCCAGAGGTTGGACAATGGACAGGCCACCATCTTCGATACGGATACGGCCCTTTTCGGTCAGGCGACGGAACAGCGCGTTGTGGTTGCTGACGTTATCAGCGATTTCTTTACTATGATTGCGATAGGTTGTGGAAACCAGTTCGGTAAACGTAGTAAAGAGGGAGCTTTGGCCTGGTGAAGCCATAATGTATTCCTTTCTTTACATGATCCCGAGCCGCTCGGCGGTCTCGCGGATCGTATCTTCCATTGAGCCAACGGGCTTGGCTGGCGGAACGATGCCCCTGCGGGATACGTTCACTGCTGCGGCCTGCTTGGCGGCTTGTGCTTTACTGTTGGCCTCCTGCCTTGCCTTCTCGTCACGCTCGGCTTGCTGTTTAGCTAGCACCTGTTGGCGTACGGTGGGATTTGCGTAGATGGCTTTTTCGTAAGCATCTTTGAGGTCGCTAGCAAGCCCGGCCTGTAAAAGCCCTGACATGTCGCTGCGTACTTGCTCAAAGTAGATATGTGAAGGATCGGATTTGAACTGCTCAATCTGGCTGTCTAGCGCTTGGCGTTCCTGCCATTCCCTCGATTGGTTTTGCTGCTGAATCCACCCTTCCAGTTGCTGTAGGCGACTGGTGAGAGTGGCAACTTGCGGATCAACCTGCGGCTGACTCGCGGAGTATTCCTGTGCTTGCCCCATGTCAATGCCGTAGTCACGGGCAATGGTGTGGAGCATCTGTATTTTCTGTTGCTGGTTGCCATAGCGCAGGGCATGGTCGGCAGCGAACAGGTGTTGGGCTGCGGTTGCAGGGTCTACGCCTGCGGCCTGGATGGTGTGCATGTAGGGCTGGAGGGCGCGTTCGAATGATTCCGCTATCTGCGCCTTGCCGCGATACTGCTCAATCCCCCTGTGCATCTCTTCCGAACGGCGGATGAATGCCGCCATGACTGCGGGATCTTTGGCGATAACTTCAGCCTCTTCCTTGCGCAGTCCGAGCTTTTGCAGTTCTGGGGGTACGGTGAATTCTTGCGGTTGCGGTATTGGCTCGGCTGGGGCTTGAGTTTCTACCTGGGGCTGCTCTGTGAGCTGCTCCGCTTCCTGCTTGGCGAATCGCCCCTTCTCGTCACGGGCGCGGCCTTCTATCTTTTCCAAGGTCTCGCGGATGGTGTCATCCATGGACTTTGGTTCTTGCGGTTCAACTACTTCTTGCGGCTGCTCGATTACTTCTTCCTCTGTCAAGAGGATTTCTTCGTCAGACATGATTGCTCCAAGGGTCAATGCGGGAGTCCATCCCCGCCCAGCGCCTCACGGCGTTCAGGTATTTACTGGACTAGGTAACTGCTAAAGCTGCTTTCTTCTCGTCCGGCAACTGTTTAATTGCCTGTTCGATGGTCTTTTCCAGCGCCTTGTCCTGTTTCTGTTCTTCATACATGGCGCGGCGTGCAGCTTCTTTCTTTTCCTGCTCCATCCCTTCCCATGGTCGGCAGTTGTTGCGTGCCATATCCTCTTTACGGGCCTTGGTGGTGGTGATGGGTCGCCCGTCTATGGGCGAGGTGTATGCGATGTTGTGTACGTAACCCATTGGGGACGAGAGAATGACCTTCTCTGTCTTGATGCCACAGCAAACGGGGGTATCTTGGCAATTGACGACGGTCTGGTAATACTCCTGCTGCTTGCTGCATACAGGGCAACGCGCTTCGTAAATGGGCATCAGGTGATGTCCTCGTTCGCCTCGCGGTTCGCGTTGGCTAATGTAGCCTGGTCAACGCCTGCCTTTGCCGAAATATTGGCAACGATGATCTTGATAGCGGCCTCAAGTTGCATCTTCATGTCCTCGCGCTCAAGCCTGCGCTCTTCACGCATGTTTTCCATCTGCTGCTTCATGAATTCGCGCTGGTTGGCAGAGTCTTCCTTAATCTGCGCTATCTGCGTCTTGGTCTCTTCCTGCATCTGCGTGACTTGCAGGGAGTTGTCCTGTTCCTGCTCTTGTGGGGCCTGTTGTGGCTGCTGAATCTTGTCCAGCGCATCCTCCACTGCATTGCCGAGCTTGGCGCGGCGGCAGACGGTCATGATGAGTTCCTTGACCACTTCCACGGGGACAGCGCCAGACTGCACGGCAGGGCCGAACCCGTTGATGACTTCAACAACCCCTTGCAGCACTTCTCGCAAGCCAGCCATGTCCTCGCCAACGGAAGCGGCAATGGTGGAGTCTGTTTCAATATCCACCTTGAACGTGCGCTGCTTGTCATCTCGCAATAATTGAATGACTTCTTCCCATGTAGGCGTTTTCAGCACTTCAGGCGGTACTTCCTGCCCCTGCTGCTGCGCCATGAGAGCCTGTTGCTTCTCTTCCATGGAGGGAAACTTGAGGCCAGTCATGGTGGACAGGGTTTCGGGCTGGAACTTCTCAGCGATTATTTCGCCCTGGATGCGAATCAGGTCACGAATGAAGCGTGAAACTTCTGATGCCATCTTGGAGATACGGGAGCCGCCCCACTTGTCCTTGATTTCCTGCGCCCGTGCCGTCTCGTTGGGGTCAGATACCCCACGGAGAATATCCCCGAGGCCAATGATTTCGTAGATGACGCCTTTGCACTGCTCACGCTGGATATACAGCTCTTTCAGCACCTTCGCAGCCTGCTCAATAGGCATGAACCAGATGGCTTTTTCCAGTCCGCCACGTTCAAGCAATGCGGTGACGTTCTGTGCAGGGATGAGGTCGTTATCCTCACCTCGCATGAGTTCGGAGAGTTCGACCAGGGTGGCGTCGTATATGCCGCGCATCTTCAAACCCTTTATCAGGGTATTGATGCGCTTGCTTACGGCATCCAGCTCGTCGGCCTGCTCCTTGTACAGCTCGAACAAGGCCAATGGCACGAGGCTGGCACTATCTTCAATGGAATACAAGGGGCGTGGGATTGGGTAGAACTCAACTAAATTCAGCGGGTCGGCAACAACCTTCAGTGGTGAGTTTTTGTAGCCATTGGAGATAAAGATGACTTCCTTCTTATCCTTGTCCCATATCTCCCACACTTCAGCGGTCTTGAAGCTATCCTTGATAACTTCGTCACGCTCGGACTTGAGCACATCATCCTCGGTTGAATCGAGGTTGATCGCTCTGCCAATCTCTTCGCCAAACTGCTCTATGAGTTCATCACGCGTCAGGCGATGACGGAATGCTATCCAGCAGACTTCACACCATTCCTTGCCGGATGAGATGCGGAAGTCATCCCACTGCACATGCTCGATGGGGGATTGCTCCCAATCCAGCCGCTCGTCATAGCCTTCGTCCGATTCTTCGTTGGAGACCTGGCTGATTGAGGGGACATACTTGACACGACATACACCGCGCCCTGGCAACAGCATGTCCAGCACCGCGGCCTTGATGTTGTGGTCAAAGTCCGTTGTATCCAGCCCATATTCCAGCGCACGCGACAATACTTCTGATGCTGCTTTTCCTAATGGATCGGCGTCCTTGAACCTGCGTCTTACGTCAGGGGATGGCAATGAGTTGTATACAGCAGGGCGCAATGTCTCGGTGTTGGCCCACAGAATATTGAAGCTGTGGCGCTTGGCTTCGTGTTGCCTGTAGCGTTTCCAGACACGTTCGCCCTTCTTGCGCCAATCAGACTCGCGCTTGTCAGCCAGCTTGAGTTCCAGCAGCCAGCGCTTGACTACGCCAGCCGGGTTCTTCTCAAGATCGCCAGCCTGCTCCAGCGTTGCGGTGCTGCCTTCGATTTCCATTTAGACGATTGCCGTAGGGTTAAGCAGCGCATAGTTGTGTGCCGCTGCCGAGGTTGTGATAGTTGGTTCAACGGACTGCGCCCATGCAAGCACACGCCCGCTCCATGATTGGTCTTCTGCGATGCCTCTCAGGTCACAATAGGCGTGCCAATCCCCTTCATAGGTCTCTGCCGTGCTTGTGATAGCGCGTAGGGTGTCTTGCACTACACCCATGAGGGAGTTAGCCATTTATTCTTCCTTTGCCCGTCTATGGGCTTTGATTAGTTCGTTCACGGTTTGCTGTTGGGGCCACCTTGGAGCAGGTGAGCTAGGGCCTGGCTTGATCCACGGGCGGGACATGCAGGCATAACGCCAATCGTCCGCTGCGTGGTCTTCAGCTTCGGTATCTAAATCTTCTAACCTGTCCTTGTCGTGTTGTAGAACAGGGATGGTTCGTATTGAATCTTCACAGGTAGAGAAGCAGACCATCATGGGCCTATCTTCGGCCTCTCCCTCCAGGCGGTTGCGCATCTGATCCCATCCGCCCATCGCGCCGTTTTGTCTTACGCGTGCGTTATCAGCTCTGCGCCAGTAGATTTTCTTGCCACTGCCGTCTGTGATTCTTTCCTGAATGGATGGGCCGCCGTCCTGCGTGAAAGCTGCCGGGTCTATTACCCCGTATTCGATCTTCGAGTCATTCTTTTCGCGTTCCGCTAGTCCAGCGCCTACAGCCTCGGCTGTCATCTTCAGTCCCACGTTGTATAGCTTCTGTCCGTAGGAGTCTTTCTTGATGCCGTACCACTCGCGGTAGCGGACCAAACATCCACGCGGGAGAATCAATCCTGCCTCGGTCTTGTAGTCGTCAGAGACAACTGCCCACCATCCGAAAGAGAATGGCTTTGCACTGCCCCAATCCCCAGACCTGAAGCGCATCCAGTGAGGAGGAATTTCGAATGGCCTTACAACGTGTCGTGACTTGCTCCAGCAGTCAAAGAATGCACCTGCAACAATGTCCCAATCACCTTCCAGCCATGCCTTACGCAATGCCTCATTGCCGCCAGTAGCAGCCTTGATGCGGTTTCTGTAGTTGGGGTCATTCAGCAGCAGGATTGCGTTGTCTTGCGTCCGCGATGGGACGTACATTCGCGTGAAGCCAGTGTCAGGATCTCTGAATGGCCGGTAAGGTCCGTTAGCTACATATCTTTCCTTGACCCAGCCATGTCCAACGCCGCCAGGGTTGCCTGTCAGCCTGACGGTACATGGCACCCCATACGGACTACGCAATGTGGATAGCATCTTGAGTAAGCCACCAGGCGTTGCGTATTCGGTTACTTCGTCAAAGCTGATGCCTGTGTATTGGTGCCCGTGGTATCTGCCGTAATCGCGCTCATGTTCGATATAGCGCATTTTCACGGTTGCGCCATTGGGCCAGTACCAGCAGTTGCTGAACGGGTGGTCTGCGCTCGTCTGCGTCTTGTATACAGCCCCGGTATGCGGGAATACCTCGGAAGCTCTTGCCTGCAACTCTTCAAGTTCGGGATAGGTTTTGCGGAACATGATGCCGCGCCACTTATCCGAGTATCTTAGTGCGCCATCTTCCTGATAGCCGATCTGAAAGTCTGACTTGCCGCCGCCCCGTTCTCCGCCGTAGAAAACTTCATCGCACCAGTCAGCAGAAAGAGCGCTACTCTGCGGACCCGGCTGCGGTTCCCAGGCCATGAGCGGCTAACCATTCCTCTTTAGTCAATTGTGGGCGGTTGGAGATGTTCATATCTCCCTTGAGTTCTGTTTTCTGCTCCACAAACTGAGGGGCCTTACCGTCCAAACGGTCACCTAATTCCTTGATTGCCTGTATGTCGCCTTCTGCTGCCTTGTCTAGCAAGGCCTCGGCAATGCGCCTTAATCTTTCACCGTCAGACTGTGTTACAGCACGGCGAATTGTATTGGCCCATAACCTATTGTCAGCATTGGAATTGGTATTACCTTTTGGTGCTCCAGCCATCTCATATCGCTAACTGTTGAGCTAGCGCCTCTTGAGTTAAGCCGACAGAGCTGCTTTTAGTAACGTGGCAGCTTGTGCGGCGGTGTTTGATTGTGCGATTTGTGCCCAGCCAGATTTGCGGCTGGTACTGTTTACGTTCTCGGCGTATACATCAGTTGCCGATGCGCCTGCTGCGCTGAAGCGAGTGATTCTGCAATTCAATCCTTCAGCGGCTATCTGGGTCTGTAGTTCGGCTTCGGTGAATGCCATGATTTGTCCTTACATAAAAAAGCCCCGCTGTTATAGCGAGGCTGGGGGTGATTGGTTGGCTACTCGCTGCATCTAGTGGGCCTGTTCTAAGAATCAGGGGTTATCTTTCCACTAGCATCCGCTTTTGCCGAGAGCTTGATGCTTTCGCAGAGCAAGAGTAATTAAACGGGATAGCTTGCCTAACCCTCCCGTGGGGTCATCCGTCATAGATTGATCGGGTCTATGTGGGACTGTCTAGAACAGGGCTACGCGCTCATTTGCAAGCGCATACGGCTGATGACTGACGAGCTGTTCTAGCTTTCATCGAAGCGGCTATGGGGTGCTATCCCTGAGCCAATCATCATGCGTATAGCAAAGCTCTCTAATCCGTAAGCACCAGGGAGATAGGGTCTCTAGTGAGTAGAGGTGTATTGGGTTAGAGGGCTTTGCTTTAGGCAATAAATGCACGGCGGTATTGTTCAGCGCCGCCGAGGATGCCTTACCTATCCCGCGATGTTCTGCCAGGCCAACTTTCGGATTGCGCATCGTTTACGCCGGGATGGTTATCGCTTACCACCCAATCGGCTTACCCCTTGTGCACAGAGATAAGCGGAAATAAAAAAGGCCCCGACCATTTCTGGAAGGAGCCTTTGCTTGTTACACGTTGGCAGACGGTAATACTGCTGATGACTGAATGGCTAGATTTGAACTAGCGGCCTTTGGCTTTCACCAACTCTCTGTCCGGACTGAGCTACATTCAATCATCATGAGTATTACGTTTTTACAGTGCGAGCTATCCCTATGAATGGGAAGTCGCCTTGTAGTTATTTGCCATCCCATCGGGATAGCTATTTGAGCTAAGTGCATTATATACGCTATTGTACGTTCGTACAACAACTATTTTTACTTTTCTAACCGTAGACGTGTCTTTACCGCAACACTAATGTCTATCCCTCCAATGACGTTCAGCAGATAGTCAACGTTCTTACTCATGTTTGCGCCGATGAATGCAGCACGCTCGCTGTCCGTATATCGCCTTGTGCCGACTCCATGGCATACAGGGCAGTCAATTACTTTGTCACCATCCCTTGCTACTTTAGAGCCACTGCAGGATGTGCAGAATTCAGCCAGCCATTCCCTTAATGCCTGTTCGGATGTCTTGATAGCAATGCTTCTATTCAAGCGAGGGAGGCTCTTGGCAAGCAGATATACAACCGGCTTATAGGCTGATGCGTCATTGGAGTATTTAACGCGCCATAGCAGCGTTCCCATCCTGTCTGAGTAGCTGAATGCCGTGAGCTTATCCACGGCCCCTTCGTGTTCTGAATCGTCCCATTCCAGACTACTTGATGTGAGTGTCTTGCTTATGGCTTCTCGCATAGTGCGTCCTTTCTAGGAATTGCTTATCAACCGAGTCCAACAAATGAACATGAGGATTTGTTGTGTGTCTGGTATTTGGGATGGGAGCATGGGGGACCTTTGCTTATTCGTCTTGGGTTAACTTCAGCAGTTCTTTTTCGAGATGCCGAATGTAGGTTCTGAGACAGCTATTGATAGCTGACAGCCCTATACAAACGACCAGCAACCATGTGAACCATTCTGGGAAAGTTATCGTTATCATCCATGCATCCTTTCTGAACCATGTTTGTTTATTGAGGGATAAAATCTACCCAAAGGGTTTTTGTTCATTCGGTTACGGCTTCGGGATGCTGGGTTGCAGAACATCCAACGTGACAGGAAAACGCATCACTTTTCCCATCAACTGCTTTCATGTAACGCTCAAGCGTTTGCAATGCCTCTCCGCTCTTAACCATGCCGCCTGAGAAGCACAACACATCCCATCCGAGCAACTGCGCCTCGTTTATCTTTTCCATGTCACCCTCAATCCCTGCGCCCCTGCTGTGACGCCCTTGGGTGAAGATTGCGCCATGAAGTTCTATAGCTATTTTCTTGGTGGGATTGGCAAAATCGAAGCGCCAGCGTCTGGTTGGGTGGAACCGATATTCCCTCTCGAAGCCTGGAATCTTTACGGCCTTTAGCTGCATCTCGAATTGGTCTTCCAGTGCGCTCATAGATAGCCTTTCGTGCAGGCGCGGATCATTGATTTTTCCCACTGGTGAATAAACCACTCGTTTCTGTCCACGTTCGGCCACATACCGTTGTCGTAGTAGTGATGACATCCGTGGCAAAGATATGCGCCGAACAGGTCATGAGCCTTTATGCCCATTCCCTTTCCGTGCTTCTGGTGATTGCTGTGCGCCCAGACCACAGTTCCGTCATCAGCGCCACAAGAAACACAGCTTTCATGCTTGGCGGATTGCGTGAGTTTTTTGCTTCTCCAGTTCATGCTGCTATCTCCATTTGCCTGATTCCCCATTGGGTAGCCATAGCGTCTGCAATCCCCTGATAGGTGCGGCTGCGTTCCTTCCAGCGGTCAGGGCCTGGTGGCATCTTGTGGATACGGTCCTCGCGGCCTTCAACGATGTTTGTGTGTGCGAGTGGCGGCAAGCCCTTCAGCCAGAGGCATGTTGCTTTTGTTTCACCATGGCCGAATTGCCAGGGCTGAATAATCTGGTCAGGCTTTCTCCAGAGGCGCGACATGATGCACACAGGGTTTTCAATGGCTATCAGGGGGATGTCTGCTTTCGCCAGCATCATGAAAAAGCTCACTGCGGCTTGTTGCCTGCCGTCTAGTTTCTTCTCTGCGAAATGCCTTGCGCCGGAAACGCTCAGATGAGTGCAAGGTGGGTGGGCAATCATCATGTCCCACGGATAATCCAGAACATCCCGGACATCGCCTTGATAGTGAGGCCCTGGCGCTTCCGCTGGCAGCAGGTCGCAGCTCATGGCTTCGTGGCCATTCTTGATAAAGGCATCACGGACAGCGCCGGAGTATTCGCAGGCAACGAGAACCCTCAAGCCGCCCTCCTCTCATGAAACTGAACGCCCATGCTTGCTCCGTCTGCGTATATGGCCTCTAGGTACTCCGCAAAACCTTTAACCGTTAGCTGTGTAGTGGAGCCGATAAGCACTTTCCCGCCGTTAGGCTTGTAGTCCCACTTCTTGTAGCCTTCCTTGCATAGTTCAGCGTCAAACTCTTCAGGCAGGTAGAGTTCCTTGAAATGTTCGTGCCAGATGGTGGGGCTGTAGGTTCTGCCGTTGATGTAGGCTTGTTCTGATATGTCAGCTAATGGGCCACTCCACATCAGGCTGTTCTGGTCAGGCTTACGTACCTTCTGCTTCTCACGAATGACGACCTCGATAGGCTGCATAGGGTCTACAGGGGATTGGTCAATAAGTAGCCGTGCTGTGGCTTTCTGCATATCGCCTACTAGGTGAATAGTCTTGGTGGGGTATTTGTCGCGGGTCACTTATCGCCCCTCATGGCCGCATCCACTTGAGCTTCCAGATGGCCTGGACCATGCATTTCGCCTTCAATGAATATCTCCACTTCGAATCTGTTCTGTTGCCCGCTGTTATCTCTGAGCCAACGATAACGAGCTGCGTCATCTCTTAATGCTCGGTACTCACTTCGTGATATCTCTACAATTCCGCCGCAATCGCAAGCTGATGGGGTTGGGTCATAAACTGCACAAATTGGCTTATGTTGGAATCTCATAGTCATGCGTCATCCCTGCTTGCGTATTCGGAGCGCTCTACTGATTCATAGGCAGAGGCGATGCTTTGTTCATTAGGCTTCTGTGCTAATGGGCTGGGTTGCGGACGGGAGACTTTCTCAAAATAGAATGTGACGGGTATTCCTGTTTCTCGAACCAACCCGTACGCTTTAGCCAACCTGTAAATGGGGTGATAGTTGTTCAAGCTATTCAGGTGCCCGGCTATCCATTGCCGCCATCCCTCAAGGCTCATGCTGTGCTTGCTGATGTTGCAAGGTGGGCAAGCTGGCATCATGTTTTCTATCTTGTGCCGCTCTGGATATTGCATCCGCCCTTTATTTGCCCCCCATGGGTCGCGCACAACCGCCTCAAGATGGTCGGCATGCCAGCGCTCGGGCAAATCACAACCACAGTAAGCGCACTTACCGTCATACTTTTGCTTGAGTAATTCGCGCTGTTTTTTGGTGAGTGCCACTTAGCTTCCTTTCTGATCCATGCCTATTTACCGAGTAACCGACAAAACCTGATTTGGGGAAATTTGGTTACGCTCCGTGGATGCAGGTTGCGGACTGGAAACGTCTATGGCGAATACCTTCTCCGGCTTGTTGCCAAAGAACTCATGCGTGATTGTCTCTACCGTGTAGCCATTCCACTTGCGGACTAGGCGGCGCTCCGTGTCATCCCGTTTTGGGTAGCCGCGAGTAAGAATCACATTGCGGTAAGTGCGGCCCTCTAAGCGCTTCTTCCAATAGTCATTGAACAGGCGGAACTCTTTATTCTTGGTGCCAGCCTTGATCTGGTCAAAATAGATGCCTTTAACTGGTATCACTAAATCCACGATGCGTCCTTTCTGCAATGAATCAATTAACCGAGTAACCGTATGTCCCAAATCAACCCGCCATCTCCATCAGCGCACATGAACCATTACCTATATGCGCCCCATCACTTCTTCCTATCCATGTGGCGTGTCTTTCCTCTACATGCCTTCCAACAGGGGGTGTATAGCGTTGGTACTCACTGAGGAATGAGAGTGGGCCTTGTGGAAGAATGGGCAACGATTCATCTAAAGCGGCCTCAGCTTTCAGCTTCCTTAGCTCTTCGGCAGTAGGTGCCACTTTCGGGGTGAATGTCAGTTTTGGATTGGCCTTGTATCTCCACGGCGAAACGCTCGTGTCTATCAAGATATGGTTTCCAAGCTCACGCATGTGCTGGCTGATGGATGCCCTGCTAAGGCCTATGCGCTCTGATATCTCATGGGCGTTCAGGGGCGTCTTGCACAGTTCCAGAATGGCTAGCTTTGTTAAATCGGACTGAACGTATCTCTTCATTTTTCCGCTATCGCCTCTTCGAAACTGGCATGCCTGCTGATGAACTGTTGTGGGCTGATCTGCCATTTCTCGTAGATCCATTTTCCGTTCACCATGACTTTGCAAATTGAGTAATTCCCGCTCTTCCTTGCGTACTGTCCGTTGGGTTCCCATTTCACGCAGCCGCCTCTTGTGAGCCAACAGCCTCATGCGCGAATCGCAAAGCAATGTCTTGTACGCTTCGTGGGTCGGCCTGATGCTGCTCGATGATCTTCTGCGCCCAATCCTTGTAAGCGTTGGTGGATTTGAACGAGCGGAACGCCTGCTTGAGCTTCTGCTGATTAGCTTCCATTTCTTCCGGCGTGAACTTGCGCGGCAATGCCTGATGTGCTGGCTGATGCTTGCGCTTCATGTCGCGGCACAGGTCGCGGAACTCGGGAAGGGTTGGAGGAAATTTGTTGTGTTCAGCGCAGTAGGTGATAGCGTCGCCAATGTCCTTCAGCGAGAAGCCGTACAAACCGCCCTGCCACTCTTCCTTCACGGCATCCATGGGAATGTCTGCCCACATGTCAATCCAGTGTTTCCCGTACAGGCTCGCCATTCTCAAGAAGAGCCGGTCTATGGCTTGCGGGATAATGTTCTGGCGATACATCAATGATTGTTCTTCGTTCATTTCCATTTGCTAGGTCTCCAAACATGGCTTTAGCGGTTGCGGTGCGTTTGTCGTGGATGGTTTGTTTCTGAGGACTGGCCCGGGCTGCTGGCCTAGGCTCGTGCAATCCCTGCCAACCACCCTCTGCCGCATCCTCCAGAGCCTTTGCATAGTCCAGGCCCTGCTCTCTCCAGCGGGTCAGCTTTTCAATGGCTAACTGCTTTTGTTCTGCAGAAGCAGATTTACGCTTCCCCTTGGAATGCCATATGTCCCAATGCTGCTTGTTGATCCATTCAGGAAGCGCGAACGTTTTTTTCGCGCTCATGGGTTTTTCTTCTTCAATGCTTAAATGCTTTAATTCTTGTTTAGTGGTTATCTGCTGGTTATCTGCTGGTTGCTTGTTGGTTGTCTGCTGGCTGTTCTGCTGGTTATCCTGCTCAACCTCATCCTGATATTTGCTATAGTTTTCAATGGTATAAACGCTGAATCTGTTGGTTGATTCGATGGTTAAAATTTCCAGTTCTACGAGCCTGTTGAGCGATGTGCGTATCTGCTGCTCCGTTTGCTTGAGCCTTGCGGCTAGCTCAATGCGGCCACTAATGAACTGCCCTCTCTTCAACTCAATAACGCCTGTTGGGGTGCCTACTTTTCTGTTCTTATGGGTAGCGTTCAAAAGGATGTACATGAATAGAGCGAGCGTGTTTGGAAGCTGAATGAGGCCGCTGTCCTCAATCTTTCTCCAAACCTTCACATACCCTCTATTCATGAATTAGCCTTTGTTATGAAACGCACCGAAACGAACTGAATACTTCTGCTTTAATCCCGCTTAATGGGCTTCTTGTAACCTGCCTAGATGCCCCAAAAAGAGTCATCCTTGTATTCGGGTGCGGCATTGATCCTCCAGGCGTTGAAGCGCTCCCAAAGCATCAGCCCTCCCCAGATAACTACTACCCAGAGAGTGCCGAACCCAATACAGGCCAGCACTGACATTGCGAATAATCCGTAGCTGTAATCCATCACCGTCTCCTTTTGAGGGCCCTCTAAATTTCCTACTTACGGCTTCTGATGCCGTAGACCTTTGCAGGCGTCTTGCCTGTGTTCCTTCGTATTCGACTTGCCACACCATCCTTGACCAACCGAGCCGCTGCCTCTTCTTCCGTTAGCCCGTGCATCGCCGCATAGGCTTTCAGGACGCCAAGCTCCTTATCCGAAAGAAGGATTGGAACGTCCTCGTTCGGGCCCTTGTTGGTCACTTTAGAGGGCCCTCTTAGGCTGCAAGACGGGCCATTTGTGGGGCTTCGTTTTCGATCATGTTTCCTACAGAATTCATGTCACCAAAGAGAACACGGGCGGCTTGCTCAAGTAACAGCTCACGAATAAGCGCGGCCTTCTGTTCTCCTGTGTAGGCAACCAGAGCGTCGAGCAACTGTGCCTCGGCGTCGTTGAGACGAACCTTGACAACGTTGTCTCGAATCTTGCTGGGGTCTGCGTACATGGTTTTTCCTGTTTCCTAGGGTTGAGTTAAATGAAAAGTGCTACGTATAAAAAAGCCCCGAAGGGCAATCTCACGGAAATCCGAGTCTTGATGAACTCGGTTGAGAATAAAAAGGCAGGCCGGAGCCTGCGTAAGCAGCTTGACTCGACCGTTCAGGGGAAAACGGTGGGAGGAGATGAGCAAGCTGAGGTGGTTGTTCATTCAGGTTTCCTGCGTCCAGCATCAGAGGCGCGGCGACCATATTTGGATCTACGCTTATCACCATCTACAACAGGAGGCCAGATGTCAGGTCTAAGAGATTCGCGCGGAACAGCGCCTTTGGAGTTCTCGTCCAACAGTCGGCATAAAGCGCCGTCTATCAGCGTTATCTTTTGGTCTTTCTTCCACTTGTATAGGATTTTCCGCAGGTATCCTGGAGAGGTCTTGCATGCATACGCGTATAGCGTACGGTCATGAACCGGCAGACTGTGGTAGTAATTCCAGAGCAGTTCGAATGTGGGGTAATTTTGATTTTCCATGAGAGAGGAGTTTACCTATGGGTAAAGTCGATGTCAATACCTCTGGGTCAATTACTTTCAGGTACAACTTGGGGCACTATCACGGCATGGTAAATAGCAGCCCAGAGAACAAGTTCGAGTACCGCCGCAAGAAGCTCAGGGAATTAATCTCCACGCACTATGGTGGAGTGGATGCAAAGCTGGCGGAACGGATCGGAGCAGATCCTTCGTATATATCCCGTTGCCTATACCCAGAAGGTAAAGCTGGTAAAAAGAACATCGGTGAAGGGATGGTCGAGAAAATAGAGGCGGTACATCCTGGCTGGTTCCAGAATGTTTACCTGCGCCAGCTATCCCACTTCTTTATGGGTATGAGCCAGGAGCATCAAGACGACCTGCTCAAGCTAGCCAACCAGCTCTACTCGATAGACAACCCTGATGATCGGATTGCCAATCCATTTCCTCGCAAGGAGCCATGGGTAGATACAGAGAAAGAATCGAAGAAGGATACCCAAGAGGTATCAGAGAAATAGCAGCAGCTTAACCAGCCAAATTCCAGACTCCACTCATGGGCCATCGTGCCCATTTTTTTCGTCTGCACTTCCTTGCCGCCATTACCCACAAGTAGTTCATGTCCAGCCGTAGATCTTTCGGCCTAGCAATCTTTTTTCTATCTTTTATGAATTATTTACCTATGGGTATTGACATAGCATTTACCTGTGGGTATAGTTGCACCATCAACTAAGCAATCAGTTGACTAGCAACAAGTGACCCACCGACGAGAGATGAGCCGTAGCGAAGGGTCAGCAACAGGGAGACTCACCTGACTTGTACTGAAAAGCCGAAGCCTTATTGGATAAGCGAAGTAGGTGGCTAGAAATGGTAAGCAGTAGAGGCAAGCAACAAGCCAAAGTGAGCGCGAAGCTCCTGACGGGTTGGCACCTATCGGGAGTAATTCACAGCAGCGTAGACAGACCTAAGCGAGGGTGCTGCGGGAGGGAACAAGCGGGGCTGGCAGATCGGCTGGCAAGCGCAATCCTGAAGATGTTTAGCGAAATTGCCAAGTTTCGCGGGGGCTTGCCCCTACTGCTTATCAGGTAGCAGTCAGTAGTGGAGTAGGAGCGGCCTAGCGAATGGATCTAGGAGCAAGGGCGTGCGAGGTGCAGCCCAACTTCTCGGAAACGAGAACGGGCGTGGGCGAATAGGCGACGAAAGAAGCCCCGCTGAACTAAAGCCAGCAATTCCGACTGGCCTCCTACTCCAGTATTGATTGAGAAACGCGGGATTTTGTTTATTAGGTCACTCGGTTGATTGGCTGAGTGCAGAAAGGAAGCAACGTGGAATGGATTAGCGTAAACGAACGACTGCCGGACGAGTTCGAGTCTGTGCTTGCCTGCGCTCGGCTTGATGGCGACACCAAGTACAGCGTGGGAGAGGCGTTTTGGTCTCGCGGCTGGAGTTCGGTCAGAACCTACGACGCGCTAGATGATGTGACCCATTGGATGCCGTTGCCACCATTGCCTGATGTTCTGCAACCCAACCAGTTTACCGAGCAACAAAATGTACAAAAGGAGCAGTTATGAACTCCCCTCTCACTACTACAGAACACGAACAGATGAATGAGCGGTATGCCGAAGTGATTCCGCTAGAGCGTCACATTGAGCAAAAGCGCAACCTGTTCATAGGCGAAATCATGGATGCCATGCGTGAACATCGCTTATCCGAGTTCCATGACGAGTCCTGGGAATTTGCTGATGAGGCCGCTGCGATTCTCTGTGATGACGAGGACGATAAAGAAGGCAGATTGAACGACTTGCATTTCAGAACATGCATGAAGGTAGCTGAGTGGATAGCAGATAACCCAAAGGGCATGTACGAGCGTATGGCTCTGAAGAAATTGGGAATGGCTTAAGGAGGGAATGATGAGCGAGAAGAGCAAATACGCAGAAACTCTGAATGCCTTAGTTGATATGCAAAGTTCTGTTGCCTACGCCGTAAGAAGGCAAACTTTGATCAATGCAGAGCAAGCGATTGTTGAATTAGAGCAACAGCGGGACGAACTTCTAGCAGCAGCTAGAGCGGTAGTTGGATTAGCAACTGTGCATTTCCCTGGCTATCACCTTCCGTCTATTGCCATCAAGCAATGTGAAGAAGCCATCGCCAAGGTTGAATCCAAATGATCTTCCAACCTAGACACAAGCCCTGCCCTTCCTGTCAACAACTCTGTGAGCCTAGAACTGTTAGGTGCAAGTGGTGTGGAGATTGGTTCATAGCTGATTGGAACAAGGGAGATAAGAAGATAAGCCCTATTCCTACAGGGTTAATGATTGGTTATTTGGGTGATAGAGCGCTAAGCCAACCAAAAGAAGCTGCTTAGGGAAGATTTTGTTACTCGGTAAACGAGCTAATTGCAGAAAGGAAACATCATGAAATTTGAGAATCACGAAGCATTTTTTGAGAGCTGTGGAGCTTACAGCGTAAGAGCCGAACTGCCAGAGGCGGGTATTCAAGTGAGCATCGAGGAAATGTACAGCCACTTCAAAGAAAGGCTGCTCGATGAACTAGCCGCCGAGCACTACATGAAGAAAGAGAAATACGGTCGCCGCAGGGCAGACACTTCCATGAGGAAACAAAATGAACAATCAGCCTAGAAAAACTGAGTTCGTGGATTGGCTGATTTTCATCTCCATGGTGATTGTTGGGCTGTTAGAGATATTCGTGAAAGGTTCAGTGCTTTCAGGCTCCCTTGTTCTGCTACTTGGATGTCTTGGTCTGTCTCTGCTGATTGGCAAGGTTTGGATGGGGCGAAGGATCGACCAGCTTTCAAACCGAACCCAAGTTGATTAGCACAGTAGCCAAATAAACAAACTCAAGCTCTATGGAGGTACACATGAAAAGAAAACTACTAAAGCTCTATGTGAATAACTTTCCAAGTGGATTCTTGATACGCGTTAAGGCAAGAAACTCTATCAGACGAGATAGCAGGGGTGAGATTAAGCGTAACTGGATGTTTGAAGGAAACCGGACGGATTTTGTACATCAGTTCGGGCTTCGTGGATAACGGATTGCAGAAAGGATAAATCGTGGAATGGATCAGCGTAAATGACCGCCTACCAATCACGGAAGAAATGATGGGTAGTGATTGTTTCAAGACTGTAGATGTAATCGCCTATGACGGTGAGCGGGTCATGCCTGCCACGTTCGAAGCTGGCAACACCCTGAAATTCTGGTGCAGGTTTTCCAATACAGGATATGACTTCACTCATTGGATGCCATTACCACTTGGGCCTAATGAGCAACTACCTGATGGAAGAGATTTTCACAAGATTATCCAACTGCTGCGCTCTGATAAAAACGTGACTCGCGGTACTGCGGAAAGAGCTGCTGAGGCTATTGAGTTTTTGTTAGCACCACGCAGCAGGAAACTGACGAAATCGACCCATGAGCGCATGTTATAGACAGCAACGGAGAAATCATGACTGACAAAACACATTACAGAAAAGCGTTTGACTCTCCCTACTTGAGCAGCGCAGACATTGTTGAGCCAACCGTATTCACCATCCGCGAGGTTCGGCTTGAGCCAGACCAGACCAAGAAAACAAAGGATCTGTTTAACACAGCCTACTTTCAGGAAAAAGAGATTCGCCCTGGTGAAAAGCTGAAGCCAATGATTCTCAACGCCACGAACAGCAAGACGATGAAGGCGCTGACCAATTCCCCATTTATTGATGATTGGCGAGGCGTAAGAGTCACGATCTATGTTGACCATAACGTGAGGTTCGGCAAAGAGACTTTGGAAGGCTTACGCATCAGCCCACACGTTCCGGAGCGCAAGCAACTCACGCCCAAGAACGAGAAGCAATGGAATCTGGCTAAGGCCGCATACAAGCGCGATGGGAACTTAGTTTCAGTGCTGGCGCGGGTTGATATGTCGCCAGAACATCAGAAACAGCTTATTGCTGAATGCGAAGCGAAAGAGGAAGTCACTGAATGATTTTCCATGACGTAGAGCAGAACACCGAAGAATGGAACAGGCTGCGAATCGGCAAAGCCACAGCATCCAACTTCGCCTGCTTTATGGCTAACGATGGCAAGGCATTCGGTGATCCGGCTAAGAAATATGCGCTACAAATTGCGCTAGAGAGGATTACTGGCAAGAAGGCGGAGTATAGCTTCTCCAATGAACACATGGAGCGAGGCCACGAACAGGAGCCTATAGCTCGGATGCTGTACGAAGAGGAAAGATATTGCGACGTTGCAAATGGCGGTTTCTTCTGCTGCGGTGAATATGGAGATTCACCAGATGGAAGGGTGGGCAGTGATGGCCTAGTAGAGATTAAGTCGGTCATTGCTCCCACCCACTACGCCACCATGCAGAGAAAGAACTACGACCCATCCTACAAGTGGCAGCTTGTAGGCCACCTGGATTGCACCGGGCGCGATTGGGTGGACTTTATTAGTTACTGCTCAGACTTCCCTTTCGAGAATCAGTTGCTCGTTTACAGGGTGGACAGAGATGGCGTCAAGGAAGAATTGAAGCGGCTACAAGAGCGCCGAGAGCAGTTTCTTGAATTAGTAGAACAAACATTCAACAACCTTAAAGGATAGAACATGGCTTCAGTAAATCGAGTGATTCTAGTTGGCAACTTGGGGCGTGACCCTGAAATGCGTTACATGCCATCTGGCGACCCTATTGCAAACTTCAGCATTGCAACTACAGACTCTTGGAAAGACAAGTCCGGCCAGAAGCAGGAGCGCACAGAATGGCACCGTATCAGCATGTTCGGGAAACTGGCTGAAATCGCCGGCGAGTATCTCCACAAGGGTTCGCAAGTCTACATTGAAGGACGCTTGCAAACGCAGAAGTGGGTGGATAAGGACAGCCAAGAGGAGAGGCAGCGCACTGAGATTATCGCTGATCGTATGCAAATGCTCGGGGGCAAATCTTCGAATGATGGTTCCACCCAATCTTCCAGTCCGCAACCCAGCGTCAACGAAGCGAAACCAAATGAACAAAAAGCAGGCGCCTTTGATGATTTTGAGAGCGATATTCCCTTCTGATCGGGACTTACCATGACCCCACATACTAATCAGGTAGTGCCAGTAGAGCGTGATCAGTTTGAGGCTTGGTATCTCAAGCATCTTATGGAGTCGAGCGACTTATCGGAGGATGAAGCGAGAATTTACCTCAAGTACGGGCATTTCTCATACAGGCATACCCACACACAGACTAGCTTTGTTGCTTGGCAAGCCGCAATAGCAGCCACCCCACAGCAGCAGGGTGAGCCGGT
>Ga0196971_1000484_pt1 | contig 29082 bp, 24 predicted proteins | sample S1v_1013CmetaG_FD_148660 | JGI IMG/M metagenome (GOLD analysis project Ga0196971, IMG submission 148660) | Soil microbial communities from Anza Borrego desert, Southern California, United States - S1+v_10-13C | ecosystem: Environmental > Terrestrial > Soil > Desert | place: USA: California...
CCGAGCTTGCCGAGGTCGCCGATGATGCCCGGGACGGTCGCCGGCGGCGTGCAGACGACGGCCAGGTCCGGAGCGCTGGGCAGCTTTGCGGCGCTGGGATAAACCTTCAGCCGGGACAAGGATTCGTACTTCGGATTGACCGGCGTGACCTGCCCGTTGAACCCGCCCGCCATGAGATTTTGCAGAACGGTCGCGCCAACGCTATGCGGCTTGGCGGAGGCCCCGATGACGGCGATCGAACGAGGCTCAAAGAGGTATTTCAGATTCCGGATGCTCATAGACAGCCTTCAAGGTTGTTATTGCTTTTGTCGCGTAACGCCGTCGCACAAGCGGCTGCACATTGTCGCGGTATCACCATTGACGGCGCCGCCAACAAGCATGCAAAAATGACACGACATGGTTGCATGTGTACGCACTGAGCCTGGCTGCCCGGGGCGATGCGATCCCATCGAGTCCGCAGGCGGCTGCACGGAGTGGTGCCGAAAACCCGTTCGCAGCCAGCGGGACGACGTATATTCTATGCAATCGCACGGCGCAATTCTGCCGCCTTCAGCTGTTTCAAACCACGCGCTCAGGGACGTTTGATCTGAATCAAAAAGCCCGGAACTAATATATGCGGTGTTCTTATTTTTCTGGACTGCATTGCCGCTTGGCCCTACGCTTATGACGCACCAATTGCATAGAAAGTGAATAACACTGTCTTGCAGACCTTATATTTGCTCTGGCAAAAGCTTAGCTAATCATAAAAAGGGGTATCGAATGTCGTACAAAACCGTTCTCGTCCATGTTGACAACGACAAGCATGCAGGCGAACGCATCAAGATCGCTGCCAAGATTGCCATGAACGAGGAAGCGCACCTGATCGGCGCCGCACCGTCTGGCGTATCGCGCTTCATTTATCAATCCAAGTTCATCTACGAAGGTGGCGGCATGTCGACGCATCTTGACAGCCATCTCGACGAGTTGCGCAACCACGCGAAGGAAGCGCTGGCAAAATTCGAAGCAACCGCGAAGAACATGGGCGTCACCTCTTATGAAGCACGCCAGCTCGATGATGAAGCAGGCGGCGGCGTCAGCCTGCAGGCACGCTACAGCGATCTCGTGGTGATCGGCCAGACCGACCTCGACGAACCGTCCTCCACCACCCTGCCGGACTTCCCGGAATTCGTCATCATGAATTCCGGCCGCCCGGTCCTGATCGTACCGTACGCCGGCCATTACGAGACCGTTGCCAAGCGCGCACTGATTGCATGGGATGCAAGCACCAGCGCCACCCGCGCCGTGACTGCGGCGATCCCGCTGCTCAAACGCGCCGAGAACGTCGACGTCGTCGTGTTCAATCCGGATGCCCGCGGCGACGCACATGGCGAGCAGCCCGGTGCCGACATTGCGCTGTATCTCGCACGCCATGGCATCAAGGTCAATGTCGTACGCCAGAAGACTGACATTGACGTTGGCAATGCGCTGCTGTCCATTTCGGCTGACCTCGGCTCCGACATGCTGGTGATGGGTGGTTACGGCCATTCCCGCTTCCGCGAAATCCTGCTCGGCGGCGTGACCCGCACCGTGCTGGAATCGATGACCGTTCCCGTGCTGATGGCACACTGACGGCACACCACCGGCGCAGACACCCCAACTGCGCCGGCACGGCTTCACCTCCCCCGCAGTACTCGACGCTACTGAAGCGTCATATCAAGCACGACGCCGAACACGACGCATAAGTGCGACAACGTTCCGCCAAGAATCCCCATAATTTGATCCAGATCATTTAGGCGCTCCCCGCGATTCGATTAGGATCATCGCACCCTGAGCATTCGCCGCATGGCCGCTCTGGCGGGGCTTGATCGCTGCATGCAGCCCCAGTTTTCAATTTTTCATAGGAAGTACCATGCAAACCGAAATCCTTCACGTCACGGGAATGACCACCGAAGATTGCACCGAAACCGTCATGCGCGCCCTCAAGACGATTGAAGGCGTAAACAACGTGAGCGTCTCGTTTCCGCAAAGCCGCGCGATCGTGCAGTTCGACGACCAGCTCACCGCGATGCAGGAAATGAAGGCTGTACTGGCAAAGGCTGGCTATGGTGTGAAGTCGGACAAGCCGCAAGAGCAGTCGTGCGGCGGTTGCTGCGGCCGCTGCGGCAGCTAACCGAGCTCTCCCCGTCCGCCCATTGATGTGATCCGCAGGCCGGCTCCGGCCTGCACAGGTGGCTACGGCCCCACTTGTTCCTTCCGTCTTTCTCCAGCCGTCACGTCTGCTTCGCGGTTCCGCCCGCTATTCCGTGCCCCACCGCAAATACTGCGGCCTGCACCCGGCTCGACAGGTTCAGCTTCTTGAGAATGTTCTGCACGTGGATCTTGACCGTGCTCTCGGCGACATCGAGCGTGCGTGCGATGATCTTGTTGCTTTCGCCACGCGCGAGGCAGGCGAGGATCTCCTTTTCACGCGGCGTCAGCTTGTCCAGCTCCGAGGCCGGGACAGGCTTGGGCGCTCCGCCCTGCAAATGGGAGACCAGCTTGGTCGTCATCGCCTCCGCCAGCACAGGTTCGCCCTCTGCGGCGCGACGGATTGCTCGCACAAGGTAATCGGCATCGATATTCTTGATCAGGTAGCCGCGCGCGCCCGCCTGCAAGGCTGCCGTCAGGTCGTCAGCCTCCTCGGATACCGTCAGCAGGATTACCGCAACGCTCGGGCAGTCCTGCAGCAGCAACTGCAGCGTTTCCAGCCCCGACATGCCCGGCATATTGAGGTCGAGCAGAACGACGTCCGGGCGCAATTGCTTGGCGCGCTTGACGCCCTCTACGCCGTCGGCGGCTTCGCCGACCACGACGAAATCGGAATGGCGCTGCAGCAGCGAGCGTATGCCACTGCGGAACAAGGTGTGATCGTCAACCAGCAAAACGCTGATCGGTTTGGCTGCTGAGTTCATGTTCTGTGTCCGTCAATAAAAAAATCGTCATGCCGCACGGCGCTGCTCCTGCGGCAGCTGCAGCGAAACGGTCGTACCCCTGCCGAGCGCGGATCTTACCTGCACCGATGCGTGGATGCGCTGTGCACGCTCCCGCATGATGTTGATGCCGACATGATGATCGCCCTTCTGCAGCAAGGTTTCCGCATCAAAACCGATACCATCATCGTCGATCGTCAGCAGGAAGTCCTGCTCACCGTCCAGGCGGATTTCCACACGCTTGGCCATGGAATGCTTGCGGATGTTGGACAGCGCCTCCTGCAGGATGAAGAGTATCTGCAACTGCTGCTCGCGCGAGAACGGCGGTCCGTTGTCTTCTCCGATGAAATCCACCTGCACGCCTGTCTGCCGGCGGAACTTCTCGACGGTTGTCTTTAGCGCGCCGATCAGGTCGTCTTCCGAAAGACGGCTGCGGAAGTTCATCAGCAGTTCGCGCACATCCTCATAACTCTCCTGCACGCCGGAGCGCAGCGCGGGGACAAGCTCTGCCGCCTCATCGACCTTGCCAGACCGCAGCGAGCCATCCAGCATCTGCAGCTGGATATTCATGAAGGTCAGCGCCTGCGCGATGCTGTCGTGCAGGCCTTGCGCAACGAGGTTACGCTCTTCGGAAATCGCCATTTCCCGTTCCCGGGTAACGAGGCGAAGGTTTTCGATCGCGATGCCAAGCAATTGGCCCAGTGTCGCCAGCAAGGCGCGCTCACCGTCGCTGAAGATTTTCGGCTGGCAGAAGTGCAGGTTGAAAAAACCGATATGGTGCTCGTGCGCAACGATGTGGAACACCGTGACCGTCGAAAAACCCTCTTCGCGACAGCGCAACCCGTGCCTTGCCTTGACGTGGCGCAGGTCGTGGACCACGGCAACCTTTTTCTCCACCGCTTCGCCGCACAGGCACTCACCGACTTTCAGGCATTGCTCGGACTTGACCAGCGCGTCCGATACCCCCTGATGGGCCACCATGTGCAGGTTGCCGTGATGCTCATCCAGCATGCGGACCGAACCGCCGTCGGCACCGAAGTACTGGCAAATACGCTGCAGGAATCCAGCGCAGGTGGCATCTACCGCCTGCGGCCGCTGCAGGAAAGCTGCACTGTCGTACAACAGGGCCAGCTCGCGATTCTGGTCGGCCAGCTCCGCCGTCTTTGCCTTCACGCGCTCTTCCAGGCTGGCGTACAGTGCTTCCAGCCGGTCGGCCATCAGGTTGAAGCCATTTGCCAGCTGGCCGAGTTCGTCGGTGCTTTCCACCGGAAGGCGCGCGCTGAAATCCTGTTCGGCCATGCGCCGCATGCCGCCGCGGAGCCGCTCGACCGGCTCGATAATCAGCAGGAACAGCAGGTAGATGATGGCAACCGTGCCGCTCAACGCCAATGCCACCAAGGCCATCTGCGATGCCCGCAGCCAGAATGTGCGCAGCTCGCTGTCCCGTTCAATCAGTTTGACCAGCTCGTCGACCTCGCGCACGAATCCGTCCACCTGCGACTGGTACTGTTGCCAGGCCGTTTCCTGCTCGCCGTCGCGTGTTGCGAGCATGGTCCTCGCCAACGGACGCATCACCTGCTCCCACCGCCCGGAAACCCGCTCAAACCCGATCCGGATGGCATCGCTGGGCGGCAGGAACAGCGGCCGCTGCGGATCACCGCGCTGCAGCCGCTCGAAGGTCGCGTCGATGGCATTCAACTCCTGTTCCGTGGCTGCGCGCGAACCAGGCTGCCCTGATTCCGTCGTCAGGCGGCCGAGCAATACCGTCAAGCGGTAACTGTGCATGCGCAGGCTGCCGGTTTCATTGATGGCGGCCGAACTGCCCTCAAGCTGCCAGGACAACATCAGCGTCGTGCCGATCGCAAGCAGTGCCACGCACAAGAAGCCGAGCAGCAACCCGACGATTTTCGTCGAAAGCCGTTGCCACGGGGGCAAGAGTGAATCGAGAGTCATTGCCATGTGTTCTTCATCCAGCCGACGCGAGTTCTGGTCCTGTCGCCGGAAAGGCTTGGCGCCAAGTTCTTTTGGTTCACGAGCGTTCGATTACAGGGATTACGCCAGCATAGATGCCTGCGGCGTTTGTGCACCAATACGACAATTGAGCATCATCAACAGCAATGCAGTAACGCGTCGCTATCCGCCGGTTTGCGCCATGAAACGGATGATCTTCTCCGGGCGCTCGCTGAACTCGTGTTTCTGCGGCTTGAGCTCGATCGCCTGCCGGATTGCCGCTTCGAGCTCAGCATCGCTGGCCCCACCACGCAGCAGCGGGCGGAACTCAAATTTCTCTTCCTGCCCGAGGCACAGGTACAAGGTGCCGTCGACTGACAACCGTACCCGGTTGCACGTCGCGCAGAAATGTTGCGACATTGGCGTAATGAAACCAACGCTCGCGCGTCCATCCGCCGTAGCGAGATAGCGCGCCGGGCCGCCGCCGAGCTCAGCTGCCTGCGGCAGCAGGCCGAAGCGCTTCTGCAGGCGAGCCTGGATCGGGCCGAGGTCGAGGAATGAGGTATCGCGGCCCGTGGAACCCATCGGCATGGCTTCGATCAGGCGCAGGATATATCCGTGCTCGATACAGAATTCGACCATCGCGTCGATCTCGCCATCATTGATGCCGCGCATGGCGACCATGTTGATCTTGATTGGATCAAAACCGGCGGCCTTGCCGGCCATGATCCCTTCGAGGATCTGCTGCAGGCTGTCGCGCCCGGTGATCTTTTCCACGCAGCCGCGGTCGAGCGAATCAAGACTGACGTTGATGCGCGATACGCCGGCGGCCTTGAGTTCGACTGCATGGCGCGCGAGGCGGGTCGCATTGGTGGACAGGGAGAGATCGCGTACACCGGGCAAGCGCGCAATACGCCCGGCCAATTCCGGCAGATTGCGCCTCAACAGCGGCTCGCCGCCGGTCATGCGTATGCGTGAGGTGCCGAGGCGCGCAAACACGCCAAGAAGGCGCTCGATTTCGTCAAACGTCAGCCAGTGCTTCGGTTCTTCGAATCCCTTGAAGCCTTTGGGAATGCAGTAGGTGCAACGCAAGTCACAGCGGTCAGTCACCGACAGGCGGAGGTAATCGATAGATCGGCCAAAGCGGTCGCTTAACATCATCCCTCCTGGTGGGTTGGATGGTTTCATTGTATCGGGCAGCTCCCCTGTTGCCAGTTCGCACGTGGAGCTAACGGTTATAGTCATAAAGGAGTAGAACCCATTCCTAGGCGGCGTCCAATCCATGCGCCAGCACCGATGAACGTGGCCTGGCGAGCACTACACGGTTCCGCCCCTCGCACTTCGCCTGGTACAACGCGCTGTCCGCATCGCGCAGCAGGCACTCCCAGTTCGCGTGTTCCGGCTGCAGGACAGCCACACCGATGCTGACGGTGAACTGCACTCTCCCTTTCGGCGTGTCGACACCCAACGCCTCAATACATGCACGCAGGCGCTCGGCGCACGCGAGTGCCTCGCTTTCCGATGTCTCCGGCAGCAGGCAGGCGAACTCTTCGCCACCTATCCGCCCGAGCTGGTCGATCTCCCTTACGCAGCCCCGGCAGGCGTCGGCAAAGGCTTTGAGTGCGAGGTCGCCGATACCATGGCCGTATGTATCGTTGATGATCTTGAAGTGATCGATATCAAGCATCGCCACAGCAAGCGGCCGATGATGGCGCCTCGCCCGCATGATCTCCCGATCAGCCAGTTCAGTGATGTGCGCACGGTTGTACAAACCGGTGAGTCCGTCGTGCTGTGCCACGTGCATCAATTGCAGCTCCAGCAGGAATGCCTTCTCCCGGAAGAAGCGGAACATCAGCATCAGGACAAGCGCGAGGCAGATGTTGAAAAAGTAGGAAACGATGTCGTTGAGATACGCGATGATCGATGTGTCATTCGCCGACAGCACCGTGTAAAGAAGGAACGGGCCACTCGCAATCCAGAGAAAGGTCGAGATCCGCAGAGAGGCCAGCGCCACCAGGAATATCGATGCCGAAATGGTTACCAGTCCATAGTGCATGCCCCCCTTTAGCAGGAAGGAAACGCCGATGAGTGCTGAAGCGTAAACCCAGTGTATGAATCCGGCGCGTTGCGTTGGGCTCCAGCGCAGCGCCGTGCGCCAGAATGCGATTGCCGCGACTGCAACAGCGGCAACACGCAGGAGGAAGGTCTGGCCCGCGTGCTCCGGGTCGATGAGATAATCACGCAAGCCAAAGCCGATCATGAGCATGCCCAATACCGGACCGACGACGGGAAGCAACTGCTCCACATCGGATTCGTGCTTGCTGCGGAGCTGCTCCTCCAGTTTCCGGGGGAGTCGCTGCAGCCTGGTTGGGGCGGCCAGCACCTGGGGTGCTCCTATCTAGTGAACCTGCTCAGGACATCAACGCCGCTTCAGGAGATCTGAAGGGACAGGAAAATCCTAAGTCCGGCCTCCCCCCGGGTCAATCGACAGTCTTAACTTGCATTAAGAAATTCAAAAATATTGTTTGAGAAACAACTGCGGGAGCCGCCCGTGGGTACTGGACACCGGACGCGTTAAGCGCAGCCTTGCGCATTGGGCGCATTGGGCGCATTGGGCGCATTGGGCGCGTTGGACGTGTCGGCGAGCCGACTGCCTCACTGCACCAAGGGGCTTTCGGCGCCTTCGAGCGTTATTCCCTTGATGTCGGCACGGCCAACGAGGATCTGCATGTACTGATGCAAGGCACGCTGCCATGCCTGCTGCGTGAGCATCTCGGCAATTTGCGTCTTGACGGCTTCAAACGGTAGCGGCCGGCCGGCGACACGCCGTAATACCTGCACGATATGCAATCCGAAGCGCGTCTCTAGGCAGCGACTGCCCAATTCGCCTTCGCCAAGGCGAAAAACGAATTTTTCAAACTCCGGAACCGTCTGCCCCCGCGACAACTGACCAAGGCTGCCCCCCACCGCCCCGGAAGGACAATTGGAGTACTGGCGTGCCAGTTCTTCAAAGCGCTCCGGATGAGCGCGCAGCTCTTCGAGTACGGCTTCGGCCGTTTCGCGGATCAGTTCCAGCGGCGCGGTCGGCGTTACCTGGAACAGGATATGTCGCGCCTCAATCATTTCCTCGGCGGAGAATAATTCCGGGCGGTTGCGATAGTAGGTTTCGCAGGTGGCATTGTCGGCCCCCGGCACATGCACTTCCTGCGCAAACAATGCCTCGATGCGGGCATCGTCGTCTCCTCCGGCGATACCGAGCCGGTCTGCTTCCTGCAACAGCACAGTACGCAGAACCAGCTCATGCACGCTTTGCTTCAACGGGTTTCCCGCCTTCTGGTGATGCGGCAGCTCCTGCTCTATGGCAGCGTCTGTGATTTCGACGCCATTGACGGTAATCCCCATGGTCTCTACTCCTTCTCGAATAAGGGCTCAGCGCGGACGGACGAGCTGGTAAGCGCGGCCGAGATATCCGACCGAAGCAAAGCCGCTCCACACGTGCACCAGGCGGGTGAACGGGAAGATCACGAACAGTGACATGCCCATGAAGAGATGCAGCTTGAACAGCAGCGGCGCCTCTTCGACGAAACCGGCTGCGCCAGTGCGGAAGGTGACGACGTGCTGCGCCCATTGCATGAACAGCGTCATCAAATGACCATCGGTATGCGAGGCAGACAGCACGATGGTGGACAGGCCGAGCACCAGCGTGACCAGGATCCACAGCATGACGACCTTGTCCTTCAGGGTGGTGACTGCACGCAGGCGGTCATTGGAGAAGCGCCGCACCAGCAAAGTCAGCAAACCGACCAGGCACAAGGTGCCCATTACGCCGCCGGCGACCATCGCAATCACTTGCTTGGTGCTGTGCGCCACCCCGAGTGAATCCCATACCCACACTGGCGTCAGCAGCCCGACGGCGTGCCCAAAGAACAGGCCGATAATGCCGATATGAAAAAGTATGTTGCCGAAACGTAGGCTACCGCGGTGCAGCAGCTGGCTTGACTCCGATCTCCATGTGTATTGCTCGCGGTCGAATCGGATCAGGCTGCCGAGCAGGAAGATCGCAAGCGCGATGTACGGGTAGATCCCGAAAGCGAATTGATGCAGATAGTTCATGTGTTTGATCTCCTATGTCATACGGCCGGCCATGCCGCCGCACTCGAATTGATTCTGTGATGTCGTTTGCTGAAGTCGTTCTGTGTCGATGCCTAGCCCGCGGCGCAACTGCCGGCAGCTCGCTTGCCGTTCGGATAAAAGTTGATCGGCTGGGTGCCGTTTGCTCCCAGCATGGTTTTCCTCAGCAGAGGCTCTACGCCGTCGGCTCCGGGCCCGAAGGTTTCGAGTGCCTCATCCATGTCGCGTACCGGCGGCTCCGTCAGTTCTTCTGCAGCGACCGGGCTCAGCCTCTGCAACACATCGAACACCACCGCATATGGGCTTGCGTTGGCCGCCAGTTTGCGGCCTACATGCGCCATGACGTGAATGGCATCCGACAGCAAGCGCTCCGCTTCCCCCTTCTCCAGTTGCGACAGGAATTCGAGGAACAAGGGCACATAGTCCGGCAAGTCGTCGCCGCACATCTGCAAGCCGTGCCGCTTGTACTCCTCCATCAGGTCAACCATCGCCTGGCCGCGATCACGCGACTCGCCGTGGATATGCTCGAACAGGTGCAGCGAATGCGAAGGATTGCGGTCGAAGGTCGCCACGTAGTTCTCCTGCAGCGTGATCAGCTCGCCTTCCCTGAGATACGCAAACAGCGGGCGCAGCGGCGCATGCAGGTCCGGCGTTTTCTCCAGTACGGCTTCGAGCTCGCCGAGGCTGTCGATCAGCGCCTGTTCCGGATACAGCAACAGGGCGGACAGGACTTGGTAGTGTTGCATCGTATTTCCTTATTGAACGCGTCGTAGTCACAATGGACCGCAGGAACAGAACGGCAGGACGGGCAGTCTGGATTGGGGAACAGGGGTGCCCATCCTGCTTCCTGCGTCACCCCCTTGTCATACGCCTTCCTTCTCACGTTTCTTGCGCGACTTCGGCATGTCGACGAAGATCACCGAGCCCTGCTTCTTCTTGCCAAACAGGGAGTGGTCGCTCATGCCATCCGAGCAGCCGTTGCCGAACGAGAAACCACAGGAGCCTTTCTCGTTGAAGCTGTCTTCCACCATTTCCTTGTGGCTGGACGGGATCACGAAGCGGTCCTCGTAGTTTGCGATCGCCATGATGTGGTACATGTCCTCGACAGTTGCCTGGTCCAGGCCGACCTGCTTCAGCACATCAAGGTTGGCAACACCTTCCACCGATTTGCTGCGCATATAGGCGCGCATCGCCAGCATGCGGTCCAGCGCATGAACAACCGGCGCCTCCTTGCCAGCGGTAAGCAGATTGGCGAGATAGCGCACCGGAATACGCAGGCTCTTGGTATCCGGAATGATGCCGTTCATGCCCATCTTGCCGGACTCGGCGGCCGCCTGGATCGGCGACAGTGGCGGGATGTACCAGACCATGGGCAGCGTGCGGTATTCCGGATGCAGCGGAAATGCCACTTTCCATTCCATCGCCATCTTGTACACCGGCGAACGTTTTGCGGCTTCCAGCCAGGACTCAGGGATGCCCTGCTTGCGCGCTTCCTCGATCACCTTGGGATCGTTCGGATCAAGGAACAGCTTGAGCTGCGCTTCATACAGGTCCTGCTCGTCCGCGACCGATGCCGCCGCCTCGATCTGGTCGGCGTCGTACAGCATCACGCCGAGGTAACGGATGCGGCCTACGCAGGTCTCCGAACACACCGTCGGCTGCCCCGCTTCGATACGCGGGAAGCAGAAAGTGCACTTTTCCGCCTTGCCGGACGACCAGTTGTAATAGATCTTCTTGTACGGGCAGCCGGAAATGCACATGCGCCAGCCGCGGCACTTGTCCTGGTCGATCAGCACGATGCCGTCGTCTTCGCGTTTGTAGACGGAGCCGGATGGGCAGGAAGCGACGCAGGCCGGATTCAGGCAGTGTTCGCAAAGTCGCGGCAGGTACATCAGAAAGGTGTTCTCGAAGGTGCCGTAGATTTCCTTCTGCACGTTGTCGAACAACTTGTCCTTGCTGCGCTTGGCGAATTCGCCGCCGAGGTCATCCTCCCAGTTCGGACCCCATTCGATCTTGTCCATCTTCTGGCCGGTGATCACCGAGATCGGCCGCGCTGTGGGCGGCGTTTCCGACAGCGGCGCATTCTGCAGGCGCTCGTAGTCATAGGTGAACGGCTCGTAATAGTCGTCGATCGCCGGCAGGTTCGGGTTGGCAAAGATATTCGACAGGATCTTCATGCGGCTGCCTTGACGGGGCTCGATCTTGCCTGCGGCATTGCGCTTCCAGCCGCCGTTCCATTTGTCCTGGTTCTCCCACTCCTTGGGGTAACCGACGCCCGGTTTGCTTTCGACGCTGTTGAACCATGCGTATTCCACGCCGTCGCGGCTGGTCCAGACGTTTTTGCAGGTGATGGAACAAGTGTGGCAACCGATGCACTTGTCCAGGTTCAGCACCATGCCGATTTGCGCTCTGATTTTCATGTTTGCTCCTGATTGTTCCTCATGCGCCCTTGGCCGCCGCTTGCGCGGCAACGACACTCTCCACACACGCATCCGCCGGTGCCGCAACTTTTTCCGGGTTTCCTTTCACGCCGGTGCTCGGAGGCGCGGAATGTTTGATTGCCTGCGGCTGCTCGCGCAGCGGCCCTTCCAGCCAATCGACATTCTTCATCTTGCGCACGAGCACGAACTCATCGCGGTTGGATCCGACGGTGCCGTAGTAATTGAAACCGTACGACAGCTGTGCATAGCCACCGATCATGTGCGTCGGCTTGGTCACTGCACGCGTCACCGAGTTATGAATACCCCCGCGCATTCCCGAGGTTTCCGCGCCCGGTGCATTCACGATCTTCTCCTGTGCGTGGTACATAAGGGTCATGCCGACCGGCACGCGTTGACTGACGACTGCGCGGGCAGTCAGCGTGCCGTTGACGTTGAAGACCTCGATCCAGTCGTTGTCGACGATACCTGCCGCCTTCGCATCCTCTTCCGACAACCAAACGTGCGGGCCGCCACGCGACAGCGTCAACATGCGCAGGTTGTCCGAGTATGTCGAGTGGATACCCCACTTCTGGTGTGGCGTGATCCAGTTCAGCGCGATTTCCTTGTTGCCATTCGGACGCTTGCCGCGAATCGCTTCCGTCGTTTTGGTGTTGATTGCCGGCTTGTACACGCAGAAGCCTTCACCGAACTCGCGCATCCACAGGTGATCCTGGTAGAACTGCTGGCGACCGGTCAGCGTACGCCACGGAATCAGCTCATGCACGTTGGTGTAGCCGGCGTTGTAGCTGACCTCTTCGCTCTCCAGGCCGGACCAGGTCGGCGACGAGATGATTTTGCGCGGCTGCGCCTGCACATCGCGGAAGCGGATGCTGTCGTGCTCGCGCGGAATTGCAAGATGGGTATGATCGATACCAGTGATCTTCGACAGCGCACCCCATGCCTTCACCGCCACATGGCCGTTGGTTTCCGGCGCCAGCGACAGGATCATCTCCGCCGCATCGATCGCGGTGTTCAGGCGCGGCTGCCCCTTCGAGACGCCTTCCTCCGTCACCACGCGGTTCAGGCCGCGCAGGATGTCCACCTCGTGCCTGGTTTCCCAGCTGATGCCTTTGCCACCGTTGCCGACCTTTTCCAGCAGCGGGCCAATCGACGTGAATTTCTTGTAGATGTCACGGTAATCGCGCTCCACGACCGTCATCGCCGGCATCGTCTTGCCGGGAATAGGCTCGCACTCGCCGGCACGCCAGTCTTTTGGATCGAAAGGTTGGCCGAGCTCGCCCGGTGTGTCGTGCATCAATGGCGTGAGCACCAGATCTTTCTGCACACCGAGGTATTCGCCGCCTACCTCCGTGAATTTCTTCGCGATGCCCTTGTAGATTTCCCAGTCCGACTTCGACTGCCACAGCGGCTGCACCGCCTCCGACAACGGATGGATGAACGGATGCATGTCGGATGTATTGAGGTCGTCCTTCTCGTACCAGGTGGCCGTCGGCAGCACGATGTCGCCATACAGGCAGGTGGTCGACATGCGGAAGTCGAGCACGACCAGGAGATCGAGCTTGCCTTCCACGGCCGGCCGCACCTTCACGTGCTGCGGCTTCACGCAGCCTTCCTCGCTGTTCATCACCGCATTCTGCGTGCCGAGCAGGTACTTCAGGAAATACTCGTGCCCCTTGCCGGAGCTGCCGAGGATGTTGGAGCGCCAGACGAACATGTTGCGCGGGAAGTTCGCCGGATTGTCCGGGTCATCGCACGACATGTTGAGCTTGCCCGACTTGAGGTTTTCGACCGCGTATTTGATCGGATCTTTCCCCGCCGCTTCCGCTGCGCGCGTAACCGCGAGCGGATTGGTCTCGAGCTGCGGTGCGGACGGCAGCCAACCGAGCCGCTCCGCCTTGGCATTGAAGTCAATCAGCGACATCTTCGCCATTTCTCCGCTGGCGGTCGGGCACAGGATCTCGTTGGCATGCAGCTTCTCATGGCGCCATTGGCTTGTGTGCGCATAGAAGAACGAGGTGCCATTCATCGTGCGCGACGGACGGTGCCAGTCGAGGCCAAATGCGAGCGGTGTCCATCCGGTCTGCGGGCGGAGCTTTTCCTGGCCAACGTAATGCGACCAGCCGCCGCCGGACTGCCCGATGCAGCCGCACATCATCAGCATGTTGATGATGCCGCGATAGGTCATGTCCATGTGGTACCAGTGGTTCAGCGCCGCGCCGACGATCACCATGCTCTTGCCACGGGTCTTGTCGGCGTTGTCGGCGAACTCGCGCGCGACGGTAATCACGTCGGCCGGTTTGACGCCAGTGTGCTTTTCCTGCCAAGCGGGTGTGTACGGGACATCTTGGTCGTAACTGCTGGCGACATTGCCACCACCCAGTCCACGGTCCACACCATAGTTGGCCATCGACAAGTCGTAGACCGTCGCGACCAAGGCAGTGGTGCCATCGGCGAGTTGCACCTTCTTCACCGGCACATTGCGTACCAGCATGTCGTTGGCATCCTTGCCACCGAAGTACGCGAATCCCACACCGACCACATCGTCACGGCAGTCGATCAGCGACAGCTTCGGATCGATCGGCTTGCCACTCTTGCCTTCTTTCCTCTCGAGATTCCACTTGCCGGCCTCGCCCCAGCGGAAACCGATGGAGCCGGTTGGTGCGACGATATTGCCGCTTGCCTCGTCGAGTACCAGCGTCTTCCATTCCGGATTGTTGGTTTCGTCCAGGTTGTTGGCGAGGTTGGATGCACGCAGGAAGTAGCCCGGCACGAGATAGCCGTTCTTTTGCTTGAGCGTCACCAGCATCGGGAAGTCGGTGTACTGCTTCGCGTAATCGCGGAAGTAAGCCGATTTTCCGGTCGCGTGGTATTCCTTCAGGATCACATGGCCGATGGCCATCGCCAGCGCGGCGTCGGTACCCTGCTTCGGCGCCAGCCACAGGTCGCCGAACTTGGCCATTTCGCCGAAGTCGGAGGACACGGCAACGGTCTTCGTTCCCTTGTAGCGCACCTCGGTATAGAAGTGCGCGTCTGGCGTGCGGGTCATCGGGATGTTGGAGCCCCACACCATCAGGTAGGTGGAGTTGTACCAGTCAGCAGACTCCGGCACGTCGGTCTGTTCGCCCCAGATCTGCGGCGAGGACGGCGGCAGGTCGCAGTACCAATCGTAGAAGGAAAGCGGCACGCCGCCGATCAGGCTGAGGTAGCGGGAACCGGCCGCATAACTGACCATCGACATCGCGGGAATCGGCGAGAAGCCGACCACACGGTCCGGACCGTATTTCTTAATGGTGAATGCATTCGCGGCAGCAATGATTTCGTTGACTTCTTCCCAGTCCGCACGCACGAATCCGCCCTGCCCGCGGACCTTCTTGTACTGTGCGGCACGGTCCGGATTCTGGCTGATGTGCTCCCATGCCTCGATCGGGCCCATGCTCTTGCGCGCGTCACGCCACATCTTCATCAGGCGCCCGCGCACCATTGGATACTTCACGCGCTGTGCGGAGTACACGTACCAGGAATAGCTGGCGCCACGCGGACAGCCACGCGGCTCATGGTTCGGCAGGTCAGGCCGCGTACGCGGATAGTCGGTCTGTTGCGTCTCCCAGGTAATTAGGCCGTTCTTCACGTACACCTTCCAGCTGCAGGAGCCGGTGCAGTTCACGCCATGCGTGGAGCGCACGATCTTGTCGTGCTGCCAGCGCTGGCGGTACGCGTTCTCCCACGTGCGGTCTTCATGCACCACCGCGCCGTGGCCGTTGGAAAAGGTCTCCCTTGGCTTGCTGAAGAATTTCAGACGGTCCAGAAAATGACTCATGGTTTCTCCATACTTGCACCTGTCGACAGGCGCCTTGTTTTAAAGCTCGAGACATGGCTACGCACGAAGTCTACGTAGCAGCCCTGTGTGTTGATATTCGTAATAAGTCTGTCCGGTTGCAGCGTTGGAACTAGCCCGGCTAATCCTTTCGGGCTAGTCCACGCCCTGATGTAACTAGCAGGGCATAGGCGCGTTCCTGCGCGAGTAGCACCACCATGTCAACGCGATGCAACTCACGTAGAAGCCGATGAAGCACCACAGCGCCGCCTCCGGGCCGCCCGTCATTGCAATCGATGTGCCGTAGCTCTTGGGAATGAAGAACGCGCCGTAGGCACCGACCGCCGAGGAGAAACCGAGCACCGCCGCTGCTTCCTTGTTCGCGTCATTGATCGCCTGCATTTCTGCTGCCCTGCCCTTGCCTGCCGCTGCGCGCTGGCGCTCCGTGAGGAAGATCACGGGGATCATGCGGAAGGTGGACGCATTGCCGATGCCGGTGCCCGCGAAGAGCAGCATGAACATCCAGAAGAAGCCCGTGAAGTTGCCGGCGCTGCCTTCACCTGGCAGGAACTGGATCACGCCGATCACCGCCGCGATCATCGACACGAAGGTCCAGAAGGTCACGACCGCACCGCCTAGCTTGTCCGAAATCCAGCCGCCCGCCACGCGTGCCAGCGCACCGACCAGCGGGCCGAGGAAGGCGTACTGCAAGGGATTCACTGACGGGAACTGTGATTTGATCAGCATCGGAAAACCGGCCGAGTAGCCGATGAAGGAGCCGAAGGTGCCGATATACAGCCAGCACATCAGCCAGTTGTGCTTGCGCTTGAAGATCACAGCCTGTTCGGCAAAGGATGCACTGGCGGCCTTCAGGTCGTTCATGCCGAACCATGCAGCAAGGGTTGTCACCAGGATGAACGGCACCCAGATGAAGCCGGCATTCTGCAGCCACATCTGCTTCATCTCGCCAGCCTGATTCCATGCCTGCGGGTCGCCGCCAATACCGCCGAAGATGCCAGCCGTGATCACGAGCGGCACGACAAACTGCACGGCGGAGACACCGAGGTTGCCGAGGCCGGCATTCATGCCGAGCGCATAGCCTTTCTGCGCCTTCGGGAAGAAGAAGCTGATGTTGGCCATCGACGAAGCGAAGTTGCCGCCGCCAAAGCCGCACAGCAGCGCAAGGATCAGCATGGTCGGATAGCTGGTGCTGGTGTCTTGCACGGCGAAGCCGATACCGACGGCGGGGATCAGCAGCGATGCAGTCGAGATCGTCGTCCATTTTCGCCCGCCAAAGATCGGCACCATGAAGGAATAGAAAATGCGCAGTGTCGCCCCCGACAGGCCGGGCAATGCAGCAAGCCAGAACAACTGGTTGGTGCTGTACTGGAAGCCGATATTCGGCAGGTTCACCACCACCACGCTCCACACCATCCACACGGCGAATGCCAATAGCAGTGCCGGAATCGAAATCCACAGGTTGCGGTTGGCAGTTGCCTTGCCGCTGCTCACCCAGAAGGCCGGCGTTTCCGGCTCCCAGTGAGTGATCAGGTATTTGCTCACGTTGTTCTCCTAGTATTTTTGAAGGGAGTCCGCGATCGTCACGCGGCCTTGGCAAGCGGCGCTTCTTCCGCCGCAGCCTTTGTCTCTGGCTTGAAAGAGAAATGCATCCACACGAGCGATACGCACACGGTCCCGTAAAGCAGCATGAATGCGCTGGAACGAATGCCGGTCAGATCCACCAGGGCGCCGAACATGATCGGCAGGATGAACCCGCCAAGGCCGCCGGCGAGGCCGACCACACCCGACACCGCGCCGATGTTGCGGCTGAAGTCGTCGGAAATGAACTTGAAGACCGATGCCTTGCCGATTGCCGTTGCGACGCCGACGACAAATAGCAGGATGGTGAAGAACAATGGCGATACACCAATGTTCATCGTGACGTCGCCATTGATTGTCTTGACCACCATCGAGGTTTGCGGATAGGACAGCAGGAAGAAACAAATCCAGCACACCCACATCACCCACCAGGTCACCTTGTAGGCGCCGTACTTGTCCGAGATCCAGCCACCGAGTGCGCGCAGCACGCCACCCGGCAACGAGAAGCAGGCAGCCAGCAATGCGGCAAGCTTCATGTCGAAGCCGTACTCCGACACGTAGTACTTGGTCATCCACAGGGCCAATGCAACGTAGCCGCCGAACACGACCGAGTAGTACTGGCAGTAACGCCATACACGCGGGTCCTTCAGCATTTTCAGCTGCTCGACGAAAGTCACGTTTGAAGCGACGACATGCGATTTGTCGCTGTAGCTGAAGAACCAGAAAGCGAGCGCCGTCGCGAGCATCGCTGCGGCATACACCTTCGGAAGCATTTGCCACCCGAAGGCAGCGATCAATGCCGGTGCAACGAACTTGGTCAGCGCGGAACCGGAGTTGCCGGCACCGAATATGCCCATTGCCAGACCGCGCCGCTCCGGTCTGAACCAGCGGGCGACGTAGGGTGTGCCGACGGAAAAAGCGCCGCCTGCCACACCAACGAACAGGCCGAGTACGAGAAAATGCCAGAACTCGGTTGCTTCACTGATCAGCCAGATCGGAATCACTGTCGATACCATGAGCAGGAACAGCACGACGCGCCCGCCATACTTGTCGGTCCAGATGCCAAGTGGAACGCGCACGAGCGATCCGGTCAGGACAGGAGTCGCGGCAAGCAAACCGAACTGCGTCTCGTTGAGCGAGAGCATGGTCTTGATCGGTATGCCGAGCACGGCAAACATCATCCATACCGCGAAGCAAATCGTGAATGCAAACGTACTGCTTGCGAGCACGCTAATCTGCATCCTGCTCTGACTGCCTTGACCGGCCACGACACACCTCCCTGGACGAACGATCCTATGCAGGAAGCTTACGTCTCGCATGTCCACGCCACTATTCGCCGGAGGGGTATACGGCGAAGGCAATTTGCTTAGTCCTTTCCTTCAGACGGTCTATCGGTTCAGGCGAAGGATTAGGCCGAATGGACTATGGATGAACTATGTATGAGCTATGAGAAGAGGACCAACGAGCGGAGACGGAATGCAGAAGGAGCGCCGGGCAGGCCGTCATGGGACGAACATGTTTCTGCGTCTCATTGGAATACACCATGAAAAAACGCTGCCCTACCAGCCATGCATCGCACATTGAGAACTTCCATCAAGACACATTGCTACGAGACTGCATTTCCGTAGCTGAAAGGCCCAGTTTCGCCGGTTACATTTAGAAATACTACGCTCTTGTTTTGCGCCCAAAACAAGAGAACCCCCGCAGAAATAGTGGTCTAAAACTCATCTTCGGCAGTTTCTGAAGAATCCATCATTCAATAGCAGGAGTGAGCATGAAGAAATTACCTTTAGCCATTTTCCTGTCGCTAATTGGCACAGCGACGGCCACGTTTGGCCAGACGACCACAACGACGAGGACCGACGATCCCGCCCAAAGCGGCGCAGCACCTACGGCACCGGGATCATCATCGGACACTTCCGGCAGCAGCGGCGCCTCATCCGGAAGCAGCGGCCAGACCACAGTGACCACAACAACGACGCAAACGAAGCCCCCGCAAGCAGACAGCACGACTTCCGGCGCATCTTCATCAGGCACATCCGGAATGAGCGGCACAAGCGGCTCGTCGGGCACCAGCGGTTCGTCAGGATCTTCAGGATCGTCCGGAACGTCGGGAACGAGCACCGACACGACAACCGGCGGCTCCGGCCTGAGTGTTCCTCCTCCACCGAGCTATGGCGGCACATCGGATACATCCGGCGGCTCGACAAGCGGCACTTCCGGCTCAGGCACTTCAGGTACATCTGGCACCTCCGGCACTACGGGCGCGACAGGGTCGTCGGGCACGTCCGGGACCGACACGTCGGGCTCTAGCGGCACCTCATCAGGCACGTCAGGCACCGGTAGCAGTACCAGCGACACCACTGGCACTTCTGGCACTTCTGGCACTTCTGGCACATCCGGTACATCCGGTACTGGCACATCAGGTACCGGAACATCAGGTACCGGAACATCAGGCACTGGAACGTCGGGCACTACCGGTACGGGCGGCTCCACATCGGGTACTTCCGGCACCGGCAGCGGCACCAGCGGCTCAGGCGCCTCCGGCATGTCCGGCACCTCCGGGACAGGTTCTTCGGGCACCACAGGTACGGATCCGTCGGGAACCGGTGGCACGACATCGGGTACATCGGGCACCGGAACATCGGGTACCGGTACGTCAGGTACGTCAGGCACTGACAGCTCCGGAACGAGCGGCACATCGTCCGGCGCGTGGGGGACGGGCAGCAGCACGACGCCATCGACCAGCGGTTCAGGTACTTCGGGAACCGGGTCGTCCGGAACGACAGGAACCGGTACCTCCGGCACTACTGGCACCGGCGACACAACGTCGGGCACGAGCGGTTCGACGTCGGGCACCTCGAGCGATACCTCCGGAAGCAGTACGACAACCTCTCCCGGAACAACGACCACGCCATCCGGATCCGGCACGACCTCGCGATAAAGCGTGATAAGAAAGGCCGGTCAGCACGCACCGCAGGTCACATGCCTGCGGTGCATGTCGTACATCAAGCCTCCACGCCAACCCGCCTCGCACCGGGCATACCCAACGAGATGGCATATGCCGTCCGTCCCCGGCACAGGAACATCGCTCTTCGCATCCGTGCTGCACGTTCACGCCGTCAGATTGCCGCACGCTCCTCCACTTGCCTCGTCAGGCCTACAAGGCATTCAAACAATGCCCCCTACGTCCACTCTTAAACCTCCTGTCCTCGTCTTCGCACAGCGCCCTCACTTCTTGATCCTGATCAAGCATTTATAAATCCCCAAACATTTGCGTTGCGGACACTACATTTAGTGTCTACCATTTGCCATACCACAACCTATTGTGCCAATATGGAGACTCGATGACACCACGCGCAATCACCTTCCTGACCCATATCATCAAACGAGACGGCACGATCAAGCCGTTTGATCCCAACAAGATCTTGTCCGCACTACTGCGCGCGGGACAGGCAACCGGCGAATATGGGCATGAAGAAGCAGAAGCGCTGACGCTGCAGGCGGTGATGCAGCGCATCCAGTTGCAAGGCGACACTGCCCCGCATATTGAACAGATCCAGGACGTCGTCGAATCGGTACTGTTCGATGCCGGATACCGCAAGACCTTGCGCGCCTATGTAATCTATCGCGAACAGCACAAGAAACTGCGCAGCGACCGGAAGACGCTGGTCGATGTTGAATCGTCGATCAATGAATATCTGGAGCAGCTCGACTGGCGCGTGAATGCCAATGCCAACCAGGGCTATTCGCTCGGCGGCCTGATCCTGAATGTATCGGGCAAGGTGATTGCGAATTACTGGCTCAACCATGTCTACCCGCCGGAGGTCGGTGAAGCGCACCGCAGTGCCGATATTCACATCCATGATCTCGACATGCTTGCTGGCTACTGTGCAGGCTGGTCCCTGCGCACGCTGCTCAACGAAGGCCTGAACGGTGTTCCGGGCAAGGTTGAATCGGGTCCGCCGAAACACATGTCGAGCGCAGTCGGGCAGATCGTCAACTTCCTTGGCACACTGCAGAATGAATGGGCAGGCGCGCAGGCATTCAGCTCGTTCGACACCTACATGGCGGCATTCGTCCGGAAAGACAAGCTGGGCTATGAAGAGGTCAGGCAGTACATGCAGGAGCTGATTTACAACTTGAATGTGCCGTCGCGCTGGGGCACGCAGACACCGTTTACCAACCTCACCTTCGACTGGGTCTGCCCGGAAGACCTGCGCGAGCAGGTGCCGGTCATCGGCGGCAAGGAGATGCCGTTCACGTACGGCGAGCTTCAGCTCGAGATGGACATGATCAACCGTGCGTATATCGAAGTCATGATGGCAGGTGATGCCAAGGGACGTGCCTTCACCTTCCCGATCCCGACCTACAACATCACCCCCGATTTCGACTGGCACAGCCCGAATGCGGAACTGCTGTTCGAAATGACGGCGCGCTACGGCCTGCCCTACTTCCAGAACTTCGTGAATTCGGAACTGAAGCCGAACATGATCCGATCGATGTGCTGCCGCCTGCAGCTCGACCTGCGCGAGTTGCTCAAGCGCGGCAACGGCCTGTTCGGCTCCGCCGAGCAAACCGGCTCGCTCGGCGTTGTCACAATCAACTGCGCGCGCCTCGGTTACATGTATCGCGGCAATGAAGCGGCATTACTCAAGCGCGTGGACGAGTTGCTGGAACTGGGCAAGACCAGCCTGGAAATCAAGCGCAAGGTGATCCAGCGTCATATGGACAACGGCCTGTTCCCGTACACCAAGCGTTATCTCGGCACCCTGCGCAATCACTTCTCGACGCTCGGCGTGAACGGCATCAACGAAATGATCCGCAATTTCACGAGCGACGAGCACGACATCACAACCGAATGGGGCAATGCCTTCGCACTGCGCCTGCTCGACCATATGCGCGCACGCATGCTGGAGTTCCAGGACCAGACCGGCAACATGTACAACCTAGAAGCAACCCCGGCCGAAGGCACGACCTACCGCTTTGCGAAGGAAGACCGTAAGCGTTTCACCGACCTCCTGCAGGCGGGCACGCCCGACATGCCGTTCTACACCAACTCTTCGCAGCTGCCGGTCGGCTTCACGGACGACCCGTTCGAAGCGCTGGAACGGCAGGATGACCTGCAACGCAAATACACCGGCGGCACCGTGCTGCACCTTTACATGACCGAGACGGTATCCAGCCCGGATGCATGCCGGACCCTGGTAAAGCGCGCGCTAAGCCGCTTCCGCCTGCCGTACATCACCGTGACGCCAACCTTCTCGATCTGCCCGAAGCATGGCTATCTGAGTGGGAGCCACGAGTTTTGCCCGAAGTGCGACGAGGAAATCATCGCGCGCAAGATGCGTGAAGCGGAATCGGTTTAGTCAGCTTAAGTGTTCAACAAAGTGCCAATGGCCAGATGCGCCGACGCAGACGGTACGAGTTGAACACTTTTAGGACAACCACCTACAACCAAGCAAGGAGATCAACCATGAGTGAACTCATTACCCAAACTGCCGTGAATCCCCAGCAAATCATCCTGACGGATGCCGAGCGCCAGCGTTGCGAGATCTGGACCCGCGTAATGGGCTATCACAGGCCGCTGTCCTCGTTTAATATTGGCAAAAAGGGAGAATTCCATGAGCGTAAGTACTTTAGCGAGCAGTCCGCGCAGCTTTGCGACTGAATCGAATCACCGCTCGCTGAAGGTCGGCGGCATCACACCATTCACCGCGACTGACTACCCCGGCAAGCTGTCGGCAGTGGTCTTCGTACAGGGTTGCCCCTGGCAATGCGGTTACTGCCACAACCCGCACCTTCAGCTGCGCCTGCAGAAAAGCCCGTTGCAATGGTCTCGCGTGCTCGGCCTGCTTGAAAAACGCGTCGGCCTGATCGACGCCGTCGTGTTCAGCGGTGGCGAACCGACACTCGATCCTGCGCTGCCGGGCGCAATCGCCGATGTGCGCAAGCTGGGCTTCGCAGTTGGCCTGCACAGTAGCGGCGCCTATCCGAAGCACCTGAAGGCAGTGCTGCCAATGGTGGACTGGGTAGGACTCGACATCAAGGCACCATTCGATCGTTATGAGCGCGTGACCGGTGTCGCCGACAGCGGCCTTTCGGCGCGCATCAGCGCCGAGGCGGTGCTGGAATCCGGTGTAAAGCATGAATTCCGTACCACCGTGCATCAGGCCTTGCTGTCGGAGAATGATGTGGCTGAGCTGGCGCAAACCTTGGCCGGCATGGGCGTGCAGAACTATGCGCTGCAGACCTTCAGGTCCCAGGGATGCAAGAACAAGGATTTGAAGGCGTTGGCCGGCGCGGGGTCCTTGAGCGACGATCTGGTTCGCAGGGTATCGTGCCAGTTCGCGAACTTCAGTTTGCGGAACGATTAAAGCCTGTTTTAAAGCCTGTTGAAATGACTAGGGCCTGTTTGGCTGGTTCTCACGGATTCCGGACAACCCTCCGGAGTCCATAACAGGCTCTAGTGGGACGATTTGCCGGACTGCTGTGATGCCAGCCGCTCGCGCATCGCAGCCGTCATCTCCACATTCCGGTTCGAATCGATCAGCATCACTTCCTTTAAGCCAAGGCGTTCTGCCATTTCTCTCCAGTGTGCAGGGCCGGCGACAAACAAGGGCTTGGAGTGGCCGTCGGAGCGCGTACCCGCATCATTGCCTCCCGCGACGATGATGGTCACCGATGCGACCAGGTCGGTCGACTCCCCTGTACGCGGATCAATGATGTGCGGACGCCGCTTGCCATCCTTCATGAAGTAGCGCTGATAATCGCCGCTGGTACCGATCGCCTCGTTGTCACGTAACTCCACCACGGCGATGGAACCCTCCCCGCGCGGATCCTGTATGCCAACTGTCCACAAGCGATTCCCTGGCTGGCCGATGGCGAGCATGTTGCCGCCGACATTGATCAGCGCCGCCTTGACGCCTTCCCCGCGCAGGATCTGTGCTGCGCGGTCGAGCGCATACCCCTTTGCATAACCGCCGAGGTCGAGCATCACGATCTTGTTGCGGCTGGAGATGGTGGTACCGTTGAACTGCAGGTCCGTCATGCGCGGATTGGCTTCCACCAGGCGCTTGATCTCCGCCGGGTCCGGAGACTGCGGCTTGATCTCGCTGCTCTGGAAGCCCCATAGCCGGATCAGCCGGCCGATGGCAGGATTGAACAGGTTGTCCGAGCTTTCGGCCAGCATGGTTGCGGCCTTCAGGATATCGACCATCTCGGCGTCCGCTTCGTACGGCTCGCCGCGCGCGATCGCGTCGTTCAGCGCGGTCAGCGCACTGGGCTGCCACGCATGGAATTTATGGTGCAGGCGGTCGAACTCGCGCAGCACCTTGGTGCTGAGCTCGGCGGCGCGTTGTTCGGACTCGCCATAGATACTGATCTCGACCCGCGTACCGAATACATGCCCCTGCGTACGGTGAATGGCGTCATTGCGGACACAGCTGCCCAATGCGGCGAGCAGCAATGCAAAAAGAAAAAAATAACGACCGATGAACTGACTGGAATTACGCATGGTGCTGGCGATAAACGCGATCAGCGACTGCCCCGGAAGGACCGGACGATGAAGGTCGTGCAATTCGTGGCACGTGTGGCGCGGAGGCGGCAGAATTCTGAGGAGAGAACATGAAAAGGGCACCTGTTGTCCGGTGCCCTTTCCGTATCGGCTTGTTAGCTTGCCTTGCTGATCATGAAGTCCACAGCGGACTTCACATCTTCATCCTTCAGGCTGGCATTGCCACCCTTCGGCGGCATCAGCTTCACACCGTTGAGCGCGTTGGTGTAGACGCTATCCTTGCCCTTGGCAATACGCGGTTCCCATGCCGCCTTGTCGCCCAGCTTCGGAGCGCCCATTACGCCTGCGCCATGGCAGGAAACGCAGTTGGCATTGAACACCTGCTCACCCTTGGCGAGGTCACCTGCGCTGGCAGTTGCCGGAGCACTGGCCGCCGGGGTTGCCGGTGCAGCAGCAGGTGCTTCCGCAGCCGGTGCCGGTGCAGTTGCCGGCGCAGCCGCAGGTGCTTCAGCAGCCGGCGCAGGTGCAGATGCTGCGGGCGCTTCCGCCTGGGGAGCGTTCTTCTCGCCGCAACCGACAAGTGCCGCTGCAATGATAAACGGCAAAAGTTTGAGAGCCTTCATCTATTTCTCCTTATAGTAAAAAACGAGTATTCCGGTCCCACCGTACCGCTACGCCGGCGTTACCGGTTCGAGCAACGGGTTGACCAGCAGGATGTCTAGCAACCGGGAAAAATTGGTCCAGCAATCCGTGCCCGGAAGGGTAACAGAATCAGCAAGCACAGTCCCGTCATCTCCATGCAAGTGGTGGGGGAATGTCGGGCATTCTGGATGTGTCGGAGCAGTATCGATACGGAACTCGGCCTCGCCCCAGCTCCAGCTGATCATGTACTCGTCCGCGCTGTAGTAACGCACCTCCATCAGCAGGCCGCTATCGAAGGAAAGAATGAGCGCGTCCTGCGCCATGCGCACCGGCTCCGACAGGCGTTGCGTGTAATGCTCCTCAATCTTTTCCTTCAGCATTACATGCACGCTCTCGGTATTGTCTGCACTTCCTGCTGTGCCGCCCATGCGCGCCATCATGTCGCCGCGCACGTGCTGCCGCGTCTGCTCGATGATCAGCGCGCCGAGATAATCGTTATATGCGGGATGCTCGTCGACCTGCTTGTCCTTGATCTTTTCCAGCAACGCCGCTTCATCTGCAACGTCGTAGCGTTTAAGCAGTGCCTTGCGCGCCTCGCGCAGCACGAAGTTGATCTGCGCATAGAGCTTCTGCTGGCCTTCGGGGTCTTCGTTACTATCCAATTCGTCGATCAGTGTCTGGTCCATCGTTCATTCCTCAATGCATCGAATTGTCATCCGGAGCGCCGGTGTCCACGTTCACCATATCGAGCGTCACCTGCTCGAAACGAACGATCTTCCCGCCCTCCTTCTTGGCGAATGCTTCTGCATCCTGCATATTGGAAAATGAACCGAAAGTTGGCCCCATGGAACCAGCCTTCTTGCTGCCAACGACGTAGATCGCCGTCTTGGCATCGATCCAGTTTCCTTCCGGATGTTCCCATGCGGTCTTACCCATGTCCTGGACGAACGCGCCGGCAACCGGCCGCTTTTGCTCAGGTGCAAGCAAGGAACCAAACAACTCCATCAGGTCGCAGAAGTACTCCGGCGCACCTTCCTTGTAATGAATTTGCGCCTTCGGCCCCGGATAATCCTTGAGGATCATGCCGTCGAGCGAACACGCAGTATCGCTGCCCGGCTCCTGCGGCGTCGCTTGCTGGACGGTCTCGCTGCAGGCAGCAAGCGCAGCGAACAACGCAAGGGTCGCTGCGAGCTTACGCGTTTTTATTGTCATTTGAATCTCCAGTTTGCAATCAAGAACGGGGTAACGATCCAGCCGAGCATGATGGCAACCAGCACCATCGGGTCGGTCAATGTCTCAGGCATTACCGTAGCCAGTCCGTACATCGTCTGCACCTGCTCGGAGCTGAAGATGTTCAGCAGACGAAACACGTCCGCCGGATTGAGCATCAGCAGCGTGCCGAATACTGCACTGCCTAGGTTGCCTTGGCTGACCACCAGCGCACCGGTCAGCAGCAGGTCGAAGATCAACACAAAGAAGAACCACAATGCAATCGCGAGACCCGATGCGCGCATGCGATCCGCGGCCAACACGGAGACCAGCACTGACAGGCTGAGAAACGCCATGCCCATCAGGATCGCAGACAGCACGAAGCCGATATAGTGATACAGGTCGTTCATGCCGAGCTGCGACGCCATCGGCAACAGCCCTGCACCGAAGCCAACAACGGTCGACACCGCCAATGCCAGCGCAAGGCCGAGGTATTTGCCGAAGAGGATTTCGAAACGCGTGATTGGCATCGACATCAGCAGCTCGAGCGATCCGCGCTCCCGTTCGCCGACGATCGCGTCGTAACCGAGGATCAATGCGATCAGCGGCACCAAATAAATTACCAGGCTTACAAGGCTGGCAATTGTCACATCGATGCCGCGAAAGCCAACCGAGCCTTGTTGCGCCGAACCAAAATAGGCAATGGCCAGCGCAAACAGCGAAAAGATCACTGCGACCGCCAGCACCCACAGGTTGCGGATGCGATCCCGGAATTCCTTGCCGGCGATGATGCGTACCTGCGCCAGGTCGACGCTAAGCATGCCCACCTCCGTAACCGAAGAACAAATCTTCCAGCGAGGGCTCATGCACGACGATGTCGCGCACTGCGCCGTTCAACGCGCCGATAGCGCCCAACACGGCGATTTTTTTCGCCTGCGGGCAGGCAATACGCGCCTGTTCTTCGCCGATTTCCATGTCCAGTCCCATCGGCGCCAGCGCACCATGCAACTGCTGTCCATGACCGGGATTCAACGTCAGCTCGATCACCGACGGCAAGACCATCTTTGCGCGCAGTTCAGCCAGCGTCCCTTCCGCGGCAACGCGTCCCGAGCTAAGGATCACCAACCGGTCAACGCGCTCCTGGATCTCGGCCAGGATGTGCGAGGTGATGATGACGGTCGCACCGCGCGCCTGCACGTCGCGCAGGATGCGGTAAAAGTCGTGGATGCCCTCCGGATCGAGGCCGTTGGTCGGCTCATCGAGGAAGATCAGGTCCGGATTGCCCAGCAAGACCTGCGCGAAGCCGAGCCGCTGGCGCATGCCTTTGGAATAGCCGCGCACCCTGCGCCCAGCTGCATCGGCAAGTCCAACGCGCTCCAGGATCGGCATGCACTCGTCGCGAGAAACCTGCTTGAGATCCGCAAACAGCTGCAGCACTTCCAGTCCGGTGAGGTTGTCGTACGTAACGAAATTCTCGGGCAAATAGCCAATGCGGCGGCGCGCCTGACGAAAGTCGCGGCCGCTGGTCAGCGTGCCATGGATGCGCACTTCGCCAGCTGACGGCGGCATCAGCCCGAGCATCAGCTTGAACAGCGTACTTTTGCCGGCACCATTGTGGCCGATCAGGCCGAACATTTCGCCCTTGCCTACCGACAGGCTCACGCCGCCGAGCGCTTGCACATCGCCGAAGCGCTTGTTTACGTTAATCACCTGTATGGGATTGCTTATCACTCCACTTTCTCCAATCCTGATTCAAAGGGCGCATGCGCGGATTCTTGTCCACGATGCTGGGCGCACGCAGCAGCGGGAATTGCCGCGCCACGAATCGCAAAGTCTGTATTGAAGGGCTTGACAGCAGCAACTTGAGCAGCGGGTACTGCCAATTCAGGCGGTCCACCACATCATTGGCTTCATATGGCACGTCGCCGCGCGCATCGCCATTCTGGTCCCAGCCGCTGTAGTTGCTCCAGTAATTGCCCTGTGATTTGCCCCACTCCACATCGCGCGAGGCCACGAATTTGACCTGCTCGCGATTGTCGATGAAGTCGTTTCCGTCGACCTGGTTATTACTCGAACCGGCCGACACATGCGCACCCACCTCGTTCCCGATTACGAGGTTCTGGCGCACGATGTTGAATTCCGCATCGTAAATGAAGAAGCCGCGCGCATTACCTGCGACCACATTATTCTCGATGGTCGAATCCTGGATCGTGCGCAGCATGATACCGTGGTCGCTGTTGCCCCACGCCTTGTTGTTGCGGACGGTCAGGTCGCGCACTTCCATCAGCGCCAGACCGCCGCGATTGAGATAAGTCTCGTTGTTTTCCCACGTACTGCCATTGGTGTTCATGTAGTGGGTACCGTAGCGCAGGTGATGGATCTTGTTCCCGCGGAAGACGGCATTGCGCGATACGTCAACGTAGATACCGTCGCGCGCATAGCTGATATTGTTATCGACAACCTGCACACCGGTCACGTCAAACACCTGCACGCCGTTGCCTCGCGCAGCCGACAGCAGGTCGCGCCGGCCGGTGATGGTATTGCGTTCGACACGCGCGTCGCGCAGGCTTTCAATCCAGATGCCAAAAAGGTTGAATACGAGCTCACAATCCTGGACGGCAATCCGGTCAGAGCCCTTCTGAACGTAGATGCCGGCGTTCTGCGCGGTCTGATCTATACCGCTGTCGCGGACGATCAACCCCTGGATGGTCACGTCCGGCGCACGCACGCGGATCACGTCGCCCGTGAATTGCCCGCGGATCGTCGGCCGGTTGATCCCCTTGAGCACCAGCGGCTTGTCGATTACCAGGCGCTCGGCATAGTCGCCGCGCT
>Ga0196971_1000485_pt1 | contig 29061 bp, 26 predicted proteins | sample S1v_1013CmetaG_FD_148660 | JGI IMG/M metagenome (GOLD analysis project Ga0196971, IMG submission 148660) | Soil microbial communities from Anza Borrego desert, Southern California, United States - S1+v_10-13C | ecosystem: Environmental > Terrestrial > Soil > Desert | place: USA: California...
CGTGCGCGGCGGCGGAGGTGGTGGCGGCGAAGCCGGGCGCGAGCCTCGCGTGCCGAAAACGGCGCGGAACACGGAATCCCAGAAGCTCATAATTTCCCCCTCTTCCCGTGTCGCGCTGAGCGGCGCCCGGCCCGAGAGCCGGCGGCCGAGGCGTCCCACCAGTGTCGGGCTTAACCATATCCCGCCAAGGGGGCAAAGGGGAGTTCGTTCAGCGCACCCTCGCCTTGCCCCTTCCGCTCCGCCCCGGCTGCTGGCAAAACCCGCCCGCAAGCCGCCATAGCTCAGCTGGTAGAGCACCTGATTTGTAATCAGGGGGTCGCAGGTTCGAGTCCTGTTGGCGGCACTCCGGCATTTGCCCGGCTTGGCCCAACTGCCTGAGGCGTAGCGCCGCTTTGCCTCCCGCCTTCGTCAGCGCAAATCTGCGAGTCATTATCGAAACAAGGACGATGCACATGCGCCATATGCTTCTCGCCGCCGTCATGGTCGCCGCGCTCGCGGCCTGCGGCCAAGGCGAAACCCAGGCGCCATCGTCGTCCTCTTCCGCGCCGGCGACGGCGCAAGCCGCGCGCTCTACGGAAGAGATTCAAGCCGCCGTCGCGGCGCTGGCCGCTCCCTACAGCGAAGCCGATTACGAAGCCGGCCGGCGCGTATTCGCGCAGTGCCGCTCGTGCCACACCATCAATGCCGGAGGTCAGAACCGCGTCGGCCCAAACCTGCACGGCGTATTTGGCCGCGAGATCGGCGCGGTTGAAGGTTTCAATTACTCGCAAGCGGTGCAGGACGCGAACTTCACCTGGGACGCCGCTCAGCTCGACCATTGGCTGGCGAACCCGCAGACCTTCCTGCCAGGCAACCGCATGGCCTTCGCCGGCGTGCGCGATGAAACCCAGCGCCGCGACCTGATCGCCTATCTGATGATCGAAACCGCGGCGGAATAAACGTTCGGATTATTCGGCGGGGCGCGCCAGCGCCTCGCCGTGTTCGAATTCTTCGATCGCTTTCGCCGTCGCTTCCGGCGACTTCGTATAGCGCGCGAGCAGATCGTAGAACACCGGCACCACGAACAGGGTCAGCATCGTCGCCACGGTGAGGCCGAAGAAGATGACGATGCCGATGGTGCTGCGGCTTTCGGCGCCGGCGCCGTGGCCCATGATCAGCGGTATCGAGCCGACGACGGTTGCGATCGATGTCATCAACACCGGGCGAATGCGCAGATCGGCGGCGTCGAGGATCGCCTCGCGCACCGATTTGCCTTCATCGCGCAGCTGGTTGGCGAATTCGACGATAAGGATGCCGTTCTTCGCCGAGAGCGCGATCAGGATGATGAGACCGATTTGGCTATAGATGTTGAGCGTCCCATCGCTGAGGAAGAGCCCGAACAGCCCTCCCGCGACGGCGAGCGGCACCGAGACCATGATAACGACCGGGTGGACGAAGCTCTCGAACTGCGCCGCCAGCACCAAAAACACGATCACCAGCGCAAAGCCGAACGCAAAGCCGACGGCGCCGGTAGCCTGGCGGAACTGGCGCGCCTGACCTGAATAATCGATCGAGATCGCCTGCTCGCCAATTTCTTCCCGCGCGATGGTTTCAAGCTCGCGCATCGCGTCGCCAATAGCGAAATCGCCTGGGATCGAGGCGCCGATCGTGACGGCCGCCTGCCGGTTCATACGGCGGCGCTCGGCGCTGTCACCTACGGTGCGGAGCGAAACGATGGTCGAGAGCGGCACCAACTCGCCGGTGCGATCCGAACGGACGAACTTGTTAGTCAGATCTGCGATGTCGGAGCGTTCATCGCGCTCCGCTTGAAGATACACGTAATACTCTTCACCGCGGTCCGTGATTGTATTGACCCGGCGCGAGCCCATGGTCGATTCCAGCGTGCGCCCAATCGCCTGCACCGAGATGCCAAGCGCCGCTGCGCGCTCACGATCGATCTCGACCAGCACGCGCGGTGATGTCGGCTCATAATTCATGCGCGGGCGCATAAAGTTGGGGTTCTCACGCAGCCGGTCCATGATCCGCTCGGCGGTCGCGGCAAGCGGCTCATACTCCGAACCCAGCAGCACGATCGATGCGCCGTCGCCGCCGCCGCGCTGAAACGCGTTCGGCATGATCACGCGTACGGTCGCGCCCGGAATCTGGCTGAAGCGCTGGTTGAGTTCGGTGACGAGTTCGGTCGCCGGGCGCCGCTCGCCCCACGGCTCCAGGAACATCATCGCAAAGCCGCTGGAGAACCGGCCGGTGCCGGCGTCGCCAAAGCCGGGCAGGACCACCATGAAGCGCGCCAGTTCGCCCGCTTCGACGTACTCCATCAGCGTGCCTTCGACCTGCTCCATCACGCGGCTGGTATATTCGAAGCCCGAGCCTTCCGGCGCGCTGACGAAGGCCATCATCATGCCGCGGTCTTCCGCCGGCGTGAGCTCGCTCGACAATTGCGTGAACAGAAAGCCGCCGCCGAGGAAGACGGCGGCAAACATCGCGAAGACGACACGTTTGTGCTGCAGCGCCGCTTCCAGCGAGGTACGGTAAGACGCGCGCAACGCATTCAGCAGGCGATCGACAAAGCGCGCCAGCGCCGTCGATTGGCTCGCGGGCTTCAGCAGTTTGGAACACATCACCGGCGAGAGCGACAGCGCCGCGAACGCCGAGATGACAACGACGCCGGCGATGGTGACGGACAATTCAACGAACAGCTTGCCCACGTAGCCGCCGACAAACAGCATCGGCGCGAACACCGCAACGAGCACCGCGGATGTCGCGACGACAGCGAAAAACACCTGGCGCGCGCCGCGTTGCGAGGCCACCAAAGCCGGCTCGCCCAGCGTGTCGACGCGCCTCTGCGCGTTCTCCAGCACGACGATGGAATCGTCCACCACAAGGCCGATCGACAGCACCAGCGCCATCAACGTCAGCAAATTGATGGTGAAGCCGAACATGGCGATGATCAGGAACGCACCGACAAGACAGACCGGAATAACCGCCGTCGGGATGAAGGCGGCGCGCCACGATCCCAGGAAAAGATAAATCACGAGGACGACGAGGATCGTCGCTTCCAGCAGCGTCTGCGCCACGCGTGAAATGGCCTCGTCGATAAAGACCGTGCCGTCATAGGTGAGGTCCAAAGTCACGCCTTCAGGCAGCGTCCCCTGGATCCGTTCGACCTCGGTCTTCACGGCCCGCGCCACGTCCAGCGCGTTTGACTGCGACTGGCGCACAATGCCGATGCCGACCTGATCGCGCAGATTGCCCCGGAAGATGCGGCGGTCTTCGACCGGCGCGAATTCGACGCGGGCCACATCGCCCAAGCGCACGACCGCGCCCTCTGCATCGGCCGAGCCGCGCAGCGGCATGCGCGCGAACTCTTCCGGCGTCTGGAACGGGCGCTCGACGCGGACCTGGTAGTCGCGCTCTTGGCTCTGCACATAGCCCGCCGGCAGATCGAGGTTCTGCGACCGCAGCGCCGTCTCGACATCCTGCACGGTGAGACCACGCGCGGCCATGGCGTCGGTGTTCAGCCAAATGCGCAATGCCCGTCGGGCGTCGCCGCCGATCTGCACGTTGGCGACGCCGTTTATGACGCCGAGCCGGTCAACGATGTAGCGCTGCGCATAGTCCGAGAGCTCGACCGTATCCATCGTCTCGGAGCTCAAGCTGAACCACATGATCGCGTTGGCGTCCGAATCCGCTTTGCTGATCACAGGCTCCAGCACATCCGCCGGCAGATTGCCGCGGGCGCGGCTGACCGCATTGCGCACGTCGTTCGCAGCGTCTTCGAGGTCGCGGTCGAGCGTGAATTCGATGTTGATCGAAGAGCGGCCGTCGCGGCTCGTCGCGTTAATGACATCGACCCCCTCGATGCCTGAGAGCTGATCCTCGATGATGCGCGTGATTTGTGTTTCGACGACCTGCGCCGAGGCGCCCGGATACGATGTGCTAATCGAGACGACCGGCTGATCGACGTCCGGCAGTTCGCGCAGCGGCAGCGTCGTGAACGCAATGGCGCCGAAGGCGATGATGATCAGCGAAAGCACCGTCGCCAGAACCGGGCGACGGACCGAAAGATCGGAGAGCGTCATCTGCCGGCTTACCCGCGCGGCCGCAGAGCCGGCGCCTGCGCGGCGTCATCGGCCGCGGCGGCCGGCGCGCCCACCTGAACCGGCTGGCCCGGGCGCACGCTTTGCACGCCCTCGGTGACGACTTGGTCGCCAACATTGAGGCCTTCCAGCACTTCGGCCATGCCGCCCGAGCGGGCGCCTGTCTGGATCCGCACAAGTTCAGCTTGCTGACCGCCATCCACCGCCGCGACGCGATAGACGTAGGCGCCGTCGGCGCGATCGAGGATCGCGATTTCAGGGATCGCCAGCGCCTCGCGCGGATTGGAGCGCACGTCCACCGTCATCAGCATGCCGGGCCGCAAGTGTTCGTCGGTGTTCGGCAGCATCGCCCGCACGCGTACTGTGCGCGTGGCCGGATCGACGCGGCTATCGACGTTGGCGATGTTGCCGGTGAATGTGCGGTCCGGATAAGCCGCGGTGCGCGCGACAATTTCCACGCCGTTGCGAACGCGCGCGATCTGCGTTTCCGGCACGTTGAAGTCGAGCTTGATCTGCGACACGTCGTCCAGCGTGCCGATCTGATCGCCAGGCCGCATGTATTGACCGGGGCTCGCCGTCCGCAGACCGACGACGCCGGCAAACGGCGCGCGAATGGTGCGGTCGGCGATCCGCGACCCGCCTGCGTTCAGCCGCGCCTCGGCCGCCTCCGCCGCGGCCCGCACCGTGTCGAGGCGGGCCTGCGAAGCGAAGCCACGGTCATAAAGTTCTTGATAACGCCGCAACTCATCCTGCGCCGCCTGGTGCGCGGCGCGCACTTCGGCGAGGTCAGCCGCCTGCTCGACGCTCGACATCTCGACCAGCACTTGACCGCGCCGCACGCGGTCGCCGCTGTCGAAGCGGATGGCGCGGATGGTGTCCGCGACTTTCGGCGTCAGCACGATGCTCTCGCGCGCTTGCGCGGTGCCGAGCGCCTGCAGTCCGTCCGTGAACACATGCATGGAAGCTGCGGCGGCAAGCACGGTTGTGCCCGGCCCCGCGCCGCCCGGCCCAGCGGTCGCCGCCGTGGCCGCGCCGCCCTCTCCGCCACCGGAGAATATTGTTTTGCCCGCCACCACGAGCGCCATCAGGCCAAGCCCGGCGGCCACTACGGCCGCAAAGCTGTAGCGTCTGAAAAACCCCAACATGTAGCGGACCTTACAACGAACTCTTTTCGGAATTGTGTCTAAACAGCAGTCCGGTCCAGCGAATTGCGATCAACCGCCCGAACGGCCCCACACTCCTACTACAAGAGCAGCCTCTTGGGCGCCTCCATCGACCCGCGTGCGCAGTCCGACCTGAATGCCCCTACCGCTTGGACGGAAATTTACCACGGCGACTTGCGCCCGGATGACTTCGTCACCTTCGCGAGGCGCATCGACGAATAGCTGGCCCATGGCCAGCCAGTTTTCGCCAGGCCGATAGCCGACAGTCAGATCGAGCCGTTCGCTCTCGCAGCCGCCCTCCAGCGCCCGGCTCGCCGCCTCTACATTGGCGAACCCGGTGCGACCGAAACTATGGCCGGCCAAGAGACGGACTTCGCCGCCGCCCTCGCTGCAGCCTTCCTCCGGCCGCGAGGTCCAGAGTGCGCCGGCCTGCACGGCGACAATTCCGCCAGCTTCGGAGCGATAGAGAACACGCTTGGCCGCCAGGGTGGCTTCCCCGCGCCAGCCTTCGCGCGGATCGAAATGCCGCTGCCCCCAGGGTGCGAACACTACCGAGGTGTCCTCAATCACCGGTGCTTCGAAATAGCCCGACATCTCGACGAACCTGAAACCGCCATCAGTCCCGGCGATGGACGTGATGATCTTCTGGCCGCCCTTCGGAGCGATCCAGGCGCCGGCCTCCGCCGGCAAAGGCGCGAACGCCGCTACGAGTCCTAAGAGTCGTAGCCCGGCAGATGCCGGTCGAGTTTTCTCAGCAGCCCCGGCCACGCCAGCCCCGACACCATCCCCAAACCTTTGCTCTGCCCGACCGTCTCCGCTTGAGCGGACTCCGGCGCGATCAGCACTTTGTCACGCCCGCCCGCGACGGCGTTGACCTGCTGCGCGCACGCGCGTTCGAGAAAGAAGATGCCGATGAAAGCTTCCGCGGCGCTTGCGCCGACAGAGAGCGTGCCGTGATTGCGCAACAGCATCATCTTCTTGTCGCCGATATCCCTCACCAACCGCTCGCGCTCATCCAGATTGAGCGCGACACCCTCATAATCGTGATAGGCGAGGTTCGGCAGCACCAGCAGCGAGTTCTGCGATATCGGCAGCAAACCATCGCTCTGCGCCGAAACGCCGACGCCGGCGTCGGTGTGCAGATGGATGACGCAAAGCGCGTCTTCGCGCGCCGCGTGAATAGCAGAGTGGATCGTGAACCCCGCCGGATTGATGTAGTACGGCGTCGGCGCGACGATGGCGCCGTCGAGATCGACCTTCACCAGCGACGAGGCGGTGATTTCCTCAAAGAACATCCCATAAGGATTGATCAGGAAGTGATGATCGGGCCCCGGCACTCGCATCGAAATGTGCGTGAAGATCATGTCGTCCCAGCCGTGCAGCGCGACCAGCCGATAAAGCGCGGCGCAATCGACGCGCGCTTGCCATTCCTCGGCGCTCACACGGCCCTTCAGCGAAGCTCCAACGTCGTCAGCCATTCAATCCTCCGCCGCGGAGCCTAGACCGATCGTTCCAACGGCTCAACCAGGCCGGTGACGTGCGCGCCGGCGCAGCGTAAGAGGTTCCGCATGAAGCTCGCCTTCACCGCCAGCGCCCGCCCCGAAGCGCAAGAAGCGCTGCGCCGCCTCCGTCATCGTTATGGCGAGGCCGGCGAAGCCGATGCCGACGTGATCGTCGCGCTGGGCGGCGACGGCCATATCCTGGATACGCTTCGGGCGCGCCTGCGCGACCGCAAACCGGTCTATGGCATGCACCGCGGCACCGTTGGCTTCCTGATGAACGATTACGCTGAGGAAGATCTGGCCGAGCGGGTTGCGGGGGCCGAGCCGGTGCGCATCCGCGCCCTGGTCGCCCGGTGCGAAACGGCCAAAGGCATGGTTGAGGAGCGCGCCTTCAACGAAGTGTCGCTGCTGCGGCAAACGGCGCAAACAGCCAAACTTCGCATCAGCATCGACGGGGCCGAGCGGATGGCCGAGCTGTTGTGCGACGGGGTCATGGTGGCGACGCCCGCCGGCTCGACCGCCTACAACTTTTCCGCCCACGGCCCGATCCTGCCGATCGATTCCAGGCTGCTGGCGCTGACTCCGATCAGCGCTTTCCGTCCCCGGCGTTGGCGCGGGGCGCTCCTGCCCCATCGCGCGCACGTCCGCATCGAGGTGCTGGAGCCACAGCGCCGGCCCGTGAGCGCCGCGGCGGACAACCTCGAAACGCGGGATGTTGTGGCGGTCGATATCCGCGAAGACCCGTCCGCGGCGCTGACGCTTCTCTTCGATCCCGGCCACGCGCTCGACGAACGGGTGCTGCGCGAACAATTCAGCGTCTGAGCGTCAACCTTCTGTTCACCGCTCGGCCCGATCTTCGGGCTATGGCCGACGGCAAAGTGCAGCTCATCGATCCGCGCGACGCTGGCTTGCGAGGCGTAAATCTGAAGCGGCCAGTGTTCGACGAGGCGACGCTGGCGCGCGCTGATGACGTCTTGCATGCCCTGGCGGAGTCGCTCTGCGATTGGCTCGACGCCGATATCGAAAAGCTGCAGCAGGCGCGCCTCGAGGCCGAGACCGCGCGCTGGCCGGACGCCGCGCTCGATCGGCTGATGGGCGTCGCGCACGATTTGAAGGGCATGGGCTCGACTTACGGCTATCCCATCGTCACGCAGATGGCCGCTTCACTCTGCCGCTGCATCGAGACCCCGGCCGGCAAAGTGAGGGCGCGCCAAGATGCGGCTTTGGTCTGCGCGCATGTCGATGCGCTCCGCGCCGTGGTGCGCGACCGCATCAAGAATGCAAGCCACCCCGTCGGGCGTGCCCTGGTCGGCGCACTAGAACAGCGTGTTCAAATCCTAGGCGTTGCGCCGCGCTGAAACTAATGCGGCATTCACCATTTTCGCCCGCCGATCCTTAACCCGCGCCATGCGATGAGTGCAGCTGAAGATAGCTGCACCTATGAACGTTATTCCCTTCCGCATCCGAGCCACGCCAGAGCCGCTGGCGTTTGCTATCGGCGCGCGCGTCGATCTTCGGGTCGGCGCGCTGGGGACTGGAATCATCCGCCCGCGCGGCGCCCCGCACGAAGCGTTTGCGTTCTCTAATCTTGCGCGCCTGATCCGCGGCGCCCGCATGGCGTGGCTGGAGCGACGCGTACATTCCGCGCTGACACTCGCCGTGCCCGAAGACATCCAAACGTCGCTTGAAGCCGAACTGCTGAGCGAGGCGGCGCTCGAGGCCGGCTGCACTCGCCGCAGTTTCGGCTTTCAGTTGAACGAACGCCAGATCGTCTCCGCCGGGCCGGGTTTGGCCGAAGCGCTTCGTGCGCGCGGCTGGGGCGTTGTGCTGCGCGGCGATCCTGACTGCCCGCTCCCGTTCGGCGCCCGCGCCCGTGTGCTCTACAGCGAAGTTGTTGTCGATGCGCCGACGACGCCGGACCCGTTTCTCGCGCTGGAATCCGGTGACCGCTCGCCCCTCGGTCGCCGCCTGCTGGCGGCGAAGGCGGCCGGCTTGATCGTCACCGCCGAATGTGTGGCGACGGCGTCGCAAGCGCGCATGTTGGCAATCGCCGGCTTCGATCGCGGCGGCGGCCCTTTCGCCGAGGCCGGTCTGCGCTAGACCGCCACGCGCTCCGACTGCAAGCCCGACGCATCGAGCTTATCGAGCAGGTAATCGAGATCGTCCTTCGGCACGGACTGGAACAGCGTCAAAGTGCGCTCCAGCATGCGCTTCCTGAACGTGATGCGATCCTGGGCGGCTCCTTCGCGCTCGACGCTGTGATAGACTTCCACTGCCGCCCTGAACGATGGGAACAAGCGCGGCGGCAGCCCGGCCCGGTCAAACGCCGCCTTCAGGCCCAGCGGTCCGCTATCGTGCATCAAGAGCCACATGCGCTGGTGCGAAATGCCGCCGAGTTCAGCCATGGCGTGTTCGACAAAGTCGAGATGCCCGAGGCAAAGACCGCGCATCAGCAGCGACGGCGTCAGCCTGCCATTCAGATTCAGCTGCTGTACGAAACGCGGCAGATCGCGTTGACGGCCCGCCTGCTCGACGATGTCGATCGTGGTCCGTTCGCGCGCGCCCATCGCCAAATCGATTGCGATCTGCGGCGGCAGTTCGTGATTGTTGACCAGATGATCGAACAATTCACCCGTCACCATCGCCACCAATTTCTCGGTCACGCTGACCGGCAATTGGTCACGGTGGACCATCGCCGCCGTCACCGATGAAATCTCGGGAAAGCGCTCGATCGCCGACATGAGCCCGCTTTCGTCGAACGCAGCGTTGTCGTTGGCCAGCGCACGTTCAACCGCTTCCGGCACGGCGTAGGACGAGATAGCGCCCGTCACCGTAACCGAGATGCTCTCTCGGCTCGCGACGGCGATCTGCTTTGCGGGCGGGCTCGCGCGCACGATCTCCACCAGATCGCTATCCGTCAGTACGGGTGAGTTCATGATCACTGGCAGCGCGATAGTGTCGATATCGCGCGACAGCCTGTTTGCGATTTCGCGCGGCAGCTTCGGCGAGTTCTTCAGCGCCACCGCCAGCGCGCGGCGCACCAGCACCGCGGCGTCCTGCGCCATGATGGCGATGATGCCCTCGGCGTGCGCGCGTTCCTCCGCGGAAAGCTCGGCTTCATCGATACAACGGCAAATCTTGTGCGCCGCGTGCGCGCGGTCGTCCTCGGTCGGCCCCTTGATCAGGGTCCGGATGTCGCTATCCGTGAGATTGGCGCGCATGGTGACGATCGACATAGGTGCGCTCGCGTTGGAGGGCTCGCGGCGACTCTCGCCGCGCAAGTTCCGCCAGCCTCGCGGGCGAGCCTTAATGAAAGCTTGATCGCCGGTCCGTTGCGGGAGGGAAACGGCATGCTCGAAGGCCTCAGAATTGTGGAATACGCGACCTACGTTGCCGCGCCCGGGGCCGGCGGCGTCATGGCCGACTGGGGCGCCGACGTGATCAAGGTCGAACCACCGGGCGGCGATCCCATCCGGATGTTCTTCTCCTCGCTTGGCGTCGATGCGGAGCTTAATCCGGTGTTCGACATGGATAATCGCGGCAAGCGCGGGATCATCCTCGACACCGCACAGCCCGCCGGACGCGAGGCGCTGCTGAAGCTCATCGACGGCGCCGACGTCTTCCTGACCAATGTGCGCCCCGGCGGCTTGCAGCGCGCGGGCCTCGATCACGAGACGGTGCTGAAGCGCTGTCCGAAGCTGATCTACACAACGCTTACTGGCTACGGCCTTGAAGGTCCCGACGCGGACCGGCCAGGCATGGATTCCGCCGCTTTCTGGGCGCGCTCGGGTCTTGCCGCGATGTTTCGGCCCAAAGGCGGCGACCCGGTGCAGCTGCGCACGGCGTTCGGCGATCATGTCGCCTCGCTCGCCATCGTCAGCGGCGTGCTGGCGGCGCTGCATGAACGCCACCGCACCGGCAGGGGCCGTCTCGTCGATGCGTCGCTGTTACGCGTCGCGCACTATGTCGGCGGCAGCGACTTCGCCATCCAGCACACGCGCGGCCGTATCGCCTCCAATCGCGCCCGCAAGGACGTGCCCAATCCGCTGATCAATTACTTCAAGACCAGTGACGATCATTGGATCAGCTTGCTCCAGCGCCAGGGCGAGAAAGATTGGCCTCGGCTCGCGCGCGCGTTGAAAATCGAACACTTGGTCAACGACCCGCGCTTCGCCAACAACCGCGCGCGCCGCGAGCACGGCAGCGAACTGGTGCCGCTGCTGGATGAAGCGTTCGGCGCGCGCCCGCTCAGCGAAATCGCCGCCGCCCTTGATGCGGAGGAAATGGTCTGGGCGCCGATGCTCACGCCAAGCGAGGCCATCGCCGATCCGCAAGCCATCGCCGCCGGCTGCATCGTGCAAACGCCCACGCATGACGGCAAAACCATGCCCGCGCCCGCTGCGCCGGTGCGTTTTCCCGGCGCAGATGACGGCCCCAAGAGCCCCTCGCCCCGCGCTGGCGAACACACGCGCGCGGTGCTGAGCGAACTGGGTTATTCGGAAAAGGAGATCGACGCGCTCTACGCCAGCGGCGCGGCGGCTTAAGTGCGGTTCATCCGCGCATAAGCGCTGAGCGCTTGCATCGGATTGCGCTCGCTCTCGTCGCCGCCGCTCGGCCGCAACAGCGGCAACAGCGCCATGTGAAAGAGCGCCTGCGCCAAAGCCGGCGACATCGGCTCGCCGTCGCGTCCAGTGTGCAAGAAGGCGCCGCCCGACGGGGCGTTCATGCCGGCGCTTGCATCGAGATTCAGCCGCTCCAGCAGCCCTTGCGCCGATCGCGCCTGACCGTTCGCGTAGAACAATCCGCGGTTCGCCGCCGCTTCGCGGGGAAACAGCGCTGACGCATCCGGCGCGCCCTGCGCCGCCGCTTCGATCAGACGCGCCGCGCCGCCCGAACCCATCACATGCGCCGCATAAAGTTCGCCCGCACTTGGCGCACGCCCGAGCCGCGCGTGCAGTGTCTGCGCATTCTCGCGGGCCAGCTCGCCCGCCATTCGCGCCGACAATTCCGGATCGTTGCGCAGCGCCAGAATTTCGCGCCGCGTCGCCTGATCGGCGCCATTGCGCAACGCCGCCGCTTGCGTCGCGAGCCCGTGCTCCGGCCCATGACGGCGCACCATGTCCAGCCAGGTGCTCTCGATGAACTGGAAGAGTCCGGTCGCGCTCGATGTACCCGCGCGCGCGGTCGGATTAAGCGCGCTTTCGCGCCGTGCGGTTTCGACCAGCAGCGAGAAATCCACACCGGTCGCCTGCGCGGCGCGGTGAATCGCTGCACGAACGGCGTCAGAACCGGCTGGCGCGATCGGATCGCTCATGCTTCCGCGGTCTAGGTATTTGGTAAACGCAATGTTAACGTCGCGCCGAGAGATGGGGAGGACAACAATGCGTTTCGCTGCCGGTTTGATGTTTTTTTTGGCGTTTGCGCTAGCGGCGCCCGCCAACGCGCAGCCTGCCGCCGCCGGCGAATCCGTCGCCGAACTCAGCCACGAACAGCTCGTGCGCCGGTACGTCGAATTCGGCGGCGCTGAAGCGATGTATATCGAAGCCTCGGTGTACGGCTTCCGCAAAGGCGCATAAGCCGGCCGGATTAATCTCAGCGATGAGCAGTGGCGACGCGTGGACGCCGTCGTGCGCGATGCATTCCGGCCCGCCGCGGAACTCTACGTACGCGAAGTGACGGCGTTCTATCTCCAGAACAGCACGCGCGAAGATTTGCTCGCGGCCATCGCCTATTACGACACGCCCGACGGCCGCGCCTACGTCTCGGCATCGATCGCCTATTCGCTACCGCTCACAGTCTATCTGGCGAGCCAAGGTCGGATCGCGCTCGACCAGCCGCCGAGCGCGGCGTCTATCGCGCCGGAACGCTATGCGATCGCACAAGAGCTGGGCGACGTGCTGATGTCGCGCCTTCACTCCAGCGATGCCGCAATGCTCGAAACGACGAGCTTTGGAGTCGCCGGCATGAAGGACTATGTCACCCGTTCGCTCGGCGCCGCGCTCGAACCGGCGGCGCTCACGGCCGCCCTGCAGTGGGCTAGATCGGACGCTGGCCAAAGGCTCGAGGGCGTCTCGGCCGAGCGGACGCTGATGTTCCAGTCCACGATGGTGCGCGCAACGCAGCAGGTCGATATGGCGGCGCTGGTGGCGCGCATGCAGGAAATCATGCGCGAATCTCCGGCGTGAAGGCGACGCTCAACGACGCAGGACGCGCAGCCGGAATGGCAACAACAACAGCCCACTGATGCTCATCACCAGCGCCAGCAACGACGCTGCGATCAGCAGGCCGGTGTTGAAGTTCTCGTGGTCGCGCCAATCCATGATGTGCAGCGCCCAGAGCGCATCATAGATGCGCCAAAGATCGGAGCGTCTCGCCGTCACTGCGCCGGTATCCGCCGCGACGTAGACAGCGAGCCCCTCCGCATCGTCGAACGCAATACGCCATGCCGGCAGTGCGCCCCGATATTCCGGGCTCTCTTCCGCCACAAGCCGCCGCTCGCGCACACGCGGCGCGTCGGCAACGTAAGCCCGCGCAATCAATTCCGCCGCCTCAGCGCCGAGCGGTGACGTCACTTGCCAATCATTGAGGTCGATCGTGATCGGCCGCCGCGCCGAAAACTCCGCCACCGCCACTTCCTGCCCGGCCGCGTCGCGCTGATAGATCAGCTTCTGCGGCGCTTCCGGCAGTAGAGCCATCAGCTCCGCGGTCGAACGCGCGCCGGCCAGTTCGAGCGGCGCGGCGTGTTGGTGCGCAATGCGATGCTCACTACGGACGCGCTCGATTGGAAAGACAGCGAAGAAGAGCCCCGAGCTGACCCATAGCAACACCTGCACGCCAACAATAAGGGCGAGCCATTTGTGCAGCGAAGAAGCAAAGCGGGCGAACGTCATAGCCTCGTGCCTTTTGGCGGAACGGTCGTCCTTCGCAATGCGGCCTAATAGCTCTTCGGCAAGCCCAGCACGCGCTCAGCGATAAAGTTGAGGATCATCTCGCGCGACACCGGCGCGATGCGCGCGATCATCGCTTCGCGGAAGTAACGCTCGACGAAGTATTCCTTCGCATAGCCCATGCCGCCATGCGCGAGCACCGATGACTCGCAGGCGCGGAAGCCAGCCTCAGCGCCCAGATACTTGGCCGCGTTCGCTTCAGCGCCGCAGTCCCGGCCTGCGTCGTACAAAGCGGCCGCTTTGAACGCCAACAGGTTCGCTGCTTCCAGTTCGGCCCACGATTTCGCCAGCGGATGTTGGATGCCCTGGTTCTGCCCGATCGGCCGGCCGAACACGACGCGCTCCTTGGCGTATTGCGCCGCGCGCCGCAGCGCCGCGCGGCCAAGCCCAATCGCTTCCGCCGCGAACAGCACACGCTCAGGGTTGAGCCCGCTCAAAAGAATTTTGAACCCCGCCCCCTCTTCGCCGATGAGCTCCGCGTTCGAGACTTCCAAGTCCTCGATAAAGAGCGTGTTGCACTCGACCGCCTTGCGGCCCATTTTCGGGATCGGCTGCGCCTCGATGCGGCTGCGGTCGAAGTCGGCATAGAACAGCGACAAGCCTTCGGTTGGCCGCTTGACCTGATCCTTCGGCGTCGTGCGCGCGATGATCAAAATCTTGTTTGCCCGCTGCGCGTTCGTCGTCCAAATCTTGCGGCCACGGATGCGATAGCCGCTGTTCGTACGTTCAGCGCGCGTCTCCAGGCTCGCCGTATCCAAGCCGGAGTTCGGCTCGGTAACGGCGAAGCAGGCTTTGTCCGTGCCGTCGATCGCCGGCGGTAGAAAGCGCGCCTGCTGCTCCTCAGTGCCGAACTTCACGATCGGCATCAGCCCGAAAATGTTGAGATGAATCGCGCTCGCGCCGGAAAAGCCGGCGCCCGATTGCGCCACCGTCTGCATCATTAAAGCCGCTTCGGTGAGCCCCAGCCCTGCGCCGCCGAAGCGCTCCGGCATCGCCACGCCGAGCCAGCCTCCGGCGGCGATGTCGGCGACGAACTCTTCCGGGAAATTCCCGGTCTCGTCCGTCTTCAGCCAGTAATGATCATCATACTTGGCGCAGATCTCTTCGACCGCGTGCTTGATCGCGGATTGCTCTTCGGTGAGGTCGATAGCGAAGGTCATGCGGTTCCAAATCTCGCCGGCGAAAGCGCGGCCCATTCAGGCGCGATCTCGGCGCCAAACACGTAGGCGCTTATGATCTCCGCCGTCACCGGCGCCAAGAGCCAACCCTGACGGCCATGCCCTGCAGACATGACGAGCCCCGTAGCGTCAGGTCCGACGATCGGCCAGCCATCGCTGCTCATCGGCCGGATGCCGGCCCAGGCGCGACCAGTTGTTGTGAACGCGCCCGGCAGCGCGCCTTCCGCCCGCGCGGCGAGTTCGGCCGTGCGTTCTTTATCGATGGCGCGATCGTAGCGGCCAAGTTCGAGCGTCGCGCCGAGCACAACATCCTCGCGCCGCTGCGCGATATAAAAATCCAACCCGCGCACCGTCGCGCCCAGCGGCTTTGGCGCCTCGATCTCGATCAAAAGACCCTTTCCGGCTTGAACGTGCTTCAGCGCCGGCGCGGCCTGCATCAGCTTGTCCGTCGCCCAAGCGCCGGGCGCGAGGACGACAACGTCAGCTTCGAGCACGCGGTCGTCGTGCGTCACGACTCGATGTGCGCTGACTTCGGCGACATCGGCGTCGTGTTCGATCAAAGCCCCCATCGCCCGCGCCTGCATGGTGAGCCCCGACAGCACGCGCAGCGGATCGGCGACGCCCTCGTCTTCGATGAACACCGCATGCTCGACCCGCGCATCGAGACCCGTGCGCTTGACGAACTGACCAGGACTAAGCGGCGCCGCTTTGCGCCCCAACCGCTCCACATTGCGTTGAAACGCCGCCGCCGCGTCGGCGCTCGCGTTCATCACCACCGCGCCGTCGAAACGCACGCCGTCGGCCCATTCGGCGCCGGGCTGGCGCATGCGCCATAAGTCATACGATTCCAGCATCAGCCGCTCTTGCGCCGAGGCTTCACGTTCAAGCGGCGCCAGCATTCCCGCCGCCGCCGCCGAAGCGGTCGGCCCGAACACGGAGGTATGCTCCGGCTCCGCTTCCAGCAGCGTCACCTGCGCCCCGCCCTGACGCAGGCGCACCGCGCAGCTGAGGCCAATCACGCCGCCGCCGACGATCACTACTCGCTTCATCAGAACTCAATCACTCGCGATGCGCAGTCTGCGTGTCCCGCTGCTCGCCCAGGTCGAACTTAGGATCGGGGTACGTCGCATCGACGTAAGCGCGGCCCACCGCGATCCCAACTTCGTAGAGCAGTTCGAGATTGGCATTGCGCGTATTGTCCGGCCGCGCCAGAGCCTGCAGCGTCGCAGGATCGAGCTCGCGGCCGATCATGCGCTCGAGCTGCGTCATGGGCGGCTGCGGGTCGCCCACCCGGCGCGGCCGCGGCTTGGTGTCGAGCGCCATATCGATGCGCTGATAATCGAGCAGCGCCGGCGCCGAAGATTGCGACTGCTCCCCCAGCTCCGCGTTGACGATCCAAGGCTTGCGCGGCGCCGACAGCGTCTGCATCAGCGCAATTCCTTGCATCTGCGCATCATAGGCGAGCGCGCGCGCCGCGTGCATCGCTCGCAAACTAGGCGCCAGCCCGTCGAACGCCGCGCCGTCAATGGCCGGCCGCCGCAGACCCGAGCCGACCGATGTCATCATCAGCCTATCTGGACCGGTGCTCCAGCCGAACTTATAGCCCGGCTCTACCGCCAGCACGAACAGCTGCTGACCAGCATTGAAGTTGGCGTCGACGAAATAGCCCTTTTTCTGCGAGCGATACTTCTCGTCGAACTCTACATCGACCGCGACGGCATTGAGCGAAGCCGGCGCGGCGACACTGGCGGCCAAAACGTCAGCAAGCCGGTATCTCTTGTTTGCGGACTGCTCGCCGACGGCATCATAAAATGCGCCGAGCGGGTGGTTGGTGAACATCCAGGCTGCGCCAGTGTCCAGTCGCTTGGCCTGAATGGCGAGCCCCGTCCTCACATCTTGCGAACCGAGCGTACGATTGGCGAACGTGCGCTGCAGCGCGCGCCGCAAACGCGTGGGCGAAAACCGTGCGCCGAGATAAAGATCGTCGCCGGCGCTGCGGCCGTAAGCTTCCGGCGCCATGGCCAGAAACATCTCCGCCAATTGTTCGACGCCATAGCCAAGCGACACCCCGGCGGCGATGATCGCACCTGTGCCGCCGCCGCCGACCAGATCGTAATAATCGCACAGCCGAAAATCGGAGCTGCCGCCGGCGCGCCGGCGCAATTCATCCTCCAGCACCTTCAATACGCCAAGCGTCAGCACGCTGCGCACGCCGCCGCCATCGAGCGCAAGCACGCGTTTGGCGCCGGTGTCGGGCGACAGATGCTCGAACAGCGTTCTGGACATGGTCCCTCGGGCCCCGTTCTACCGCCCACGCCGCGCTAAAAGAAGAGCAGAGAGGCCGGATCGCGTCCGCTGTGCACCGCTTTGAACTCGGCGGCGAGAAAGAGCCCGCCGGCGGCGTAAACGGCGCCGCCACGCGCCTTAGAAAGCGCCAGCCGCCGCGCCTCGGCGACATTCTCTGCAACAGCGATTTCCGCCTCGGGATTCGCCGTTGCGGCGTGCGCCGCGACCTCAGCCGCCGGGGCGCCCTTGTGTCGCGCGGAGGCGCAGATGATCGCATCGAACGCTGGCGCCAGGATATGGGTGATCTCGCCGACATTCTTGTCGCGGGACACGCCCAGCACCAGCACAGCGGCCCGTCCATTGCGCATCGCGTTGAACCCCGCCAACGCCGCGCGCACGCCGGCGGGCGTATGCCCGACATCGATCACAACCAGCGGGTCGCACGGCTCGATGATCTCCAGCCGTCCCGGCCAGCGCGTAGCGGCGAATCCCGCGTTCAGTTGCTCCGGACTCAGCGCGACCATATCTTGCGCCAGCGCCCGTGCGAGCGCGGCGTTCTGCGTCTGAAAGGCGCCGGCCAGTGGCGCGCCCTCGAGCGGAGCGACTGCAACCGGCCCGACATCGCGACGAACACAATGCGCCTCTATCGCGGCGCGCTGCGGCAGACTTTCACTGAAGAACACCTTCGCGCCCGCCGGCGCCGCATCCAGTTTGTCGCGCGCAATATCCTCAAGCGTTTCGCCCAGCAGCTCGGTGTGTTCCAGATCGAGCGACGTCAGCGCCAAGCGCCGCGCTGTGATCAGCCGCACCGGATCAAGCCGCCCGCCGATGCCCGCTTCCCAAACCGTGTGCGCGCACGCCTTGGTGTGAAAGAAGTTAGCGGCGATCAGGAACAGAAATTCGAAGGCGCCGAGCGTCTCCTCCTCCCCCGCGCGCCGCACCGCCGCGTGCACGCCCTGCCAATGCGAGTCCAATTCTTCATCGCTGATGTCTTCGCCGTTGAAGCGGAAACGTTCGTTCAGATCGAACAGATGCGGTGAAGTGAAGAGCCCGACGCTTCGCCCGCTCTGCTGCAACAGTGCGGCGGTCATCGCCGCGGTCGAACCTTTGCCATTGGAGCCGACGATGACCACGCCCCCGGCGCCGAACGCGGTAAGATCAATTGCAAGTTCGCGCGCCACTTTTGCGACCCGCTCCAATCCGGGCCCGGCGCCGAATTTTGGGAACGGCGCGCGCCAAGCCCTCATCGCAGCGCCGCCGCGAAGTTCGCCCGCCAGATCGCCTCGATCAGGTCCCAGCGATCATGGTCTTCCAGCGTCGCGATCATCGGATTGGAATTCACTTCAATCACCGCGAGCCCCTCGGCGCCCCTGTCAAAGATATCGACGCCCACCAGCCCCAAGCCGATCGCATCGGCCGCGGCGAGCGCGATCTGCTCAAGATGGGGCGCAGCGCCGTCGCGCAAAGCCGAAGCGCCGCCGCCTGCCGACCGATTGGCGGGCCCTTCCAGCGTTATGCGTGCGCCATCAGGAGGCATGTCTGCCGCGCCCATCAACACGCCGCGTCCATCACGGCCGCGCGGCTTCAACGCTGGCGCGCCATCCTCGCGCGGCAGCGCCGCGACCAGCGCCGCCAACGTGCTGCGACCATCGCCGATCACTCGCGGCTGGTGTTTGCGATATGAAAACAGCGCCCGCCCTTCAAGCACGAACACCCGATATTCCGGGGCGCTGATGAACGGTTGCACAAGGATTGCAAAGTGTTCGCGCGAGACGCGGCGCATGTAGTCCGTAAACGCATCGGCGCTCTCGACGACCTCGGCGTGCAGACCGTTCGACGCCGACACCGGCTTGCAGAACAGCGGATAGGAAGCGCCCGCGGCGTACGCCAACGCATCCTCGGGCTCGCGGCCAGGCGAGCGCATCTCAGCCCAGCGCTTGGTCACGAAAAACATCCGGCCCGGCAGCACGGCGACGTCCGCCTGCCGCAGCACCTCGGCGCAGAAAGCCTTGTCGCGTGCGATCGACGCCGCACGCGCGTCATTCAGCGCATAGGGCGTCCCAGCGCCAGCTGCGAACACCGCTACACGCGCGCCGTCACGGACTTCGAATAAATAGCCATCGTCGCCGTCGAGGGAGCGAAAAGCGTAACCGCACTTGGCGGCGGTGTGCGCGGCGTAGCAGGCCTGGGCGCTCAGCAAGAGATGCTCGCGAACATGGCGCGCGCCCCGCTAGACCCCAAAAGAAGTCGGACGAACCATTGCCGATCAGGTACTCAACACGGTCCCGCGCCGCACCCCGGCATGCCGGAATGGTACCGCCTGTTGGGCTCGAACCAACGACACCCGGCTCCACAAGCCGATGCTCTACCAACTGAGCTAAGGCGGCACACGCCCGGAGGCATACCGAGAGGCGCGCGCCGGCGCAAGCCAGCGCGCCGCTCGGGGCCAGGCGCTTACACCGGCCCCCAACCCTGCTGGTTGATGAAGTTCCGCAGCCGCTCGATGCGACCTTCTGGATCTGGATGCGTCGACAAGAACGCGGGCGGGCGCGAGCCGCCGCCGGATTGCATGGCCTGCCAGAACGGGATCGCCTGCTTGGGATCGTACCCAGCGCTTTGCATGTAACGGATGCCGATAATATCAGCCTCGGCCTCCTGTTCGCGTGAGAACGGCAGGGCGACGCCGACCTGCGCACCGAGTCCCAGCGCGGCCATGGCGATCTGGCTGTTGATCTGTGTGCCCGCCACTTGCAGCGCCGTCTGCGTTGCAACTTCGCGGCTGTAGCGTTCCGCCGCATGCCGCCCGGTCACGTGGCCGACTTCGTGGCCAAGCACCGTCGCCATCCAATCGTCGCGCTCGCTCATCTCATAAAGGCCGCGATAGAAGCCAACCTGCCCGCCCGGGAGAACGAACGCGTTCTTCTGTGGACTATCGAACAGCACGAATTCCCAAGACTGATTGGCGCGCCCCGCCGCCTGCACAATGCGGCGCCCGACCGTCTCCAGCCGGCGCTGCGCGGTTGCGTTATTCCATTGCGGCGTTTGCTGGCGCACCTGCTGCCAGGCGGACAGCGACGCCTGCTGCAGCTGCGCCTCATCGACGATGATGAACTGTCCCCGCCCGGTGACCGGATTTTCGTAGGTGGCGCAGCCCGCGGCCGCCGCCACAGCGCCCGCGGCCAACCCGCGCAACAGGCCGCGCCGGTCCAGCCTGGCCGGGTCAACCAGCTTCGCGCCCTCGTTCGCATGATGATCGCACATGAAAGACCTCCTGGCGCCCGTGCGCTTACCACCATTTTCGTCCGCTGAGCGCCCGAAGCAAGGGTTAGGAGAGCCGGCCCGCGCGGGCGTGGACAGGGCCGGGCCGCCCCGCTATAGACCCTCGCTCCGCGCCGGCCCGCCCCTTTGAGCGGGCGCGGCGATCCGGACGCCTGGGTAGCTCAGTTGGTAGAGCAGCGGATTGAAAATCCGCGTGTCGCTGGTTCGATTCCGGCCCCAGGCACCATTTCTTCAGCCTCATGATTGTCACACTCGTTCGCGACGAAAGCCCCCATGAACATGGATCGGCGGGGTGTCTTGATCGGCTTGGCGGCGCTGGCGGCGAGCCCGGCGCATGCGCAATCGTCTCCGGCGGACATGACCATCGGCGCGGCGCGCGCCCCGCTCCACCTGGTCGAATACGCCTCGGCCACGTGCGGTCACTGCGCGCATTTTCATGAGGCCAACTGGGCCCAGCTGAAATCCGCCTATATCGACACCGGCCGCGTCCGCTTCACGATGCGCGAGATGGCAACGCCGCCGGCGCAAGTTGCATTCGGCATGTTTCAGCTGGCCCGCTGCGGCGGCGCCGGCGCGGACGAATATTTCCGCCGTCTCGGCATTTTGTTTCAGCGCCAGCGCGCCATTCTCGGCGCCGGCTCGATGGCGGGCGTCCGCGATGCGTTAGTAGCGCTCGGCGCCGAATGGGGCCTCTCATCCGAGCAGGTGATGGCGAGCTTGCAGGACGAGGCCGGCTCGGCGCGGCTGCAGCGTTCGATCAACGAGGCGTCCGAGCGGGGCGTCCACAGCACGCCGAGCTTTTTCCTCAACGGCGCTGCGCTCGATGCGAGCTTTCAAACGCCCGCGGGCATGCGCGCCGTCCTCGACGCCGCCCGCTAGTTTCCGCTCCGCGCCGCCGCTTCCACCGCACGCACGCGGCCGATGATCTCGCGCTGCGCGCGGTCGCGGATGTCGCTCGCATACTCGAACTGCCCGAATGGCCCGCGCACCGAGAACGGCACCACGACGCCGCCGCGCGGCGATCGCGGCGCGAGCCGCATGTCGAGCCGCCGGTTCGGCACGTCGATCAGGCCGATGCCGGGGATGCGCAGATCGGCGGTGTTGAAGCTCAGATCATCCGTCGCCAGCACGCCGTTCGAGATTGCAAATGTCGCCGAAAAACCCTGGAAGGGCGTGCGCGCTTCGGGTGCAATCAGCTCGCCGCGCAAGGCGTTGCGGATCGTCGTCGAGACGCCGCCAAGATCGACGCCGTGCAGCGTGCCGGAGACCACTTCGACATGCGTGCGGCCGTCCAGCGCAGCGATGAAATCGCTTTGCGTACGGCCGATTGTGCGCAAGTTGAGGCTGAGTTCGGCGCGGCCCTCTATATTGCTGAAATTCACCGCATCGGTCAGGAAGCGGCGCGCATCGAGGCCGTTGAACGCCAGCTCCTGGACGATGCGTGTTTCTTCTTCGCGCGCATCGATCTCGAACCGGCCGCGGCCCGAACCGCCATAGAGCGTCACATTGTGCAGCGTCGCGGCGAGGTAGCCATTGTTCAAAACCAAGTTCGCATGCGCTGAATCGATCTGCGTGCGCTGCACCAGCACCGCATGCGTCGCAAGCTCGAGGTCGGCGTCAAACGCTTTCAAGCCGGAGAAATCGATCGGCGTTTCGCTCGCCGCCTGGCGCACATCGACGGCGCGCGGCGCTGCGGGCGCCGCCGCTGTCTCCACGCTGAGCGTGCGCTCCGCCGGCGCCTCCGCCGCCGCCGCCACCTCGGCCGCCGGCGCCTGCGCGGGCGCCGTGCCGGTCAGGTACGGGTTCATGTCGAAGTCGAACAATTCGAGCCGGCCGCTGAGATAGGGCCGGTTCTCGCGCTCCGAGAGCACGAAATCGCCGCGGCCGCGCACCAGGTCGAGCACGAAGCCCGCATTGCTGAACGTGTAAGCCCCGCCGCCGATTTGAAGCCGCCCGGAGACAGCGAATTGTTCGAAACCGACCCCGCCTTGAATCGGCGATCCCATCCATGCCGCCAGCTGGCGTAAGCTCGGCCCGCTGGCGCGGACATTGCCGGCAATCTCACCCGAGCCGGCGATGGTCTGGCCCTGGAAATCTGCGTTGAGCAGTTCGGTCTCGACCGCGACGCTGATTGGAGTCAGCTCGCCGCGCATCGCCGCGCCCGGCCGGCCGAGCGTCATGTCGAGCCGGATCGGCTTGTCGGCGTAGCGCAACGCGCCCTGCACGCGCACCGGCTGATCCAGCCCATCCACGGCGGTGCGCAGATCGACGTCGCCGACGACCCAGCCCGCATTGGTGCGGGCGTCGAAGAAGCTCACTTCACCGTTGCTGATGCGCACTTCGCGCAGCCGCGTCCGCGCCACATCGACTGCGGGTTCGGACGGCTGCGGTGCTGGAACGCCTTCTGCACGGCGCGGCTGCAGCGCCCAATTGGGCTTGCCTTGCTGATCCACTTCGAGCGCGATCTGCGGCCGCTGCAGCACCAGGCGCTGCACCACGACGCGACGCTCGAACAGCGGCCGGATCTCGACGCCGATATCGATCTCGTCCGCGGCGATGAAGGCGCCGGCGCGCCCGCCCGGCACGTTGGCCAGCGTCACGTCATGGGCGCGCAGGCCCAGCACCGGCCAATAGCTCACACCGACATCGCCGGCGATCACGGCGTCTCGGCCGGTCCCGGCCTCGATCGCCCGCTCGACCTCGGCGCGCACATCCAGCCGTAGCACCAGCCAAGCCAGCACGCCCGCGCCGATCAGCGCCGCCGCCAACAGACCGCCACCGATCAGCAGCACCCAGCGCAACCACGGTTTCATACCGTAACCCCCTGCCAGTTCCCGCCACCCTAGCCGCTAGCGCCGGGCCCCGGAATAGCTATCTAGGAGCCCATGACCGAACCCGTACCCGTCACCGTGCTCACAGGCTTCCTGGGCGCGGGCAAAACCACGCTGCTCAACCGCATCCTCACCGAACAGCACGGCAAGAAGTACGCCGTCATCGTCAATGAATTTGGCGAGATCGGGATCGACAACGATTTGATCGTCGATGCTGACGAAGAAGTGTTCGAGATGAACAACGGCTGCGTCTGCTGCACCGTGCGCGGCGATCTGATCCGCATCATCGAAGGCTTGATGAAGCGCAAAGGCCGTTTCGACGCCATTCTGGTGGAGACCACCGGCCTCGCGAAACCGGCCCCGGTTGCGCAAACCTTCTTCGTCGACGCCGACGTGCGGGCGAAGACCAAGCTCGATGCGATCGTCACCGTGGTGGACGCCAAGCACGTGCTGCAACAGCTCGAAACGTCCGAAGAAGCCGCCGAGCAGATCGCCTTTGCCGACGTCATCCTGCTGAACAAGACCGACCTGGTCGCCAAGGACGAACTCGTTGCGATCGAGCGCAAGATACGTGAGGTCAATGCCACCGCCCGTCTGCACAAGATGACGCGCGGCGACATTCCGCTCGACGCCATCATGGGGCTTCACGCTTTCGACCTCGACCGGGTCACCGAGATCGATCCGCACTTCCTGCCCGATCACGATTGCGACGATGCCTGCGCACACCATGATCACGATCACGACCATCACGGTCATGATCATCACCACCATGATCACGCGCACGACCACGTCGGCGCCGCCGGCATTTCCAGCGTTGCGCTCTCGACCGAAAAGCCGATCGATCCGCAGAAGCTGCTGCCTTGGCTGAACGAGCTCACGCAAGCGCGCGGGCCGGACATCCTGCGCCTCAAGGGCATCTTTGCGTTCCCCGATGAGCCCAAGCGCTTCGTCGTCCAAGGCGTGCACATGATCGTGGAAGGGGATACTCAGCGCGATTGGCGCGAAGATGAAAAACGCGTTTCGCGCATCGTCTTCATCGGCCGAAATCTCGACCGCGCAGAACTTGAAACCGCCTTCGCGGCGTGCGCAGCGTGACAGCTCAAGTCTACGAAGCCGGCCGGCGCCTCGCGCTTCGCGAACCAGCGACCTCCGTCCATTGGATCGGCGACGAGGCGGCGTTCACGCTGGCCGACGGGCAAGTGCTCGTCGCGCCGCGCGAAGGCGCAACGCGGGGGATGCACGTGCATGACGGCGTGATCCTCTGCGCGGCTTTGCATCCGGACGGCAAACGCTTGGTCACCGGCGGCGATGATGGCCGCCTCAACATCGTCGCGCCCGATGGCGCGGTGTCGACGCTCGGCGAACTGCGCAAATGGATCGACCATGTCGTCGCCAGTCCGGTCACTGGCGTCATCGTCGCCGGCGTCGGCAAGGACGCGATCGTGTTCAAGGCAGATAAGGAAGCGCATCGCTTCACCCACGCCTCGACCGTCGGCGGGCTCGCACTCGACGCCAAAGGCCGACGCCTCGTCGCGACACATTATGGCGGCGCCACCTTGCGCTACGTGCTCACCGCAGATGACAAAGGCACGGCCCTCAACTGGGCCGGCTCGCACCTTGCCTGCACCATCTCGCCGGACGGCGAGTATGTTGTCACCGGCATGCAGGAAAACGCGCTGCACGGCTGGCGCATGCCGGAGAAAACCGATTTGCGCATGGACGGCTATCCGTCGAAGACCAAGACCTTCTCGTGGGACAAACGCGGCCGCTGGCTCGCCACTTCCGGCGCCAACGCGACGATCGTCTGGCCGTTCGCCGGCAAGCTTGGCCCGCAAGGCAAACCGCCGCTGCAGCCGGGCGAGCGTCAAGCGCTCGTCACCGCCGTCGCCTTTCATCCGGCCGATGAAGTGCTGGCGATCGGCTATGCCGACGGCGCCGCGGTCCTTGTCCGCTTCAGCGACAATCTGGGCATGGAATTGGACGAGCCGGGCGAAGGCGCCGTCAGCGCGCTCGCCTGGAGCGCCGACGGCAAGCGCATCGCCATCGGCGACGAAGCCGGGCGCGGCGCTATCGTGGACGTCGGTTAGTTCGGCGGCCGCAGCGTCTGCGCCGTCAGCACTTGATCCATCATTTTCACGACGCTGGCGATCTCATCGACGATGCGGCGCGCGCGCGATGGATCGACCAGCGGTTTGAACATGTCGCCCGGTTCGAACAGATTGCCGCCTTCGACCGCCACCAGAAGATCGCCGCCTTCGAAGGCGCAGCGGATGCGCTTGCCGTGCAGCGCCGTTTCCAATCCGATCAGCCGCTCCATCATTACCGGATGGAGTAAATAGCGCGCCTCGACCTGATCGGTGCCCCAGACCTCGAACGCCTTCTCGAACTCCGACGCGACCAGCCGCACGCGCTCCAGCTTTTTGCCGTCGACATCGCCGCCGCCGAATACGTTGAACACACCCGCGTCACGCCGGACGATAGTGACGCCCAGAAACTCGCGCGGGAAATGCATGCGGATGAGCTGGCCGCGAAACACTGTGGTGTAGCGCGTGCGCCCTTTGCTATCGGTCGAGCGCTGTTCGAGGTGCGCTTCGTAGAGCTGGTACTGCGCGCCCTTGTGGGCGCCGGAGAACAGGTCTTCGAAGCTTGAACGATGATAGCCGGGCACCAGCTTCAACGCCTTCAAGCGGCTGAAGGCAGGCGGATCGAAGGCGGCGATCTGAAACGACGCGCCCATCGCTTGCGCAATCGCGTCGCAATATTCCTGCTTCAGCTTCTTCGCGACGTTCGCCAGCGGCTGGTACGCCCAGATGCCGGCGAACACCGCCGCAATAGCGCCGATCCCAAGTCCAGCGCCCGCGTCCCCCGTAAAGGCAAAGGCGGCGGCAAGAATGGTCACGGTGATCGCGCCACCGATCAAAGCGCGTTGCTTGAATTGCTTCACCGCCGCGACGCGATGCTGCTCGTTCGCGGCGAAGCAAGGCTCGATCCGCTCCTTGTAGAGCCGGCCGAACATCGCATCGTCCAGATGCGCAAGGTCGATCGTCTGCGGCGCTTCGTTCACGTGCGGCCCCCGGCTTCATTAGTTAAGCGGCCAGCCGCCGCATGCCGTCTTCCACAGAGATCACCGGCGCATAGCCAAGTTCTGCGCGCGCTTTCTCATCTTTCAGCACGCTGTCGCGGCTCATGATCATGGCGCCGAAGCGGGTCAGCGGCGGTTCGCCCTTGAGCGCAAACGTCCGCCACGCGCCTTCGCTCACCGCGCCGATCGTATCCGCGAGCCAAGCGGGCACGGACTTTTCCGGCAGCGTCACGCCGCGCGCGGCGGCGATGCCAGCGATCATCTCGCGCATCGGCCGCACGCCGTCATCGAGAATGAAGTACGCCTCGCCGCCGCGGCCTTTGGTCAGCGCGAGTTCGATCGCGTGCACGAGATTGGCGACGTGCGTAGTCGATGTCATCGCCCGCCCGCCATTCACCCAGGCGAACTTGCCGGCGCGCGCCATCGCTTCGATCGTCGGCGCCAAAGTCGTATCGCCCGGTCCCCAGATAAAGCGCGGCCGCAGGATGATCGTCTCGAACCCCGGCGCATTGGCTTCGCGCACCAGCATCTCGGCTTGCGCCTTCGTTGCGGCATAGGGATAGGGCGAGTTTGGCGCGAGGGGATAGGTCTCGTCCACGCCGCGCAAATGCTGGCCGCGCCATAAGACGCTTTCGGTGCTGATATGGATGAAGCGCTTCACGCCCGCCTCGCGCGCCGCCTTCAGCATCCGCGCCGCGCCATCGACGTTAAGCCGCTTCCACGCGTCCGCGGGTCCCCACTGCTCGACGAACGCCGCGCAATGCAACACCGCTTCCGCATCGCCGATGTCGGCGGCTTTCACGTTCTCTAGATCGCACCGCACCGGCGTCGCGCCCCGCGCCGCAATCACCGGATCGGATGCCGGCGAGCGCGACATCGCCCGCACTTCATGCCCGGCCAGACCAAACGCCTCCGTCGCCGCGCCGCCGACGAAGCCGGATGCGCCGGTGACGAAGATGCGCATTATGGCGCGCCTTTGATCTGCTCGAGCGCGTGCTTCAGCTTCGCGGCCGAAGCGCTGGCGTCCTCGCGCCGTTCGCGCAATTCGTCGACAACCTCTTCCGGCGCCTTCTCGACGAAGGACGCATTGTTCAGCTTCGCGTCCATCTTGGCGATCTCGGCTTCGAGCTTGCCGATCTCCTTGGCCAGCCGCGCGGATTCCGCCGGCAGATCGACGACGCCCTGCAGCGGGAGCGCCACCGTCGCGCCGCTCAGCACGAAGGTCACAGAACCCGCAGGCGCTTCGTTGGCGCTGGTCGAATATTCTAGCCGCGCCATGCGATCGATTAGATCTTGGTAGCGTTCGAGGCGGGACTCCGTCGTTTGATCCGCGCCGATCAGCAGTAACGGAATTTTTGCGCCGGCGGGTACGTTGAGTTCAGATCGGGTTGAGCGGGTCTCAGCGATCAGATCAATCATCCACTGGATTTCCGCTTCGGCGTCCGCGTCGATCAGATCGTCGCTCAGCTGCGGCCAACTCTCAACGATCAGCATGCGCTCGCGCTTGTGGCCGTACTCGCCCATGCGGGTCCAGATTTCTTCCGTGATGAAGGGCATGAACGGGTGAAGCAGGATCAGAATTTGATCCAGCACCCACGCCGCTGTGCGCCGCGTCTCCTGCTTGGCCGCTTCATCGGCGCCGTTCAGCAGCGGCTTGATGAATTCGAGATACCAGTCGCAATAGACGTTCCAGACGAACTTGTACGCCGCACCCGCCGCTTCGTTGAAGCGCCGCGCCTCCAGTTCGCGCGTCACTGCCGCCGCTGCCTTCGCGGTTTCGCCGACGATCCATTTATTCACCGTCTGCTGCGGCGAGCGCGGATCGTATTCGTCCCACACCGCGCATTCGTTCATTTGCGCGAAGCGGGCGGCGTTCCAGAGTTTGGTGCCGAAATTGCGATAGCCTTCGATGCGCTGTTCGCTGAGCTTGATGTCGCGCCCTTGCGCCGCCATCGCCGCCAGCGTGAAGCGCAACGCGTCCGCGCCGTATTTGTCGATCAGGTCCAGCGGGTCCAGCGTGTTGCCCTTGGACTTCGACATTTTCTGGCCTTTGGCGTCACGGACCAGGGCGTGAATATAGACCTCGTCAAACGGCACTTCTTTCATGAAGTGCATACCCATCATCATCATCCGCGCGACCCAGAAGAAGATGATGTCGTGCGCGGTGACGAGCGTTGAGGTCGGATAGAATTTCTTAAGTTCTGCGGTTTTGTCCGGCCAGCCCAGAGTCGAGAATGGCCAAAGCGCGGAGGAGAACCAGGTGTCGAGCACGTCTTCGTCCTGGCCCAGCGCGACATCCTTGCCGTAATGCTTGCGCGCAGCAACACGCGCGAGCTCCGCGCTTTCCTCGACGAATACGTGGCCGTCCGGCCCGTACCAAGCCGGGATGCGATGGCCCCACCATAGTTGGCGCGAGACGCACCACGGCTCGATGTTGCGCATCCATTGGTAATACGTCTTCGTCCAAGCTTCCGGCACGAACTTGGTCTTGCCGGTTTCGACCGCCGCGATGGCGTCCTTCGCCAGCTCGCCGGCGTTCACGTACCATTGATCCGTCAGCATCGGCTCGATGACGACGTTCGAGCGATCGCCGAACGGCTGCATGATCTTCTTGTTCTCGACGCGGTCGAGCAGCCCGATCGCTTCGATGTCGGCCACCACCTGCTTGCGCGCTTCGAAGCGATCTAAGCCGCGAT
>Ga0196971_1000486_pt1 | contig 28997 bp, 29 predicted proteins | sample S1v_1013CmetaG_FD_148660 | JGI IMG/M metagenome (GOLD analysis project Ga0196971, IMG submission 148660) | Soil microbial communities from Anza Borrego desert, Southern California, United States - S1+v_10-13C | ecosystem: Environmental > Terrestrial > Soil > Desert | place: USA: California...
TGCTGGCATTGCGAGCGAGAGATGTGCCTGGACACGTCCGACGCACCGTCTATCAGGCCTTATTGCGGCGCATCGTTCTGGCACCGCGTTCCTTCCTGCTGCCCGAAAGGCGAATGGCGACTGTCGTGCCTTTGCACCTGTCCACGGAAAGGCGAAATGAGGTTGGGCGTTCCCGTAAGACGGGATAGGGCCTGGGAAGATGAGGTGCAGCAAGCGTCGTGGGTATGGCTTGGACGGGCTGGAATTTTTTCATGTAGAATCGATTCGCTTCGGCGTGTAGGAGTAACGCCTACAGATTGCAGGGAGACGGCAATCGCCTAGAACATCGAGGCCTTATCCGCAATGCGGCCATGCCGGCGAGAAAACCGGTACGTATGAGCGGGCAAGTTCCTGATATTTCGTACCTACCATCCCCGATTACTATGAAAAGACTATTTGCGTTTCTTGCGCTCGTGGGTATCACCAATGTTGCGGTTGCTGCAGAGATTACCGGCAATGCCAAGGCAGCGGACAACAAGATTGCCATGTGCATCGGGTGCCACGGCATCCCGGGGTACAAGGCGACATTCCCGGAGGTTTACCAGGTACCGATGATCGGTGGTCAATCGGCCAAATATATCGAAAGTGCGCTCAATGCCTACAAGAAGGGCGATCGCAAGAACCCGAGCATGCGCGGCATTGCGGCCGGCCTGTCGGACCAGGATATTGCCGACCTTGCGGCATATTACTCACAGCAAAAGTAAGGGGACGCATGATGAAGAAGATTGTCGCAACCGCCGCCGTCCTGTTCTCCTTTAATGCCTTTGCCGCCGGCGACGTCGCTGCCGGAAAGGCCGCAGCAGAGAAGTACAACTGCGCTTCCTGCCATGGGAAGGACTACAACACGCCGATAGACCCTTCATACCCCAAACTCGCCGGCCAGCATCAGGATTACCTGGCTGCAGCGATGATCGCATACAAGCGGGGAGCCAACGGCGCCAACGGCCGCGGCAACGCGATCATGGGTGCGCAAGTGCAGCCGTTATCGCGTGAGGACATCCAGAATATCGCAGCGTATCTGAACAGTCTGCCGGGTTCGCTCGTATTGAGGAAATGATGCCGCCCGGGGCCATTGCCGAAACTTTTAATCACCACGAAAAAACGCCACGGTTTCCGTGGCGTTTTTTATTGCTTGAGCTTAATACGAGGAAGGTTTTCAGCGACGTTTTACGCACTCGACATAGGCAGCACCGTCCGGAGGCAGGCCGCTACGCTGCGAATTCCAGATCATCTCACCTAGGCACTCCATCACCTGATGATGCGCATCATGCTCGGAGCCGAGGCGCTGTGCGAGGCCAAGAAACGCGGCGCGAATACCCGGCGGTTGATCGATCGAGATCTGCTCCGCAATCGACAGATGCATGGACAAATGCAGGAAGGGATTGCTCTGCCCGCGTTCGACGGAATAGTCCGCCGCAAGTGCTGCTTCCACATCCTTTAGTGCATCCGCGTATTCCTCATGCTGCACGATCCAATCGCGTGCGATCGCTTCCAACGGGGTGAGGATTTCGTTTGCACGTACCTTGCGATAGGTTTCGCAAAAGAAACGGCGCACATCGTGCTGGGATGGAGTAAACATCGGCGTGGGAAAGAGAGATTTGCGAGAAGCAGCCATTGTACCGATACCGGCAGGCGAAATCCGATTCGGCTAACATTGTCGGCCTGTGCCAAAAGCACAATCATCAAAACAACCGTCAAAAAGGGAATCCATCATGTTGAACGAAACCGCACTCAATACCCTTTTTCTGCAGGCGCGTACACAGCAGGGCTGGCACGACCGGCCGGTGTCGGATGCACAGTTGCAGCAAATCTACGACCTGATGAAATGGGGGCCGACCTCGGCCAATTGTTCGCCCGCTCGTATCGTCTTCGTCAAGTCGCCCGAAGCAAAGGAAAAGCTTCTGGCCTGCATGAACTCAGGCAATGTCGAAAAGACGCGCACGGCACCGGTGACGGCGATCATCGGCATGGACATGGAGTTTTACGAGAAGCTGCCGCAGCTGTATCCGCATACCGATGCGCGTTCATGGTTCGCCGGCAACCAGCCGGTGATCGAAGCCACGGCAATGCGCAACTCCTCGCTGCAGGGCGGTTACTTCATCATGGCTGCGCGTGCGGTCGGACTCGATTGCGCGCCGATGTCAGGGTTTGATGCAGACAAGCTCAATGCGGCATTCTTTGCCGGCACGCCGGTCAAGGCTAACTTCGTCTGCAGCATTGGTTATGGCGACAGCAGCAAGGTGCATCCGCGCGGTCCGCGCCTGGCGTTTGATGAAGCATGCAGGATCGCCTGATCGGCCTTGGGCGCGTCACACGCCCTTGTCCGGCAGGGGCGTCTTGTCCTTGTACTCGCACAGGTCGGCGATGATGCAGTTCCAGCATTGCGGCTTGCGCGCGATGCAGGTGTAGCGGCCGTGCAGGATCAGCCAGTGATGCGCATCGTGGCGGAACTCCTGCGGCACAAACTTCAGCAGCTTGCGTTCCACTTCGTCCACGTCCTTGCCCGGCGCGATATTGGTGCGGTTGGAGACGCGGAAAATATGCGTGTCCACGGCCATGGTCGGTTCGCCGAACGCCGTGTTCAGCACCACATTGGCGGTCTTGCGTCCTACCCCCGGTAGCGCCTGCAGTGCCTCACGCGTGCGCGGCACTTCGCCGCCATGCTGCTCGACCAGGATGCGGCAGGTCTCGATCACGTTCTTCGCCTTGGTGCGGTACAGGCCGATGGTGCGGATGTATTCTTCGAGTCCCTCGGTGCCGAGCGCAAGGATAGCCGCCGGCGTATTGGCGACGGAGTAAAGCTTGCGCGTGGCCTTGTTGACCGACACATCGGTCGCCTGTGCAGACAGGATCACCGCAATCAGCAACTCGAAAGGCGTCGTGTATTCCAGTTCCGTCGTCGGATGCGGATTGGCCTGTCGGAAGCGGCGGAAAATCTCGAGGCGTTTTTCCGCGTTCATTCGCGCTCCTTTGCCTGTTCCGCAAGCTTGCTGGTGATGTCGCCGATCTGGCGTTGCACCGAGCGTGAGACGTCATTCAGACCAGTTGCGCCGGCGGCCTTTGCTCCCATCTGCTCCTTTTGCAGTCGCGCGCGCTCCATCGCGGCCTGAATGATCGCTTTCTTGCGCTCCTGCGCCGCCTTTTCTGCCGCCGACAGCGTCGGTTCCGCTTCCACCGCCTTCAGTTTGGCTGCGGCCTTTGCCGCCAGGCGCGCGTCGTTTTCTTCTTTTTCACGCCGCAGGCGGAGTACGCGGAAATTGTGGCGCTCGCGCGCGGCATCGGCCTGTTCCTGCGACCAAGCATCCCAGCCGGTTTTACCGGGCGTAACGTCAACCATCGCGATGCAGTCCACCGGGCAAGGCGCGACACAGAGGTCGCAGCCGGTGCACAGGCCAGGCAACACGGTGTGCATCTGCTTTGCGGCGCCGACGATGGCGTCGACCGGACAAGCCTGGATGCACAGCGTGCAACCGATGCACAGGGTTTCGTCGATGACTGCCACGGGACGCGGGCGCTCGACGCCGTTGATGGGGTTGAGCGGAATGACGGGCTTGCCCAGCAGGCTGGCAATGCGGGCAATGCCTTCCATGCCGCCGGGCGGGCACTGGTTGTAATTGGCGCTGCCATTGGCAACGGCTTCCGCATAGGGGCGGCAGGCCGGATAGCCGCATTTCGTGCATTGCGTCTGCGGCAACAAGTCTTCGATCTGGTCGGCCAGTGATGTTGGAGCGTTGGATGACACGGCGGGTTTTTCGATGCAAAAGCGGAATTATCCGGGGAATTGGCCCGTGCTTCAAATAAAAAAGCCGTTCGCCCGAATGGGGAACGGCTTTGACTCTAACGCGAGATCGCTGGACGATCAGGAGTGCTTCTTGATGAACTCGCCGATCTGCGGGCAGATGTTCTCGCGCCAGCGGCGTCCGGAGAAGATGCCGTAATGGCCGCACTTCGGCGCAGTCAGGTGCTGCTTCTTCGACTTCGGGATGCTGGAGCACAGGTCATGCGCCGCCTCCGTCTGGCCGGTGCCGGAAATGTCATCCAGTTCGCCTTCGATGGTGAACAGCGCGACGTTCTTGATGTCCTGCGGACGGACCAGCTTGCCTTCGACTTCCCAGGTACCCAGCGGCAGGCGGAATTCCTGAAACACTGTCTTGATGGTCTCCAGGTAGTATTCGGCCGGCATGTCGAGCACCGCGTTGTACTCATCATAGAACTTGCGATGCTCTTCGGCCGACTCGTTGTCGCCGGCACGCAGATGCATGTAGAAGTCCCAGTGGCTCTGTGCATGGCGACCCGGATTCATCGCGATGAAGCCAGCGTGCTGCAGGAAGCCCGGATAAACCTTGCGGCCAAAGCCGGGATAGTTCGGCGGAACGCTGTAGATGACGCGGTTCTCGAACCAGGTGTAGGGCTTCTTGATTGCCAGGTCGTTGACGGCTGTTGGCGATTTGCGCGGGTCGATCGGGCCGCCCATCATCGTCATCGTCTTCGGCAGCATTGGGTCATTGTCCGACGCCATCAGCGAAATCGCTGCGAGGACAGGGACCGTCGGCTGGCAAACCGAGATGACATGCAGTTCCGGGCCGAGGCGGCGGATGAAGTCCTGCACGTAGTAAATGTAATCGTGCAGGTGGAATTCGCCTTCCGACATCGGCACCATGCGTGCGTCGGTCCAGTCGGTGATATACACGTCATGGTTGGACAGCAGGGCGCGTACGGTGTCGCGCAACAGGGTCGAATGGTGTCCGGACAGCGGCGCGACGAGCAGCACGGTCGGGTGCTTGACGTCGGCGAGTTGCTTGTCGCTCAGGTCTTTTTTGAAATGGATCAGGCGGCAGAAAGGTTTTTGTACCGCAACTTCTTCAAGTACGCCAACGGACTTGCCATTGACGGGAACAGTCTTGATACCGAACTCGGGCTTTTCATAGTCTTTGCCGAGTCGGTACATCAATTCGTAACCAGCCGCGATGCGTTGCGCGAAAGGTGTATGTGCTAGCGGGGAAACCGGGTTCGTGAACAGCTTGGCAGAAGCTTCCGCCCATTGGATCAGCGGGTTCAGGAAGGTACGGTTCAGCTCGTGAAATTGGTAAAGCATAATGGCCTCTTTCAAGTGGTACCGGTGACGCTAGATTCTGCAGATAAACCCATATTGCTGCAATGCATCATATACAATTTTGCGGAATTTCCCGGAAAAAAATATTTTTACTCTCCGGTGGAACTCCTTCACGGCACAAGACTTGCTGCTGAGAAAATTGCCCTTTTGAAACATAGCACAAGTGGCTGGATTAATTGCGCCTAAGCCATTCAACTTTTTCCAAATATCCTTTGCATATATATGCATTGTGGGCCGAAGGATCAATACCTTGATACTGCTTTCCCTTATTTTGTCCAGCAGGCGCGGACTGGTCTGGGAAACCGGGATGCTCATTCGGGCAGTGTGGTAAATCCACGACTCCATAAAACTGTACTGAACCACGCTCTATGCCACATAGAAAGCACTGCATAAAACGTGCCAGTGCTATTAATCCACTCAAAGCGTGGGGGATTTAGCGCTTCTCATGCTGTATCACCACCAAATGGTTAATAATCTTTTCACTTTGCATATCTTCCGAGCGTGAAGAACGCTCCGGCTTTGTAAAAATTACGCAATGCGGCATCGGTCTGGTGATGGATTAAAACGTACAGCATGGGTGGCGTTGTTGGCGCTGCTCGTACAGGTATTGTTTAATTCCTTCATCCATACCGGTGCATCCCAAGGCACGTTCCGGACTGAGATCTGCACGGCCTTCGACATCAAGACCGTCGAACACAAGCTGCCCGACTCGCCAGACGCCAAACAGGAGCGCGGGCATTGTGCGGTTTGCGATTGCTCCGAAATGGCATGGTGAGAAGCCGCGCAGTTACTGGTTCAATGCAAGCAGGGAACGTGTCGCCTACTCCGGCCTGATCACTGCAGTGGCGATCGCGAAGTTGTCCGGACAATAAGCGTTCGCCACAGGACCGGAGAAGTTTTTTGTTGCGTGAGGCGGAAAAGAGCTGAAGAGCTTTGGAAAGAAAAACGCCCCAAGTTTGGGGCGTTTTGCCAGTTGGTGCAGTAAGTGTGAGAGTCGGCGCAGTTGATGCCGTGGATCGCCTTGGTACTTAGTCGAATACCGGCGATTCCACACCCAGGATCTTGTGCAGCTTCGGAGAGGTGGTGGTGTATTGCATGTGGATCTTCTTCTCCGGGAAGATGTACGGTGCAGCACCAAACGCAGCAAGTGCCGCTTCATGGAATCCGGAGAGGATCAGTTTCTTCTTGCCCGGATAGGTGTTGATGTCGCCCACCGCAAAAATGCCGGGTACGTTGGTTTCGAACTTTTCCGTATCGACTTTCAACTGCTTGCGCTCGATCTCGAGCCCCCAGTCTGCGATCGGGCCGAGTTTCGGCGACAGGCCGAAGAACACCAGCAGGTCGTCCAGCGGCAGGCGGCGCGTCACGCCGTCAGCGCCGGTCACCTTGATTTCGGTAAGCTTGTCATCTTTTGCTTCAAAGCCGGTCACCTGGCCGACCATGAACTGCATCTCGTAGTTTTCGCACAATTCCTTCATCTTCGCGACCGAAGCAGGGGCTGCGCGAAATTCTTCACGGCGATGCAGCAGCACGACGGATTCGGCTTTGCCGACTAAGTCCAGCGTCCAGTCCAGTGCGGAGTCGCCGCCGCCGCAGATGACGAGGTTCTTGCCGTGGAAGCGGGACGGATCCTTGACGCGATAAAACAGTTGCTTGCCTTCGAACTGTTCGATGCCTTCGACTTTCAGCGTGCGTGGCTGGAAGGAACCGACGCCGGCTGCAATAAAGATGGTCTTGGTAATGAAACGGGTGCCGATGGAGGTCTCGACATTGAAGCGGCCGTCTTCCCGCTTTTCGACTACGGTCACTTCTTGGCCAAGGTGGAAGGTCGGATCGAAAGGCTCGATCTGCTTGAGCAGATTGTCGGTGAGCTCTTGGCCTGTACACACCGGCACGGCAGGAATGTCGTAAATCGGCTTGTCGGGGTACAGTTCCACGCATTGTCCACCGACGGACGCCAGCGAATCGATCACATGTGCCTTGATCTCCAGCAGGCCCAGTTCGAACACCTGGAACAGACCTACCGGTCCGGCGCCGACGATCACTGCATCTGTTTCGATCGGTCCCTTGGTCGCATCAGTCGCGGCATTGGGGGCTTGAGAGGAGGCATTCACGTCGTTGCTGGTATCCATGCGACTATCGGGTTCCTGTTGAGTTTCAAGGTCTCCACGAAGGCCGGCCCGCCTGAACAACGGAGGGCGGCCATCCATGGCGTCGTTTCTTGTCTCCCCCTCGGTATTGCTTTTGTGATTATGCGCCGCAAAAGGATTGCGGTTAAGGATTACTTCTCCAGATACTGCAGTTTGTCCTTGACGTCCTTCCACTCGTCGGCTTCAGGCAGCGGGTCCTTCGTCTTGGTGATTGAAGGCCACTTGCGCGCAAGTTCAACGTTCAGCTTGATGAATTGCTGCTGGTCGGCCGGGACATCTTCCTCTGCATAGATTGCGTTGACCGGGCATTCCGCTACGCAGACGGCGCAGTCGATGCATTCATCGGGGTCGATCGCAAGAAAATTCGGGCCTTCCCGAAAACAATCCACCGGGCATACATCTACGCAGTCGGTATAACGGCAGCGGATGCAGGATTCGGTCACAACGTGGGTCATAACAGTCCTATCTAAAATTTTTCTGACACTGGGAAAGCTATTTGAAGCCGAGTTGGAGAAGGGCGCAATCACCGCAACCTGAACAAGCAACCCGCTGCAAAGCCTTGTATTTTAAGGTAATTGATTGTTTCTAACAAACCAAACTTATATAGTTTATGAATAAGCAAATGCGGAGGATTTGGGGCGTGGCGGGCTAATTCGGAGCCGATAAGCCGCGTTTGGCCGATTTTCCAGCATCTTCTTGTCGTTAGTGCAATGACGATTGTCCCTGTCCGGGGAAGGTGAATTCCCGGCGCGCGTTGAAAGCCAGGTAAGGAGCGTATTGTGAGCAGCTCCGCCGCACCGAAGATGAATAATTTGCGGCCGCTGTTTGAAATTAAATCAAGCGGGAACCGGACATTGCGGGGATTTGATTCGGTTAGACTTTGAGGCCTGTAAACAAGGGGGCACCATGGACACTTCCGCAGCGCGTCAAGCCATTTTCAGCCGCATCCGCAAGGCGCAGAACCGGCCCGAGGAGCCGACACCGGCCGAACGGGAGGCTGTTCGCGAGTACATCGAGCGCCATTCCCAAGGTCCGCGTCCGTCCATCGGCAACGATCTCGTCACCCGCTTCAAGGAGCAGGCACTACGCATGTCGGATACCGTCGATGAGGTCGGCACGTTTACTGACATACCTGCTGCGGTCGCACGCTATCTCGATGACATCGGTGTCGCAAGAAACGCGATCGCCTGGAAAACCCTGAGCGACATGCCGTGGGGTGAAGCGGGACTGCAAGTGGAATTCCGTCCTCCACGCAATGAAGACCTCGTCGGCATCACCGGTGCGTTCTGTGCAGTCGCGGAAACCGGCAGCTTGATGCTGCTGTCTGGTCCAGAGACTTATTCTTCGGCCAGCCTGCTTCCCGAAACGCATATCGCCATCGTTGCGACATCGCGCATTGTCGGCGCCATGGAAGATGCTTTTGCACTCGCACGTGTCGAGCATGGGGATATGCCACGCGCAATCAATTTCATTTCCGGGCCGTCGCGCACCGGCGACATCGAGCAGACCATCGTGCTCGGAGCCCATGGACCTTACCGGGTGCATGTGATCCTGGTACGCGACAAATAAGCATCAATCCTGCCCGGCGTTAAAGGACTGGGTAGGCGATAAACGGTGGGCATGTGATGCTCTCCGGTTTTACACCCGGCCGGCATGGCGGAGGTGCTCGGTAAAGGCCATGATCCAATATAAAATGGCCGCCATTCAAAATAGTGGAGATTGCAATTGCGCACGAAACTTATCGTAGGCCTGGGAGGGCTGCTGCCTGCATTGTGTCAGGCGGCTGAGCTGGATGGCAGTGGCCTGGCTGTATGGTGGGGCGTGCCATTTGCGGGCCTGCTATTGTCGATTGCGCTCCTGCCGTTATTGGCGCCGCTGTTCTGGCATCACCATTTCGGGAAGGTCTCACTTGCGTGGGCGCTGGCATTCCTGCTGCCGTGTGCCGCGTTCTTCGGTGTCGGTACTGCCGCTGGGGGAGCGCTGCACGCGTTTGCTGCCGAATATGTTCCGTTCATTATCCTCATTACGTCCTTGTTCGTCGTTGCCGGTGGCATTTGCGTGCGCGGCAACCTGCATGGAACGCCGGCACTGAACACCGGCCTGCTTGCGCTTGGAACAATCCTCGCAAGCATCATGGGGACCACCGGGGCATCAATGCTGATGATCCGCCCGCTAATCCGTGCTAACGATAACCGCAAGCACGCGGTGCATATCATCGTCTTTTTCATCTTCCTGGTGGCGAACGCGGGCGGTTCGCTGACCCCGTTGGGTGACCCGCCGTTATTCCTCGGCTTCCTGAAGGGCGTCGACTTCTTCTGGACAATGAAGAATATTTTCTTTGAGACCCTGTTCCTGTGCGTGGCACTGCTCGTCATTTTCTATTTCCTGGACCGCCACTATTACCAGAATAAGGAAGAGGAATTTGTGCCATCGCTGGATCCGACACCCGATTCCGCAATTCGCTTTGAAGGAAAGGCGAATTTCTTCCTGCTTGCAGCGATTGTCGGCCTCGTGTTGATGAGCGGCATCTGGAAACCAGGAGTGTCGTTTTCGGTATTTGGCGTCGATGTCGAATTGCAGAACCTGGTGCGGGACGTGCTGCTGATCGGCGTGATCTTTGTCTCGCTGTCTATTACGCCAAAGACGGCGCGGCAGGGTAACGAATTTTCCTGGGGGCCGATCCAGGAGGTCGCGAAGCTGTTCGCGGGCATTTTCATCACCATCATTCCCGTCATCGCGATGCTGCGTGCTGGGGAAGCAGGCGCCTTCGCACCCATCGTGCGCGCGGTGACCGACACCACCGGGCAGCCGATTAATGCGATGTATTTCTGGGCAACGGGTATCCTGTCGTCCTTCCTCGATAATGCGCCGACTTATCTTGTATTCTTCAATACGGCCGGCGGCGATCCTGCCGTGCTGATGAGCAAGCTGGCTGGCACGCTCGCGGCGATTTCCTGCGGTGCCGTCTTCATGGGAGCCAACAGCTATATCGGCAATGCGCCAAACCTGATGGTGAAGGCAATTGCCGAGGAGCGTGGGGTCAAGATGCCGTCCTTCTTCGGATACATGGCATGGTCTTGTGCTGTGCTGGTGCCATTGTTTGTGTTGATGACTTTGGTTTTCTTCGTGTGAGAAAGATCATGAAGCCTCGGATACTGATGACACGGGCTGTTTTTCCGGACGTTATTGAACGTCTTGAACAGTATTTCGACGTCGAATCGAATCAGGACGACCACATATTTTCTGTTGATGAACTGACGCAGAAGCTGCAAGGCAAGGATGGTGTCTTTACCACGCCAAGCGAACGCATCAGCGCTCAGGTCATTGCGGCCTGCCCAGGCCTGAAGGCTATCTGTAATATGGCGGTCGGCTACAACAATATCGATCTCGATGCTGCCACACGTGCAGGCATCATGGTCACGAATACGCCGGAAGTGCTGAATGAAACGACCGCGGATTTTGCGTGGGCTCTGCTGCTTGCCGCTGCGCGCCGGGTGACAGAGTCAGAGCATTGGCTGCGTGCCGGCAAATGGCAGAAATGGCGTTACGACAGTTTCCTTGGTGCCGACATCCACGGCTCGACACTTGGCATTATCGGAATGGGGCGTATCGGCCAGGGCATTGCGCGGCGTTCGACCGGATTCAACATGCGGGTGATCTACCATAACCGCTCACGCCTGCCGGTGGAAAAGGAGGCTGCGGCGAACCATGCGCAGTATGTCAGCAAGGAAGAATTGCTCCGTTCTGCGGACCACGTTGTGCTTGCGCTGCCCTACTCGGCAGAGTCGCATCACACCATTGGCGCGGCAGAACTGGCGATGATGAAGACGAGCGCCACGCTGGTCAATATTGCGCGCGGTGGCATCGTTGATGATGCTGCCCTTGTGGCTGCATTGCGTGCCGGGCGCATCGGCGCGGCCGGGCTGGACGTATTCGAGAATGAGCCGGCATTCGACCCGGCATTCCTTGCATTGTCGAACGTCGTGCTGACACCCCATATCGCGAGTGCGTCGGAGTCGACCCGGCGTGCGATGGCCAATTGTGCAGCGGACAACCTGATCGCTGCGTTGACGGGCGATTTGCCTCCGAATATCCTTAATCCCGACGTTCAATCCAGGGAATAAGGTACATGGCCGATATCAGCATCACCCAGACACATACGCTTCCGCACAAGAAAGCTAAAGCTGCCGCGCAGAAGGTCGCCGACCAGATGGCGGAAGAATACGACATGGCCTCGGAATGGCAGGGAGATGTGCTGGTGTTCAAACGCTCCGGCGTGTCCGGCAAACTGGTGGTTTCCGAAGCCCATGCTCAACTGGATATCAGCCTCGGGCTCTTGCTGAAGGCCTTTGCTCCGACCATCGAGGAAAAGGTCACGGCAAAGATGAAGAAGGTTTTTGGCAGCAAGGCCTGATGCGGCTGTGGCGGCTGGCTGAATGGTCTTGCTGCCCTCATGCCTCTACGGCGGCTGGCGCAGATCGCATACGGTTCCTGCCGCGCCGCCTGTCAAACAAATCGGCTGAAGCGTTCAGCCTTTCAGGCCATTGATCAGGTCGATATACTGCTGCATCGCAGCGTCCTTCGACGTACCTTTGAGTGCACCCCATGCGTCGTACTTGGCGCGTCCAACCATATCGGTAAAGCCCGGGCGGCTGCCTTCCACATCGCCGGTGCTCGCCTGCTTGAACAGTGCGTACATCTTCAGCAGGGTCATGTTATCCGGACGTTCCGGCAGGTTTTTGGAATCGGTCACTGCTTGGTCGAACTGGGCTTGCAGGCTCATCGCTTACTCCTGTAGAGAAAAATGGTCACTGTGATAGTGTCAACTGTTGCGCTATCTAAAGGCGCTGGGAGCCGACGAACATAACATAGAAAAAAGTGGCCAGAAAAGAAAAGCTCTAGAGGGGGTGCTCGATGTTGTCTGACGTTGTGCCGGCATTGCGCCGCGAAAAAATGTCTACGGTGGACACCGCATGGTTACGGATGGATTCGGATGCCAATCTGATGATGATCGTCGCTGTGCTGATGTTCGACAGACCGATGGACATGCGACGGTTCAGACACGCAATCCAGACACGGTTGCTTACTTATCAGCGCTTTCGAAGTGCTGTCGTGCAGGACATGACAGGTGGTGCGTGGTGGCAAGAACAGGAGGTTAACCTCGACGAGCATGTGCGCCGTGTCAGCTTGAATCCCGCAACCGTATGCAACAAGGCCGAACTCGAGCAAATGGTCAGTGAGCTGTCGGCAACGCCGCTCGATTTCTCAAGGCCGTTGTGGCAGATGCATCTCGTGGACAATTGCATCGGCGAGGACGGCCAGATCCGGCAGGCGCTTATCGTCCGCATCCACCATTGCATTGCGGATGGCATTGCGCTGGTTGGCGTGCTGCTTTCCATGTTCGATCGCACCGCCGCTGCGGACGAAGGTCCAGCGTCAGAGGATGCGGCGCCGCGCGCGCCGATTACCCTCGATGAAGACAATCCCTGGTTGCAGCTGATGCAGCCAGTCACCAAGAGCACAATCACCGCCATTAACCTGTCTGCGAACATCTGGACCAAGTACCTGTGGATGGTCGCGGATTCGAACAGGCTCGTTGGGCGTGTGGCGCGCATGGGTGACATGGCGGGCAGGTTCACGCTGGATGCCATCAAGCTCGCGACTATGCAGGAAGACTCTCGCACGCGACTTAAAGGCAAACCCAATGGTGCCAAGCACGTAGCATGGAGTGAGCCGCTGCCGCTCGACGAGATCAAGATCATCGGCAAGGAGCTTGGCGGCTCCGTGAACGATGTGCTGATGGCGAGTGTTGCCGGGGCGATTGGTGCTTATCTGCGCGCCAAGGGAGATGCGGTGCCACTCAACAGCGATCTGCGCGTGATGGTACCGGTTAACCTGCGCAAAGCGGGGGAAGAGAAAAAACTCGGGAATGCCTTTGGCCTTGTGCCGCTCGTCCTGCCGATCGGCATCGAAGATCCGCTCAAGCGGCTCAATGAGGTGAAGCGCCGCATGGATGAGTTGAAAGGCAGTTATCAGGCTATCGTGGCAATGACCTTGCTTGGCGTGTTGGGAGCAACGCCGAAACAGCTGCAGAACGAAGTCCAGAATTTCTTTACGAAGAAGGCAACTGCGGTAATGAGTAATGTGCCGGGACCCCAGTCACCGCTATATCTTGCCGGCAGCCAGCTCGACCAGATCATGTTCTGGGTGCCTCAGTCGGGTGACATCGGGGTAGGGGTGTCGATACTGAGCTATAACGGGAGCGTGCAGTTTGGCCTGGTTACCGACAGCGCGGTTGCATCTGATCCGCAGGAGATCATCAATCGTTTCGCACCGGAGTTCGAGAAGCTGGTGCTGCTAGCCTTGATGTCTGCGTGACGGAGCTTACCGTTTCTCGAGTCGCTTTAGTCTTCAACGTCTTCGTCATCGCCTAACACGGCGTCGCCGACACTGACGGCACCCTTGGCGACCGTTGTCGCAGCCCCAACGGCAGCGGAACCGGCAGTGATTCCGACACTGACAGCCGTGCTGGCGACTGTCACTGCAGTCGATGCGACTGTAACGGCGACACATCCGCTGAGGGACATCAATGCTGCGACGCAGGCGCAACCAAGAAGAACTCTCTTCAAATCCATAGATCCTGAACCCGGCGTGCCGGTCGCTGTTCGAGCGGCACATGTGAATAGCGTGAATATCCTGTGCCCGGTTGCGCAAGGCGGCACGCGCAACCGGCAAGGCGATCAGGCAAGACCTGTCGGTCTGCCCAAGCGCCGCTTTCTGGCTTGCTTATGGGAAAGAGAGTTTAAACGCCCAAAAGTTCCACTTCGAAAATCAGGGTGGCGTTCGGCGGAATGACGCCGCCGGCACCGCGCGCGCCGTAACCGAGGGATGAGGGAATGATGAGCTTGCGAACACCGCCAACTTTCATCCCTTGCACGCCTTCGTCCCAGCCCTTGATGACATGGCCGGCGCCGAGCGGGAAATCGAACGGATCATTGCGGTCTTTGCTCGAATCGAACTTGCGGCCAGCGCTGCCGTCGGGATTCTGCAGCCAGCCGGTATAGTGCACCGTTACATGCTGGCCGGCTTTGGCTTCGTCGCCGGAGCCGACAGTAATATCTTCGTATTGGAGGCCGGAGGCCGTCATGATGGTGGACATATTTTTCCTTTGTTGTTGGATGAGCGATGGGCGATTGTAGCAGTTGATGCGGCGGCATCTGCGCACAAGTCTACTGTTATGCGACGTTTGCCGGCATAAGGTGGTTGAGAGTCATGATATTGTCTTGCCGCAATCGGTGAGACGGCCTGCCGATTCAATACGGTAATAAAAGGAAATGCCGCTTTTATAGAAGGGAATGCTGCTTGATGAAGCAGGTATTGATTGCATTTGGGCGTGCAGTGCTATCGCAATTGCACTTTAAGATGCTGTTGCTGACGATACTGCCGTTTGTCGTGTCAGTTGCGATCTGGGGCGTGCTGCTTTGGGTGGGATTGCAGCCGACGGTGGATTGGCTGCATGCGTATTTTGCGGCCAACGATGGCTTCAGGACCGCCGGCGAGATCCTTGGCTGGTTCGGCATGGGGGCGCTCAACACGGTGGTAGTGCCGCTCATCGCGATGTGGGTGCTGCTCCCTTTGATGATCCTGACTGCACTGGTATTCGTCGGCACGCTTGCGATGCCGGTCATCGTGCGTCATGTCGGTCGGCGCAACTACGCCGAACTGGAACTCAGGAGGGGAGGCAGCCTGGCAGGAAGTCTGTGGGTCGCGACTTACTCCTTCGTTGTTTTCGTCGTGCTCTGGCTGCTGACACTGCCGTTGTCATTGATCCCGCCGCTGACGTTTGCGGTGCAGCCGCTGCTCTGGGGATGGCTGACCTATCAGGTGATGTCCTATGATGCACTGGCCGACCACGCAAGCGCCGAAGAGTACAGGGATATCGTCCGCCTGCATCGCTGGCCATTGCTGACCATCGGTGCCATCGCTGGCGCCATGGGCGCGGCGCCCACATTGCTCTGGTTGGGCGGCGCGTTATCCGTGATTTTCTTTCCGGTGCTGGCAGCAGGGGCCATCTGGTTGTACGTGCTGGTCTTCGTTTTCTCTGGCCTGTGGTTCCAACATTACTGTCTGGAAGCCCTGGCGCAATACCGGGCAGGGAGGCACTTTACGCCCACGATAAAAGACATCAATTGATGGCGCAATGTTTGCCATGGGCTAGGGCATAATGAGCTTTTCTTCTTTCCATTCTTCCCATGGCGATCGGACTCATCATCATCGGCGACGAAATCCTCTCCGGAAAACGGGCCGACAAGCACTTCCCAAAAGTCGTTGAGCTGCTGACTGCGCGCGGACTGCAGCTTGCCTGGGCCGAGTACATCGGTGACGACCGTGAACGCATTACCGGGGTGCTCAAACGCACGCTGGCGAGCGACGACATCGTGTTTTCCTGCGGGGGTATCGGCGCAACGCCCGATGACCATACGCGCCAGTGTGCCGCTGCCGCCCTGGGTGTGCCGCTGGTGTTGCACCCGGAAGCGAAGGCGAAGATCGATGAGCGTATCGCTGACATGGCGCGTGAGGAGCGGCGGCAGCCTATTCTTGACGGGCCAGAGTATGTGCAGCGCCTGAAGATGGGAGAGTTCCCGCAGGGCGCTTCCATCGTCCCGAATCCGTATAACAAGATCCCGGGCTTCTCGGTGTCGCATGGGACGCACGGGGCGCACGGGGCGCATTATTTCGTGCCCGGTTTTCCTGTAATGGCATGGCCGATGATCGAGTGGGTGCTCGATACCCATTATTCGCATTTGTTCCGCAACAAACCGCGAATGGAGAAGGCAGTGCTCGTGTTCGGAATGATGGAGTCGACCCTGACACCGTTGATGGAGCAGATCGAAACCGAGTTTCCCTTGGTGAAGGTGTTCAGCCTGCCTTGCGTTGGTGATGCCACGACCCGTCGGCATATCGAGCTGGGCGTCAAGGGCGATCCCGAACAGGTTACTGCGGCATTCGACAAAATGCTGGCTGGATTGAAGGGTTTTAACGCCGAATACCAGGCGGCTTGACTTTCCCTCAGTGATTCGCGGGGAAGGTCACGACATGATCGGCCCCGAGCCGGATGCCGATTTTCTCGCCAATGGCATGGTCGTGATGCGACGGGACGAGGGCAAGCAGTTTTTGCCCGCTTGGCAGCTTCAGCGTGTACAGGAACTCCGCGCCGCGGAATGCCTTGCGCACGACTTCGGCCTGCAGCGCGCTGGAATCGTCGTGAATGACATCGTCCGCGCGCAACAGCACATCGACGGTACGTACGTCTTTTTGCCCGGTAGCGCATACATCTACGCCTTGCCATAGAGGCAATGTGCCGAGTTCGATCTTCACCTGCTGTGTTGGCAGATCTATGGTTCCCGGTGTGAACACGCCTTGGCCAATGAAGTCGGCGACGAAGCGGTTGGTCGGCCGATGGTACAGGTTGTAGGCACTGTCCCATTGTACGATCTCGCCGTTCTGCATCACGCCGATGTGGTCCGCAATCGCAAAAGCCTCGTGCTGGTCGTGTGTTACCAGTACTGCGGTCGTGCCCAGTTCCTTGAGGATGTCGCGTACTTCCAGTGCAAGACGCTCGCGCAGGTCAACGTCGAGGTTGGAAAACGGTTCATCGAGGAGCAACAGATCGGGGCGAGGCGCAAGGGCGCGTGCCAGCGCAACCCGTTGCTGCTGGCCGCCCGACAGCTCATGCGGATACTGTCTCGCATGCGAAGCAAGGCCGACCAGCGATAGCAGCTTATCGATGCGTGCCTTACGCTCTGTCATGGTCAGCTTGCGCAAGCCGAAGCCAATGTTGTCCCACACGGATAAATGCGGAAACAATGCATAGTCCTGGAACACCACGCCGACCTGGCGCGTTTCCGGAGCAGCGGTGAAGCCGGGGCGGCTCAGTTCCCGGCCTCCGAGGGTGATGCGCCCGCCCTGAATCGATTCAAATCCTGCAATTGCCCGCAGTACCGTTGTTTTCCCGCAGCCGGATGGTCCGAGCAGGCAACCGATCTCGCCGCGCGGCAGCGAGAACGACAAGCCATGTACGATCTCGTGGATGATGCGGCCATGGGGATACCCGACACGAATGGACTCAACAGCAAGATGGCCATGAGGGGGGAGTGGGGCGTTCATAAGACGAATAATTGCATTGGCGTAATTCGATATTGATTATAATTCTCATTTAAAGAAACCGTACACGGATTAGTGGGATTTCATGCGTAAATTTGTCCCCGCATTGCGCCACGCGTCGAATGGTGGCGTCCATCCCTTGTTGCTCGCGTCACTTGTCGTTGCGGTGCTGGTTGGAATCCCCATCCTCGGTGTGCTTTCCAATCTTGTAACCGGGGCGAACGGGGACGGGGAAACAGTCACCACCTTTGCCCACTTGTGGTCCACCGTCCTGCCGGAATACATCTTCAACAGCCTGTATATTGCCGTGATCGTCGCCGTTCTCGCGGGGGCGGGAGGCGTCGGATGCGCGTGGCTAGTCGCCGTGTTCGAATTCCCCGGCAAGCGCTTCTTCGAGTGGGCGCTGGTCTTGCCGCTTGCCATGCCGGCATATGTGGTCGCATATGCTTATACCGACTTTCTGCAATTTTCCGGGCCGGTGCAGACAGCGCTGCGTGAGGCGTTCGGCTGGCAGGCTGGCGACTACTGGTTCCCGCAAATTCGATCGTTTGGAGGCGCCGGCATCCTGTTCGCCATGGTGCTCTATCCGTATGTTTATTTACTAGTGCGCAATGCCTTCCTGGAACGCAGCCCGCGCATGTGGGACGCGGCGCGCACGCTTGGAATGGGCCCCTGGCGTGCTTTCTTCAAGGTGAGCCTGCCGTTGGCTCGCCCGGCCGCCGTGGCGGGTATTGCGCTGGCACTAATGGAAACGCTGGCCGACTATGGCGCCGTCGCCTACTTCGGCGTGCCAACGCTGACGACTGGAATTTATAAGTCCTGGTACACGTTCTCCGACCGTACCGCTGCTGCCCAGATTGCCGCGGTTTTGCTGATCACCGTCATATTGCTGATGGTCCTCGAGCAAAGAAGCCGGGGGCGTGCGCGCTATTACGCGGTTGGTAGCCGCAACAAGCTGCAGCAGCCGGCAAAGCTGCAGGGCGTGCATGCCTGGGGCGCTTCCCTGTTCTGCCTTGTGCCCGTCCTGCTGGGCTTCGTGATTCCAGTCGTGATACTCCTGCGCCTGATGTTGCGCGAGGAAGCGGTGGAGTTTGGCGTCCGGTATCTTGACTGGTTCCGGAACAGTGTCGTCCTTGCCGGCGTCACCGCATTGATCGCCGTCGCGATCTGCGTACTGCTCGCCTATGCGGCGCGCGTTACCAGGAGCCCGCTTCAGGCGGCATGCAACCGGATTGTCAGTATGGGATACGCAGTCCCGGGCGCCGTCATTGCCGTCGGCATTCTTATTCCCCTTTCCCGGCTCGATGCATGGGGCTCGGACCATGGCCTGCGCCTGGCCCTGACCGGCAGCGTGATTGCGCTGGTTTATGCCTATCTTGTGCGGTTTCTTGCGGTCTCCTACCAGAGCGTGCAGTCGGGCCTGGTCAAGATCACGCCGAGCATGGACGCGAGTGCGCGCATTCTTGGTTTGGGACTTGGGGCAATGTTATGGCGCGTGCATGCGCCGCTGCTCTGGCGCAGTGTGCTGACGGCCGGGCTGCTGGTATTCGTCGACGTGGTGAAGGAATTGCCGGCAACCCTGACGGTACGGCCATTCAACTTCGACACGCTTGCGGTAATTACCCACCAGCTTGCTGCCGACGAGCGGCTGGGCGAGGCGGCCTTGCCGGCATTTACCATTGTGATGATTGCCTTTGTCCCGGTAATCGTCCTGGCACGCGCCATCGCGAAGGGAAGCAAGTAGGAGAGCGACGAATAAGCCCGAATAACTGGCAAATCGCAGCGTAAACAAAAAATGCCCCGGAAAACCGGGGCATTCAAGCGTTACCTTGTAGAAAGCCTAAACGACTTCTAGCGCGGGTACCGGAGGAAACGCCAGAGCTTGCGTACCCACTGCGGGACACGCCTCCGCGTTTCGATTATTTCTTGGCAGCGCGTGCGCTTGCCTTGGTGGCCGGTTGGGTGAACTGGCTGACGGCGGTATTCAGGTTCGCTTCCAGTGCCTCAACTGCCTGCTTGGTGGTCTTGGTCAGTTGTTCGTAGCTGGCGTTGGCATTGCCGATTGCCGACTTCATCATGGCAACTGCATTTTCGGAGCCGGCCGGAGCATTCTTGGAGACTTCTTCGACCAGTTCGAGCACTTTGCGGCTGGTTTCCGCGAGCTGGGTTTCGGCTGCCTTGCTGAACTCGGCTTGCACGCCGGAAGCAATGGTTGCCAGGTGACGACCATAGGAGAGGGCCTTCTCGGCATTCGGCTGAACGTGTGCAGCGGCCAGGGCGAGCCATTCCTGTGCATCTTTGGCAGCAAGAAACTGCTTTGCGGCGGACGTGGACTCGTCCAGCGATGTCTTGGCAACGTTGAGGTTGAGGTCGATCATTTTCTCGACGCTTTCGAAGGCCTTGTTGGACAAGGTGGTCATCAGCGCGAGCTGGGATTCGATGTTGGCCTTGGATGCTGCGGAAAGTTGTTCTGGAATCGTAAACATGCTTGTCTCCTGTGGCGGAAGGATGGTCGGAATGATGCGTAAAGCCGGTCGCTTTTGTGCGACGCAACAGAGCGGTATTTTAAGGGGGAATTATGTTGTGTCAACAATATTTGTTGCGGAGCATCAAAAAACCATACCTAGATCAAATAATTGCTTAGTTTGTAATCAAGGACAGGGCCTGCGGACAAAAGTGAAAAGGGCTGGCGTGCTACACTCGGGCATTGCCTTTTACGTAAACGTCAATCATCAAAAGTCCCCTTGAAAGCCTTCTATAGCGATCATTTCGTATTGCCGCTTCCGCAAGGCCATCGCTTCCCGATGCAGAAATACAGGCTCGTGCGAGAGGGGGTAGTCAAGGCAGTTCCTGGCATTGAGTTCTGCGAAGCTCCTTTTACAACCGACGGCGTGCTCGCACTTGCGCATCATCCGGAATACATCGAGCGCGTATCGACCGGAACACTCTCTCCCGAGGAGCAGAAGGCAATCGGTTTTCCCTGGTCTAAGCAGATGGTCGAGCGATCACGGCGCTCTGCCGGCGCGACGATTTCCGCCTGCCGGGCAGCATTTGAAGACGGTGTCGCGGCCAATCTGGCCGGTGGCACGCATCATGCCCATGCAGACCGGGGCGAGGGCTTTTGCGTATTCAATGATGCGGCAATTGCCGCACGCCTGATGCAGGCGGAGCGTCGTGCACGGCGCGTCGCGATTGTGGACCTGGATGTCCATCAAGGTAATGGCACAGCATCGATACTCGCGCGTGACGAGTCCGTCTTCACGCTGTCATTGCATGCGATGAATAACTATCCCTTCATAAAGGAGAGCAGCGACCTGGATGTCGCGCTTGCCGACGGGACCAGGGACGACGAATACCTCGATGCATTGCAGAGCGCGCTTGCAGAAATGTTCAGCAGGTTTTCGCCCGAACTGCTTATTTATCTCGCGGGTGCAGATCCGCATGAAGGGGATCGCCTCGGGCGGCTGAAGCTGACGATGGCGGGGCTCGCCGAGCGAGATAATATGGTGCTCGAGCACGCGCGAGCGAGAGGGCTTCCGGTCGGGGTCGCCATGGCTGGCGGATACGGCAAGAATATACAAGACACCGTCGCCGTTCATGTGCAGACTATCGCGATTGCCTCCACCTATGCGCGCCGCGCGCCACTCCGTTCAATCGCATGAAGCCCCTTGCAGTATCCATCAACGGCAAACCACAAAGCTTGTGGGTCTCTGCCATGCCATTCTTCTTCGTTATTCTGTGGAGTACAGGGTTCATCGTCGCGAAATTCGGCTTGCCCTACGCCGATCCACTCACTTTCCTGTTGCTGCGCTTCGTCGGCGTGCTTGTGGCGTTGCTGCCGCTGGTCCTCTTGATGCGCGCGCCTTGGCCGGTCGGATATATCTGGCATATCGCTGTCGCGGGCATACTGGTGCAGGCCGGCTACCTGAGCGGCGTCTGGTGTGCGATCAAAATCGGCATGCCGGCAGGGCTGGCAGCGCTGATAGTTGGACTCCAGCCTATCCTGACGGCTTTTGCCGCGCCGCTGATCGGCGAGTCAGTGCGCCGGCGGCAATGGGTTGGACTGGTGTTTGGTTTATGTGGTGTTGCCCTCGTAGTGGCAAACAAGATTTCACTGAGCGGCTTATCATGGCACAGCGTCGCGCTCTGCATCTTTGCGCTATTCTCCATTACCATCGGCACGCTGTACCAGAAGCGCTATTGTCCTGCCTTCGACTTGCGCACGGGGACGATCATCCAGTTTGCAGCATCATTTGTCGTGGTGCTGCCGTTCGCGATGTACTTCGAAAACCTGACGCCGGCCTTGGACAGCGTGCAATGGACGGCGAATTTCATCGGCGCGCTGCTGTGGGCGGTGCTGGCATTGTCGATCGGTGCAATCTTCCTGCTGTTTGCGCTGATTCGCAAGAGCGCCGCAACGCAGGTCGCCAGTTTGCTTTATCTGACTCCGCCGACGACTGCGGTCATGGCATGGGTTATGTTTGGGGAGGCGTTCAGCATCATCGGCATGGCTGGCATGATGCTGGCCGTTATTGGTGTAGCACTTGTAGTGAGAAAGTGATTCATGCGAGCGCAAGCAAATAAACGAAGCGATTACAAGCATTTCCATACGATCACCACGCGATGGATGGATAACGATGTATATGGGCACGTGAACAATGTGGTCTATTACAGTTGGTTCGATACCGTGGTGAACGAATTCCTGGTCGCAAATGGCGTTCTCGACATCGAACATAGTCCGGTGATCGGACTGGTGATTGAGACGCAATGCAATTACTTTGCTTCCGTCGCATTTCCGGAGAAGGTGACGGCGGGGCTGCGCGTGGCGAGATTAGGTAATTCAAGCGTCCGTTATGAAGTCGGGATCTTTCGCGAAGATGAAGAGAGTGCCTCCGCGCAGGGGCACTTCGTACACGTCTACGTCGACCGCGAATCGCGCAGGCCGAGCGCAATCCCCGAAGACATGCGTGCTGTTCTGCAAACTATAGAAATGAAATAACCATGATCGAGACACAAGAGCAGAAAATCGTCGATGCGGCGATCACTTCGCGCCGTTCGATCCGCGCTTTCCTGCCGAACCCGGTTGCGCGCGAAGACATTGAGGCCATTCTGGAGGTCGCTTCACGCGCACCGTCCGGCACGAATACGCAGCCCTGGAAAGTCTATGTGTTGACAGGCGCGACAAAAGAAAGGCTGTCGGCAGAAGTGCTGCGGGCGCATAACGATCCCGAGATCGGGAAGCAGCATGCCGAGGAATACCATTATTATCCGGTTGAATGGGTAGCGCCTTATATTGACCGGCGCCGCAAGGTTGGATGGGACCTGTATGCCTTGCTCGGCCTCACGCGTGACAACAAGGCAGGTATGCATGCTCAGCACGGACGCAACTACCGGTTCTTCGATGCGCCGGTGGGCATGATTTTTACGATCGATCGCATCATGCAGCAAGGCTCGTGGCTGGACTACGGCATGTTCCTGCAGAACATCATGATTGCCGCTCGTGGGCGTGGTCTGGACACCTGTCCCCAAGCAGCATTTACGCAGTACCACAAGATCATCAGCGAAGTGCTGCAATTGCCAAAGAACGAAATGGTGGTATGCGGTATGTCGCTCGGCTTTGCTGACCCAGGCAAAGTTGAAAACACGCTCGTCACCGAGCGTGAGCCGATCTCGGCATTCGCGACGTTTCTCGACTAAGCTGAAGTCCAGCGCTTGTCGCTTCTTCACTTCTTCAATCCGGCGTGCTGTTGCACGCCGGTTCCTCATTCGTTTCAAGGATTTACTATGACCACTCATCGGATCGCCGTGATCGCCGGCGATGGCATCGGCAAGGAAGTCGTGCCGGAAGGATTGCGAGTACTGGACGCTGCAGCGAGCAAGTTCGGTATCGACTTGAAATGGGACCATTTCGATTTCGCATCGTGCGACTACTATGCCAAGCATGGGCAAATGATGCCGGACGATTGGAAGGAAAGGATCGGCGGGCATGATGCGATCTTCTTCGGTGCGGTCGGTTGGCCCGACACCGTCCCCGATCACATTTCCCTGTGGGGCTCGCTACTGAAGTTCCGACGCGAGTTCGACCAGTATGTGAACCTACGGCCCTGCCGATTGATGCCGGGCGTGCCGTCGCCGCTCGCAAACCGCAAGCCGGGAGATATCGACTTTTACGTGGTGCGCGAAAACACAGAGGGTGAATACTCATCCGTTGGCGGCAAGATGTATGAAGGCACGGAGCGGGAAGTCGTATTCCAGGAAAGCGTCTTTTCACGCAAAGGTGTCGACCGAATCCTGAAGTTCGCTTTCGAGCTGGCGCAACGCCGCCCGAAAAAGCACCTGACTTCGGCAACCAAGTCGAACGGCATTTCGATCACGATGCCGTACTGGGATGAGCGCGTGGAAAACATGGCAAGGTCCTATCCGGACGTGAGGTGGGACAAATACCACATTGATATCCTGACGGCGCATTTCGTTCGCAATCCGGATCGTTTCGATGTGGTTGTTGCATCCAATCTTTTCGGCGACATCCTGTCCGATCTTGGCCCTGCCTGCACCGGCACCATTGCCATTGCGCCTTCAGCCAATATTAATCCGGAACGTTTGTATCCCTCACTGTTCGAGCCGGTTCACGGCTCGGCCCCCGACATCGCAGGCAAGGGCATCGCCAATCCGATCGGCCAGATCTGGTGCGGCGCGATGATGCTCGAACATCTCGGTCATGCAGAGGCTGGCGCTGCGGTGCTGCACGCTATTGAAAAGGTGCTCGGAGCAGGACCCAAGCATGCGCCGCTCACCGCCGACATGGGCGGAACCGCAGGCACGGCCGATCTAGGTCAGGCAATTGCCGAAGCGCTCTGATCCCTGCCTGTGTAATGACTCGCCCTTGACGTCTATCTTTCCTTGCCCGATGGATAGACATTTGCGAACCATCAATTATTCGTAAGAAAATTGTTTAATTGCCTGCGCTAACTGCTTAATTCGCTTGCTGAATTTCACTATTTTGCTAGACTGCAAGATATAATGACGGCCTGCAAGAATTAGGGGGGAGTGCAGATGTTAAAGTCCGCGCTAGGGATCATCGTTTCGTTGTTCGCACTGACTATCGGCACTCCCGCGGCGCAGGTGCATGCAGCAACACCTGCCAAAGCATCCGCAAAGAAGCAAAGCGTCAAGAAGCCGGCCGCAAAACGCAAGGTTGAAGCGTCGACCCGCGCCAGCAAGTCCACACTGAAAACGTCTGTTGCAAGCCGCAGCAAATTCGTAAAGAAAGTTGCAGTCCGCAGCAAGCGCCAATCCTCCTACCAGCACGTCGCATTTGCGCCATCCACTCCCGTCGTGCCGGCACCGATGACCGCGGGAGATCTCGCTGGCCTGCATATGACGCGCGATCCGCTGGCATTGAAGTCGAATGCCGCGCTCGTTATTGACCAGAACACTGCTCAGGTATTGTTCGAAAAGAATTCCAATGTCGCTCTGCCGATTGCATCGCTGACCAAGCTGATGACGGCGTTGGTTGTTATCGAAGCACGCCAGAATATGGACGAAGTGCTTGAGGTGACTGCAGATGACATCGATCGCGAGCGGAACAGCAGCTCACGTCTGCGGGTCGGAGCGCTGATGACGCGCGCCGATATGCTGCATATCGCGCTGATGAGCTCGGAGAACCGTGCTGCATCCGCCCTCGGCAGGCACTATCCTGGTGGCTTGTCTGCATTTGTCGCGGCCATGAATGCGAAAGCGAAAATGCTCGGCATGAAGGACACGTATTTCGTAGATTCCACGGGCCTGTCCAGTCGCAATGTCGCAAGTGCACGCGACTTGGCCAAGCTTGTCGTAGCTGCATATCAGCATCCGATCATCCGCGATTTTTCGACGGATCCCGGCTATGCGGTAAGCACTGGCCGCTATCAGTTGAACTACATGAATTCCAACAGGCTAGTGAAGAATCCCAGCTGGGACATCGGCCTGCAAAAGACTGGGTATATTACCGAGGCAGGACGCTGCCTTGTCATGCAGGCACGCATCGATGGCCGTCCGGTTGTGATGGTGTTTCTTGATTCCAAAGGCAAGGACTCCCGTCTTGCCGATGCGGGCCGTATTCGCAAATGGCTTGAGCTCTCCAGACCGCAGGCGCTGACACAAACCGTTTCGCACCAAGGTTAAACGATTCGCGCATTGCATTGGATGCGTGGATAATTTTCCATTGTTCATGTTGCCGCAGTAACCGTTGTATTCTCTCCAGATCGTGTATAGCTACGCGTTCTCGCTTAGCCGTTGTCGGATTTCTATGTTACATTGAACCTTCTACTGCTTACTTGTTGTCTTGCGAGATGGCATATCGACATGCAGCATTCAAATGATCGCAGTGCGGCGATTGTCACTGGCAGACGTGGAGTGGAAGTATTTCTGACATTATTCGATTGGCGGCCTTGAAGACCAGATTGGGCGCAGTGTGATCCACATTGCACAGGTTCTTGAAGGCCGCTTTTCATTTGATGAGCGTTCGATAATCAGTGTTTTCGCCTAAAGTCCTTCTTGTTAACGACGACGCAGCAAGCCTGCTGGCCCTGGCCAGCCTGCTGCCGGAGCGGAACGGCTATGAAGTGATTACGGCGCGCTCCGGTGAAGAGGCCTTGCGACAGGTGCTCATGCACGACTTCGCCGTCATTCTGCTGGATGTCAGCATGCCCGGAATGGATGGATTCGAGACTGCAGAAGCGATTCATTCCCATCCGCGTTCCGCGTCTGTTCCGATCATCTTTGTCACCGCGCACTATGCGGATGAAATGCACCGCCTCAAAGGCTACCAGAGAGGGGCGGTTGATTATCTTTTTACTCCAATCATCCCGCAGATATTGCAGACGAAAGTCGCCGTGTTTGTTGAGCTGGCGAAGAAGAACTTGCAGCTCCAGCACCAGAAGCGGGAGCTGGAACAGCTCAATAGCGATCTGCAGGCGCAGCGCAAGCAGGATCTTGCGCATATCAATGAGCGCGAACAGGCCGAGGCTGCGCTGCGGCAATCGCAGGAAGAACTGCGTGAACTGGCCAGTTACCAGGAACGGATCAAGGAAGACGAGCGCAAGCGGATCGCGCGTGAAATCCACGACGAACTCGGCCAGAACCTGCTCGCCTTGCGAATCGATATCGCCATGCTTCATGCGCGAACAGGTGCTAGACATCCCAAGCTGAACAAGAAGGTGCATGCGGTGCTGGACCACATCGACAGCACCATGAAAGCGATGCGGGCAATCATCAACAATTTACGTCCGACTGTTCTCGACCTTGGACTGAATGCCGCAATCGAGTGGCAGGTGAAGGAGTTTCAGCGCCGGACCAGCATTGCATGCGACCTCGACATGCCGGACCGGGAACTTGCGATGGACGATGGTCGTGCCACGGCATTGTTTCGCATCCTGCAGGAGTCGCTGAACAATGTGTTCAGGCATGCGCGCGCCACCAAGGCGAAAATCGAACTCTACGACAAGGACGACCGCCTTTTCATGCGGGTTGCCGACAATGGCATCGGCATTTTTCCCGGATGCCGCAGGAAGGCCAATTCCTTCGGGCTGGTCGGGATCAAGGAACGTATCAGCACGCTGGGTGGTGAAATGGTCATCGAGACATCGCCGGACACAGGAACAACGCTCACGGTATCAATCCCCCTCAATTTCACGCTGACCGCCGCAAACACCGAACGGGAAGCTGTTTCGGCTTCGTCTACGCCGGTGAATATCATTAGTAAAAACGCGTCTGGTGGCGGAAAGTCGTCTGTAAAACGCCAGCCTCCCGCCAAGGGGCGGAAAGAGCTGCGCACCGACAAGGTCAACGAGCTGGGTTAAGCAGGCTTTGTGTTGGCGCCAAGACTTTGGGTGCCACTACTCTTCAGTTTGATAAATCTCAACAGTCAGGTTTAAAGCTGCTGAACGGCAATATTTACGGATTGTTCCCAAGTACTGTTTAGAACACAATACGTGCATCCTTTTCTTAAAGGAAATATAAGCAAGTGCCGGCTCTCGCAGTCGTGCTTGGCGTTTTTCCTCGACCGCGAAAAACTGCGCGAAATCCCTTCGTTGGCAGTGCGGGCGCTTCCCATATTCAGCGAGTACGATGGGGGAACGATTGCTTTGGTTTACGGCAAGCAGATGAATAAGAACATTTAACAAAATGCCGATGCCAAGACGCGCCGTCGCAGACAGTACGTGGTTTTACGACGAAGAGACGTAACGCCGCTATCGGTATTTTGTAAGAAACGCTAAAGACTATTTGGAAATAGCAGGAGGGACAACCACGATGGATACCAGGACAAAGATGAAGGACGAGTTGGACGCCAAGCTGCTGCTCGGCGTGCTGACGGCCTTGAAGAAAGGCGACTTCTCTTCCAGGTTGCCATCAGACTGGACGGGTTTGGCGGGCAAGATTGCCGACACGCTCAATGACATCATGGAAGCGAGCGAACAGCTGACTAGCGAGATCACGGAAGTCAGTCAGGTCGTCGGGCGGGAAGGGCATCTTACACAGCGTGCGACAGTGCCGAGCGTGGTGGGCGGCTGGGCAACGATCGTCAAGTCCGTCAATGCATTGATTGACGATCTGGTGCGCCCGACAACGGAAATGGCGCGCGTGATCGGCGCCGTGGCCAAGGGCGACCTTTCGCAGACCATGGCGCTGGATGTGGATGGCCGTCCGCTGAAAGGGCAATTCCTTCGTGCTGCATCCACGGCCAACACCATGGTGGACCAGCTCTCATCCTTCGCATCCGAGGTGACGCGCGTGGCGCGTGAGGTGGGTACCGAAGGCAAGCTCGGTGGGCAGGCCTATGTGCCGGGCGTCGCCGGCACCTGGAAGGACCTGACCGATTCGGTGAACTCGATGGCGGGTAACCTTACTTCACAGGTTCGTAACATCGCCGACGTGACGACCGCCGTGGCGAACGGCGACCTGTCGAAGAAGATCACGGTGGACGTGCGCGGCGAGATCCTGCAGTTGAAAGACACGATCAACACGATGGTGGACCAGCTGCGCTCCTTTGCCTCCGAAGTGACCCGTGTGGCACGCGAGGTCGGCACAGAGGGCAAGCTCGGCGGACAGGCCTACGTGCCGGGCGTTGGCGGCACCTGGAAGGACCTGACCGACAACGTGAACTTCATGGCGTCGAACCTCACTGCGCAGGTGCGTAACATCGCGGATGTGACGACGGCGGTGGCAAATGGCGACCTGTCGAAGAAGATCACGGTGGACGTCAAGGGCGAGATCCTGGAGCTGAAGGACACGATCAACGTGATGGTGGACCAGTTGAACTCCTTCGCCTCCGAAGTCACGCGTGTGGCACGCGAGGTGGGTACCGAGGGCAAACTCGGCGGACAGGCCGAAGTGAAGGGCGTCGGTGGCACCTGGAAGGACCTGACTGACAACGTGAACTTCATGGCGTCGAACCTCACGGGCCAAGTGCGCAACATCGCGGAAGTGACGACGGCGGTCGCGAACGGCGACTTGTCCAAGAAGATCACAGTGGACGTGCGTGGCGAGATTCT